>ERZ808054.798-NODE-798-length-23510-cov-4.878206_pt1 | contig 23510 bp, 16 predicted proteins | sample MGYA00380201_ERZ808054 | MGnify/ENA primary metagenome ERZ808054 (study PRJEB31490, sample SAMN06133419) | mouse gut metagenome | isolation source: Z5_2 | host: mice | place: China: Chengdu | collected 2015-05 ...
GAGAAACGGATGGAGATTTGTGCCCAGGTGGCGGAGTATAAGATCGAGACGGGAAAGAGGGTTTTTGACAAGGAGAGGGAGCAGCAGAAGCTCAAGACAGTCAGCGAGCTGACGCACAATGAATTTAACGCGCACGGCATCAGGGATCTGTTTGAGCAGATCATGGCGATGAGCAGAAAGCTCCAATACCAGAAGATCACGGAGCACAACGGGGGCGGCCGCCTCTCGTTCCTCGAGATGGGCGACATCGACTGCGGGAAGTGCCGTGTCGTATTTCAGGGGGCGGAGGGCGCGTACTCGCAGGCTGCCATGATGGAATATTTCGGCGAGGAGGTCGACAGTTTCAATGTCAACACATTTCGCGATGCGATGCTTGCGATCGATGAGGGAAGCGCGGACTTTGCGGTGCTGCCGATCGAGAATTCGTCGGCGGGGATCGTGAGCGAGATCTATGACCTGCTCGTGGAGTTTGAGAACTATATCGTGGGGGAGCAGATCATCAGGATCGAGCACTGCCTGATGGCAACGCCGGGCAGCAGGATCGAGGATATCAGGACGGTGTACTCCCACCCGCAGTCCCTGATGCAGAGCGCGCACTATCTGCTCGAGACAGGGTGGCAGCAGATCAGCATGAAAAATAATGCTTTTGCGGCGAAGAAGGTGGCGGACGACAAGGACAGGACACAGGCGGCGATCGCGGGGGAGGCTGCTGCCAAGATCTACGGGCTGGACATTCTCAGGAGGGGCGTGAACGATCTAAAGGACAACTCGACGCGCTTTATCATCATCACGAATCAGAAAGTGTTTGCAAAGAATGCTGCCAAGATCAGCCTGTGCTTCGAGGTCAGCCACGAGAGCGGTGCACTGTACCATGCGCTCTCGCATCTGATGTACAACAGCCTGAACGTGACAAAGATCGAGTCGAGACCGATCCCGGGGAGAAACTGGGAGTACCGGTTCTTCCTGGACTTTGAGGGAAAGCTCTCGGACAGCGCGGTGCGCAATGCGCTCAGGGGACTGCGCGAGGAGACGCACAACATGAAGATACTCGGAAATTATTGACATATAAATCAAAATAGTGATACTTTTTAGGGGGAAGAGGTTAGCTATGGCATACAAAACATTTGCGGCGATCGATGTGGGCTCCTACGAGCTCGCGATGAAAATATATGAGATTTCGAACAAAAACGGCATCAAGGAGATCGATCATATCAGACACCGGATCGAGCTCGGGACGGACTCGTATTTCATGGGAAAGATCAACAATGACAGGGTTGATGAGCTGTGCAGGATGCTGAACGAATTTATGGCGATCATGAGATCGTACAAGGTGGATGCATACAAGGCTTACGGGACAAGCGCTATCAGGGAATCCCAGAACAGGCTGATCCTGTTAGACCAGATCGAGACATGGACGGGGATCCATATCGATGCCCTGAGCAATTCGGAACAGCGTTTTCTCGATTACAAATCTGTGGCGTCCAGGGTGAAGGATTTCCAGAGTATTATAGAAAAGAGTACAGCTTTTATCGACATCGGCGGCGGGAGCGTGCAGATCTCGCTCTTTGACGAGGACAGCCTTGTCACGTCGCAGAATATCAGACCGGGTGTGCTCCGCATGCGGGAGGAGCTGGCGCGGGTATCTTACCGGAGCTACCAGCTTGAAGATATCGTGGAGGAGATGGTCTGTGACAGTCTCGACAGTTTCCGGGAGATGTTCGTGAGGGACAAGAAGATCCAGAATGTGATCCTGGTCGATGATTACGTATCGCAGATCGTGCACAGAAATTATATCAAGACGATCAAGAAGGGGCAGGTCAGCACAGAGCATTTTCTGGAGTTTGTGGATTCCCTGAAAAAGAAAAAAGCGAGGGAGATCGCGATGTCGCTGGGGCTGGCGCAGGAGAATATCGCCCTGCTGCACCTCTCGGCGCTGATGATCAAGTACATGATCAGGCTTCTGGGGGCGGAGATGCTGTGGGCGCCCGGGGTCTCCCTGTGCGACGGCATCGCCTATGAGTACGCGGAGATGAACAACCTGCTGCCGTCGGACGCGGAGAGCATGCCGCATGATTTCGAGCAGGATATCCTCGACTGCGCGAGGGATATCAACAGGCGTTACCACAGCGGCGAGTACCGCACCCGCGAGCGGGAGATGATCGTGCTGACGATCTTTGACAGCATGAAGGAGATCCACGGTCTGTCGGACCGTGACAGGCTGCTTCTGCAGCTTGCGGCGATCCTGGGGGACTGCGGCAGGTTCATCAGCCTGGCGAGCGTCGGCGAGAATTCTTACAACATTATCACCGCGACGGAGATCATAGGGCTGTCCCACGTGGAGCGCGAGGTCGTGGCGAGTGCCGTGAAATACGCGACAGAAAAATTTGATTACTACCATATCATGGACGACAACGCGTCGCTTGACCGGGAGGCATATCTGAAAATAGCGAAGCTGACAGCCATCATCCGGCTCTCGGATGGGCTGGATCTGAGCAACAGGGGAAAATGCAGCAAACTGAAAGTCGTGAACAAAAATGACGAGCTGGTGCTGACCGTGGAGACGAACGCGGACATGACGCTGGAGTTTGGACTGTTTGACAAGTACGCTGCCTTTTTCGCGGAAGTGTACAATATCAAGCCGGTTCTGAGACAGAAAAAGAGCAATATATAAGAGCGTAATATAGAGCGCAATATATCGTAATGGGGGAATAGACATGGGCGATAAGAACAGTAAATCGGACAACAAGTATGACTATGGCAGGTCTGAATATTATTATAACAGGGAACTGAGCTGGCTCGCCTTCAACAACCGTGTGCTGGGCGAGGCGAGGGACAAGGAGATCCCGCTGTTTGAGCGGATCAAATTTTTGAGTATCACGGCTTCCAATCTCGACGAGTTTTTTATGGTGCGTGTGGCGTCGTTGAAGGATATGGTCAATGCCGGGTACACGAAGAAGGATATCGCCGGGATGACGCCGGCAGAACAGCTAGAGGGGGTAAACCGGGCGACGCACGAGCTTGTCGGTCTGCAGTACTCGGTCTACAACAAGTCGCTGCTGCCGCTGCTTGCGCAGAATGGGCTTGCGGTGGTAGAGAGCCATGAGGAGCTGCCGAAAAGGGACTGTGCCTTTGTCGACAGGTATTTTCAGGATTATGTGTACCCGGTGCTCACGCCGATGGCGGTGGACTCGTCGAGACCGTTCCCGCTGATCCGGAATAAATCCCTGAACCTGGGGGCTTTGGTGTCGAGGAAGACGGTAAAGAGCAGGAGGCACCTGTTCAACAAGAAGTCAGTCCAGGGAAAAGAACTGGAGTTTGCCACCGTCCAGGTTCCGAGCGTGCTCCCGCGCATCATACAGCTGCCGGAGGCGGCGGATGGGACAAAGCGCGTGATCCTGCTCGAGCAGATCATCGAGCGGAACATGGACAAGCTGTTTCTAAACTACAATATAGAATGTTCTTTTCCGTTCCGGATCATGAGAAATGCGGATTTCTCGTTTGATGAGGACGAGACGGAAGACCTGTTGAAGGAGATCGAAAAGCAGCTCAAGAAGAGGCAGTGGGGACAGGCGATCCGGCTCGAGGTCGAGGAGGGGATCGACAGGCGTCTGCTCGACATCATCAGAAAGGAACTGATGATCGACGAGCGGGATATCTACAGTATTCCCGGACCGCTGGATCTCACATTCCTGATGAAAATGTATGGACTGGAAGGGTTTGAGCATCTCAAGTACAGTTCTTATACACCGCAGCCCGTGCCGGAGATCGAGGCGGACGATGACATCTTTGAGCGGATCAGGGAACAGGATATTCTCCTGCATCATCCCTATCAGACGTTTGCGCCGGTCGTCGACTTCATCAAGCAGGCGGCGAAGGATCCCAGGGTGCTCGCCATCAAGCAGACGCTGTACCGCGTCAGCGGCAATTCCCCGATCATCGCGGCGCTCGCGCAGGCGGCGGAGAACGGCAAACAGGTGACGGTGCTGGTCGAGCTGAAAGCCCGCTTTGACGAGGAGAACAATATTGTGTGGGCGAAAAAGCTGGAGCAGGCGGGATGCCACGTGATCTATGGTCTGGTGGGGTTGAAGACGCACTGCAAGATCACGCTGGTGGTGAGGCGCGAGGAGGAAGGCATCAGGCGCTATGTGCATCTGGGTACAGGCAACTACAACGATGCCACCGCCAAGCTCTATACCGACCTGGGGATCCTCACCTGCAACGAGGCGATCGGCGAGGATGCGACGGCAGTCTTCAACATGCTGTCCGGCTACTCGGAGCCGCTTGGCTGGAATCATCTGGCGCTGGCACCGCTGTGGCTGAAGGACAGGTTTCTGTATCTGATCAACAGGGAAAAAGAAAATGCGGTCGAGAAGCGCCCCGCGAGGATCGTGGCGAAGATGAACTCCCTGTGCGATCCGGATGTCATCAAGGCACTGTACGAGGCGGCGGCAAAGGGCGTGAAGATCCAGTTGATCGTCAGGGGGATCTGCTGTCTCAGGACAGGAGTGGAGGGCACGAACGACAATATCGAGGTGCGCTCCATCGTCGGGAATTTCCTGGAACATGCGAGGATATTCTACTTTGAGAACGCGGGTGATCCGGAGCTGTATATGGCGAGCGCGGACTGGATGCCAAGGAACCTGGAACGGAGGGTCGAGATCCTCTTCCCGGTGCTCAATGCCGATCTGAAAGAGAAGGTGTGGCATGTTCTCGAGGTGCAGCTGCGCGACACGTGCAAGTCCCAGTTCCTCCAGGCGGACGGGAGCTACCGCAAGGCGGAAAGCAGGACGGACAGCAAGGAAAAGAACGCTGTCAACGCGCAGGAATTGTTCTGCAGGGAATATGTGTCGCTGGCGGCGAAAAAGGAAAAAGCGGAGCAGCAGGCGCGCACATTCAAGCCGGAGTACAACCAGGCGATACAGAACTGACAGGAGTGTAGCTTATGGTAAAATATATACTTGCATCAAATTCCCCGAGGCGGCGTGAGCTCTTAGAACAGGCTGGGATATGCTTTGAGATCTCACCGGCGCAGGGGGAGGAGATCAGCACGGGAGATCTTCCCGCAGACATCGTGGAGGAGCTCTCCCGCAAAAAAGCGGCTGAGGTGGCGCAGCGGTATCTGCGGGCGTATGAAAATGACACGGTTGTCATAATCGGGGCGGACACGGTTGTGGCGTGCCAGGGTGAGATCATGGGGAAACCCAGGGATCAGGCGGATGCGTCGGCAATGCTCGCAAAGCTGCAGGACGGCACGCATCAGGTGTACACGGGTGTGACGTTTATAGTGCTGGAACGAGGGCAGGGGGAACGAGGGCAGAAGGTCGTAACTTTTCACGAGCGGACGGATGTCAGCATGTACCCGATGACGCCGGAACAGATCGCTGCGTATGTGGCGACCGGGGAGCCGATGGACAAGGCGGGCGCCTATGCGATCCAGGGAAAGTGTGCGGTCCATATCAAGGGCATCAATGGGGATTACAACAACGTGGTAGGACTGCCTGTCGCGAGACTGGTGCATGAACTTTTTGAAATTCATTTGGCTTGATTGGCGAAAAAGGGTTTACAAAATAGTATAGATACTGTTACATTGGTAGTGGGCATTTAGTAAATGCAGATTTTTTTAACAAATTTACTATTAAAATAAAAGGAGATCATGAATTATGCACGAGTATGATGAGGCGGTGCTGAACTGTTTTTTGGAAAACCAGCTTCAGTTAGTACCGGAAAAGGTAGCGGAGAATATTGACGAGGCGGAGGCATTTCTCGAGGAATGCATGGCAGTCGTTGTCGACTCGATCGATGAGGTATGGGATTACTTTGACGAGGAAGGGATCGATCTCGAGGGACAGGAAAAAGATGAGATAGCGGATGCGCCGGAAGTATTTGACATCGGAGATGGCAGATATCTGATCGTGGAGAGCTAAAAAGTAGGAAAAGGTAGGAAAAGGTAGACAAGGTGAAGAGAAAAACGAACATTTCAGTATGGCAGTTACGGTTGTTTGACGGGTTTGACAAGGACATTATGGTGATGCAGCGCGACGAGGAGGAAGTCTTTGACGATGCGATCCATGTGTTTTTTGAGAAGGAGTACTATGATACCTATGTCGCAAATGCCGTGAAGTACAGCAGCCATCGGTATGCGTACCATGAGGACAAGCTGGGGGAGGTAGTCAATCAGATCTTTGAGGAGGATATCCCCGGGCTGGTGCTCCATATCAGCACGGCTGAGAGCGCGCCAAAGAATATGCTCTGCGATGAGAAATACATTGCGTCAAAGGAACTGCTGGCGCTAAAGGACGCGGCGGACAGCTATCACTATCTCTACACTGCCGCGACTGGCAGGTGCAGCAGGGAGGAGGCGATCGCGCGTCTGTGGACCAAGAATGTCTATATCATAGGACATATACCGGATCTCAGGGTTCCGCCCAAGGAGGGCGAAAAGCAGGTGTTTGAGCTCATGACGATGAAGCGGAAGAAGGAGGGCGAGGTCACGGCGGACGAGTATGACTATGAGTCGCTGAAAGTATTTCTGACGTTTGACAGCGCCATGCAGTGCAACCCGGACAAGAAGCAGGTCAACAGATACAAGCTTGCCATGCTGTCACAGCTGATCCGGGGAAAGCTGCAGGTAGTCATAGAGCCGCACAGGAACTACTGGCTGGAGTATGATCCTGCCGCGCTCGATCTCACAGGGCATTTAGAGATACCGCGCTACAATGAGGAGATGGTGAGGGCGAGGGTCCGTCAATATATGCAGATGGACCAGATATATATCCTTCTGGCACCCCAGCACAGTGACTACCGCATGGCGTGCGGGAATCCGTTCCTGATCAAGCCGGACGACAAGAATATTTTGATGTATCTGTTTGAGAAGTACGAGGATGCCGTCAGCTATGTGCTGCAAAATCCCATGACCATACCTGTGTTTGACAGCACGTTTCCGATCGGTGTGCTGCGCCCGGAGGACAGGATGTGCTGTCTGGAGACAGTGCTTGCGCTCGCGGAAAAACTTGGTGTCACAGGTGTGAACCTCGACTTTGACACCGTGCACGCGATCGGCTGCAGGATGGACTACATCAAGGATGTGACGGGATATCACCGCGAAGTGGAAGAATTTTTGTCCGGCGAGGAGCTGTCACAGGTCGTGCGCGAGGAGGAGGGCGAAAAGAAATACCGCATGCCGGTCATCCCGTTTGTCGACCAGGAAAATGAGTACCGCCTGAGCGAGGAGCGGAGGGCGGAGCTGAACGCGCATATGGACAGCGACTATGATCAGGGGTTTGTGTATACGGCGGGCTGCACTGCCATCGAGATGATGGCGATGATGCAGAGTGCGGCAGCGCGCTTTGACGCCGCGAGGAAGGCGGAAGACACTGCACAGGTCGAGAAGTATGTCCGTCTGATGAACAAGATCACAGTCTTTTTGACGGAGGCATTGTGCGAGAAACCTTATATATATACGCTGCGGGAGGAGAACGGTGAGTTCTCCCTCAAGAACAACATTGCGTATCTGATCATCACGAACCGCTACGAGACGGGCAGGAAGGGTGAGGGCAGGCTCACGCCCGCGGGGATCGACAATCCGCAGTTCATGGAAAAACTGTGTGAGGCCAGCAAGGTCGCGGTGCTGACGGACGGGCCGGGCGTGCTGTGCATGATGGACACCAACCTGATGAGCGAAGTGGCGAAGCAGTGGAAAAACACGGAGCCGCTCCGGGAAGAACTGATGATCTATATGACGCAGGGCTGCGGGCTTTCACACTCCGAGGCGCGATATTATTATCGGAGGCTGCGGGCAGAGAACAGTATCTTTATCGAGTTTGTCTCCGCGGTCAGAAGCGGCGCATATCCGGAGATCGGTATGCTCACGATCGAGGGATTCACGGCGCAGGGACTTGCCGACGCACACGGATTCAACATGCTGCAGGCGTACGATGCACTGCTGACATTGAAGGAGGATCCGTCAAACGCAGGGAAGTTTGGGGGCGCTGCGCCCCAGGACAGTGCGCCCGGTGGATCTGACGATGCCGGCGATGTTGACACGACTGAGAAGAAGGGGCTTTTTGGGAAGCTGTTCAAAAAATAAATGAGAAAATTCTCCTTGAAAATCCACCCTTTTTATGTATAATAGTAAGAGTGCGTAACCAAAATATGTAATTTATGAAGCAAAGAGGAATTTATCATGATAAGTGCGAACAATGTAACCTATAGAGTTGGGAAAAAGGCATTATTTGAGGATGTCAACATCAAGTTTACGGAGGGGAACTGCTACGGTCTGATCGGCGCGAACGGGGCGGTCAAATCCACCTTCTTAAAGATCCTGTCGGGAAAGCTCGAGACGACAAAGGGAGATATCGCGATCACTCCGGGGCAGCGCCTTTCCGTGCTGGAGCAGGATCACTTCAAGTATGACGAGTACCCTGTCATGGACGTCGTGATCATGGGAAATGCCCGTCTGTACGAGATCATGAAGGAAAAGGATGCGATCTATGCCAAGGAGGATTTCACGGACGAGGACGGCATCCGTGCCAGCGAGCTTGAGGGTGAGTTCGCCGAGATGGACGGCTGGGAGGCGGAATCCAACGCGGCGCAGATGCTGAATGGTCTGGGTATCGACACGGATATCCACTATTCCATTATGAAGGATCTCAACGGCAGCGAGAAGGTGAAGGTGCTGCTGGCGAAAGCGCTCTTTGGCAACCCGGACATCCTGCTGCTCGACGAGCCGACCAACCATCTGGATCTCGATGCGATCGCATGGCTTGAGGAATTTCTGATCAATTTTGAAAATACAGTTATCGTGGTGTCACATGACCGCTATTTCCTGAACAAAGTATGCACCCAGATCGCGGATATCGATTATGGCAAGATCCAGCTCTACGCCGGAAACTACGACTTCTGGTATGAGTCCAGCCAGCTGCTCGTCAAGCAGATGAAGGAAGCGAACAAGAAGAAAGAGGAGAAGATCAAGGAGCTGCAGGAGTTCATCTCACGCTTCTCGGCGAACGCCTCCAAGTCCAAGCAGGCGACATCGAGAAAGCGCGCGCTGGAGAAGATCGAGCTTGATGACATCAAACCGTCGAGCAGAAAGTACCCATATATCGACTTCCGCCCTGACCGCGAGATCGGAAACGAGGTGCTCACGGTTGAGAACCTCTCCAAGACGATCAACGGGGAGAAGGTGCTCGACAATATCTCATTTATAATGGGACGTGAGGACAAGGTAGCCTTTGTGGGCGGGAACGAGCTTGCAAAGACGACGCTTTTCCAGATACTGATGGGCGAGATGGAGCCGGACGAGGGCACGTACAAGTGGGGTGTCACAACCTCGCAGGCGTATTTTCCGAAGGATCCGACCAACGAGTTCAACAATGATTACACGATCGCAGACTGGCTGATGGGCTATTCGCCGGTGGATGATATCACGTATGTGCGCGGATTCCTGGGGCGCATGCTTTTTGCGGGCGAGGACGGCGTGAAGAAGGTGAAGGTTCTCTCCGGCGGGGAGAAGGTGCGCTGTCTTCTGAGCAAGATGATGATCAGCGGCGCCAACTGCCTGATCCTCGATGAGCCGACGAACCATCTGGATATGGAGTCCATCACAGCCCTCAACAACGGACTGATCAAGTTCCCCGGCATGGCAATGTTTGCCTGCCACGACCACCAGTTTGTGGAGACGACGGCGAACCGCATCATGGAGATCCTGCCGGATGGCACGCTGATCGACAAGATCACGACTTATGATGAGTATCTGGCAAGCGATGAGATGGCGAGAAAGCGGACTTCCGTGTATACTGCGGAGGCTGAGGACGAGAGCGGCGAGGATTGATACTTTACAGTGTTTTGTGAAAAGAGGCAGGTTTGAGAACTGTTCATCGATAATCATGACAACCCTGTCACAGGTTATGTGTGAACGGTTCCGGACTGTCTTTTTCTTATTGTATTTTATATTCTGAATTTTATATTCTGTATTTTTGTATTTTGGAAGAGGAGGATCAGAGATGGGGTTTGTTGATTTGCATGTGCACTCGCGCTGTTCCGACGGCACACTCACACCCAGCGGGCTGGTGGATCATGCCATAGAAAAGGGTCTGAGCGCGGTCGCGCTCACGGATCATGACACCGTGGACGGGCTGGACGAATTGATGGAATACGCGAAAGATAAGCCGATAGAGGTGATCCCGGGGATAGAGTATTCCACAGAGTACAACGGCAGGGACGTGCATATTGTAGGATTGTTCATTGACCATAAGGCACCTGTTTTTCTGGAATATCTGACGCGGTTCAAGCAGTCGAGGACGGACAGGAATTACAAGCTGTGCGCAAATCTGCGCGGGGCGGGCATCGACATCACGTACGAGGCGCTTTTGGAGGCATTTCCGGGAGCCGTGATCACGAGGGCGCACTACGCCGCATTTTTGCTGGACAAAGGATATGTGAAGAGCCGGAAAGAGGCGTTCGAGCGGTATCTTGGCGACAACACGCCGTATTTTGTGCACCGCGAGAAGGTGACGCCGGAGGAAGTGATCGAGGTGACGCTGAAAGCGGGCGGCATTCCGATCCTGGCACACCCCACCTTGTACAAGCTTGGGCATGAGCAGCTCGACGTGCTGGTGAGCCGGTTGAAAGACGCCGGGCTCATGGGGCTGGAGTGCTATTACAGCACCTACACGCCGTCGGAGGAGAGACAGATGCGGGCACTGGCAGAGAAGTTCAACCTGCTGCCAAGCGGCGGATCGGATTTTCACGGCGCAAATAAACCGGGACTGGAGCTCGCTGTCGGCTACGGAAAGCTCTATGTGCCGGATGGGATCCTCGCAGGTCTGAAAAGGACGCTGCGCACAAAGATACTGTTCACGGACCTGGACGACACACTGCTCAATTCGGAGAAGACGATATCGGAGCGTGCGCGGGATAAGATCGCGGAGATGCTGGCGGCAGGGCATCATCTCGTGCTGGCAAGCGGCAGGGCTGTGAGCAGCATCCTCGATGTGCTGGAGACGCTCGACATCCGGAGAGGCGCTTCTGAGGGCAAGATCTACATGGCGGCATACAACGGCGCGGTCATCTGCGACTGCACGGACGGTTCCGTCATAGAGCAGTACGATGTCCCGATACCGACGGCACAGGCGATCTTTGACATGGCTTTGAAGAGGGGGATCCACATCCAGACCTACACAGACACACATATCATAAGCTGTGCGGATGACAGGGAGATCGCCTATTACAGGCAGGCGATCAAATCGCCCTACAGAGTCGGGACAGACCTGGAAAAGGAGCTGGCGCATGCGCCGTTCAAGCTGCTTGCGATCGACATCGATGACAGGTCACGCCTGGAGGCGTTTCGCAGGGAAGTGGAGGCGTCTGATTTTGCGGAGGACATCACCTGTGCGTTCTCGAGTGCCCGCTATCTTGAATTTTACAACAAAAAGGCGGGAAAGGGCAATGCGCTGAGGAATCTGTGCAGCGCGGTGCATGTCCATAGAAAGAATTCTGTCGCGGCGGGCGATGAGGAGAACGATATCACGATGCTCGAGGCAGCCGCGGTCGGGATCTGTATGGCAAACGGCAGAACGGTCGTGAAAGAATGCGCGGATGTCATCACGGAGCAGGACAACGACCACGACGGGATCGTGGAGATCATTGACAGATTTGTATTATAATATGATAGACAGCGGCAGGAATTAAAGGTATACTTGAATCATGAGCTGTAGAAAAATAACGGAAGGGGAAGAAAGACAATGAACGAAAAGAGGACAGCATTCGCACAGAGGATCGAGCAGAACAGTAAGAATTATTCTCCCAGGGATCTATTTGACCTGGAGCTGGCAGAGCGCATGCTGACACGGTTCAGACAATGTTTTGGACTGGAGTCACTGATGACCGACAGGCACGGAAATATTTTGATGACGATAGGTGATTTTGGCGATTTTAAGCCGGATGTAGTCAACGAGCCCGGCAACAAGATCCGCGTGAAGGGCAGGACGATATGCCATATATACACAAAAAACAGCCCTGCCGCGGAGGGAACTTTCGATGTGGGGCGCAGTATCCTGGATGCGTATATAGAGACTTTGGAGCGGTACAGCGAGAGATCGTATCTGGCGAGTGAGCAGGCAGTCTACATCGAGGAGCTCGAGCAGCAGCTGGAGAAGGACGCGGCACAGACACAGTACTCGGGACAGAACGATCCGCTTACCGGCGTGCTCAACAGGAATCATTTCATCAGCCAGATGAAGGAGCTTGCGGAGCGCGAAGTGGTTCCCACAGCGGCGATCTGTGTCAATATCAATGACTGGCGGTTTGTCGACAACAATTTCGGCGAGGAGGAGAGCGACCGTCTGATCGTGACTGTGGCAGAGATCCTCAAAGCCAAGGCGGAGGAAGCCGGGCTGGAGCACGCTGTGATCGGCAGGGTGGAGGGCGATGTGTTCAACGTTCTTCTGCCGCTCACGGAGGAGGACGAGGCGAAGGCTTACTGTGATATCATACAGCAGGCGTGTGACAGCTTTGAGGACGAGAGGCTTGCGCCCAGCATCGCGGTGGGATGTGTGATGCGGACAAACGTCGAGGAGAGTTTCAAGAATATTCTCTCGGATGCTGAGTATGCTATGCTGGAGAATAAATTTGCGATCAAGAATGCGCCGGGATACAGGGAAAGACTCGAAAAAGGTTTGAAAAATGCCTAAATCTAAAATAATTATTAAGTGCTACAAACTTTGAAAAAAAGAGAAAATGTGAGATAACATGAGTAAATGGAAGAAAATAGGAGATAATAGAACCTAAATCCGTTTGCAGAACGCTCACCAAAAAACTATTATATGATTTGTTAGCACTCAGTAGACAAGAGTGCTAATCGGAAAAGCAAATTATTTTTTTAATCATAAGGAGGCATTTAGCATGAAATTAGTACCATTGGGAGACAGAGTCGTATTGAAGCAGTTGGTTGCGGAGGAGACAACAAAGTCAGGCATCGTGTTACCGGGACAGAACAAGGAGAAGCCGCAGCAGGCAGAGGTGATCGCTGTAGGACCAGGCGGAGTCGTTGACGGGAAAGAGATCAAGATGGAAGTCAAGGCAGGGGATAACGTGATCTTCTCGAAGTACTCAGGAACAGAAGTCAAGATCGACGAGGAGGAGTACATCATCGTAAAGCAGAATGACATCCTGGCAGTTATCCAGTAAATAACTAACTTAGAAAATCCAGAAAGCTGTAAAGGACACAGCTTAAGATTTTCTAAGTTATTGGGAGAACGCTAAAGGCAGCGTTCTCCATGAGATCTTTAGAGTGAAGCAGTATAATATCATATTTAAAATTGGAGGATGATTGAATCATGGCAAAGGAAATCAAATACGGAGCAGAGGCTCGTAAGACATTAGAGACAGGTGTAAACAAGCTGGCAGACACTGTGAGCGTGACACTCGGACCGAAAGGAAGAAATGTGGTTCTCGACAAGTCGTTCGGCGCACCGTTGATCACAAATGACGGTGTTACGATCGCAAAGGAGATCGAGCTTGAGGATGCGTTCGAGAACATGGGTGCACAGCTCGTCAAGGAAGTAGCTACCAAGACAAATGACGTGGCAGGCGACGGTACGACGACAGCAACCGTTCTCGCACAGGCTATGATCAACGAGGGGATGAAGAACCTGGCAGCAGGCGCAAATCCGATCATCTTGAGAAAGGGTATGAAGAAAGCGACAAACTGTGCAGTGGACGCGATCGCAGCTATGAGTTCCAAGGTAAATGGCAAGCAGCACATCGCAAGAGTCGCAACGGTTTCCTCTGGCGATGAGGAAGTCGGAAACATGGTAGCGGACGCTATGGAGAAGGTTTCCGGCGACGGTGTTATCACGATCGAAGAGTCAAAGACGATGCAGACAGAGCTTGACCTTGTGGAAGGTATGCAGTTTGACCGCGGATATATCTCCGCTTACATGGCGACAGATATGGATAAGATGGAAGCGACCATGGAGGATCCGTATATTCTGATCACAGACAAGAAGATCTCCAATATCCAGGAGATCCTGCCGGTATTAGAGCAGGTAGTGCAGTCTGGCGCAAAGCTTCTGATCATCGCTGAGGATGTCGAGGGCGAGGCGCTCACAACGTTGATCGTCAACAAGCTCCGCGGTACATTCAATGTAGTTGCTGTGAAGGCACCCGGATATGGCGACAGAAGAAAGGCTATGCTCGAGGATATCGCGATCCTCACAGGCGGCCAGGTGATCAGCGAGGAGCTTGGTCTTGACCTCAAGGAAGCGACGCTGGAGCAGTGCGGACGCGCGAAGTCTGTAAAGGTTCAGAAGGAGAACACCATCATCGTCGACGGAGAGGGCGACAAGGCAGCGATCGATGCGAGGATCTCACAGATCAAGAAGCAGGTTGAGGAGACAACATCTGATTTCGACAAGGAGAAGCTGCAGGAGAGACTTGCAAAGCTTGCAGGCGGTGTGGCAGTGATCCGTGTCGGCGCGGCGACAGAGACAGAGATGAAGGAAGCAAAGCTCCGCATGGAGGACGCGCTCAACGCGACAAGGGCAGCAGTGGAGGAAGGTATCATCGCAGGCGGCGGTTCCGCATATATCCACGCTTCCAAGAAGGTGGCAGAGCTTGTTGAGACACTTGACGGCGACGAGAAGACAGGTGCAAAGATCGTGCTGAAGGCGCTGGATGCACCGCTGCATATCATTGTGGCAAACGCAGGCCTCGAGGGAAGTGTCATTGTAAATAAGGTGAGAGAGTCCAAGGCTGGTATCGGTTTTGATGCTGCGAAGGAAGAGTATGTAGATATGGTTGAGGCAGGCATCCTTGATCCGGTTAAGGTTACGAGAAGCGCACTGCAGAATGCATGCTCCGTGGCAAGCACACTCCTCACAACAGAGTCCGTTGTGGCGAACATCAAGGAAGATACTCCTGCAATGCCGGCAGGCGGTCCTGGAATGGGCGGCATGATGTAAGGCTGATGTCATAAAGTTTTCTGTTTGGAGAACGCAGATCCTGCGTTCTCCATTTTGACATACATACGCGACACCAGTTCTTATAGGACATTGTAGATGCCCGCCGCGGGTGCGTGTTGCGTGGGAGGGATTGAGGATAGTATGGTAGAGAATATCAAAGATTGTGAACGGATCCACCTGTTCCGGGATATCAGCAGAGAGGAGATCGAGAAGATGTTCCGTTGTTCCAGGACAGCGGAGCGCTCTTTCGAGGATGGGAGCTATGTGTTCCGTCAGGGAGAGACGCCGAAGAATCTGTTTCTGATCCTTGAGGGCTCTGTGATGATCTCCAAGGATTTTGCGTCGGGAAAGCGCGATGTACTTTTTGTGGTAGGGCAGGGCGATGTCTTTGGGGAGATGTATCTGTTCGCAGATGCCAAGACATACTGGTACGACGCCATAGCGCAGGGAAAGGTGAAGCTGCTCGAGATACCGTGGGAATTTTTTTACTGTTTCTGCAGCAACGCCTGCGAACATCACCGCATGATCACCAAAAATATGTTGGAAATACAGTCGGAAAAAAATTTTGCGATGACCAGAAAGCTCCATCTGCTGTCGGGGACGACGCTGCGCGAGCGCATCGCCCTGTGGCTGACCGAGCAGGCGGACGACAGCAGTGCCGGTACACATATTGTCAGGCTTGCCATGAACAGGGAGGAGCTGGCAGATTATCTGGGCACGACCAGGCCGTCACTGTCAAGGGAGCTGATGAAGATGCAGCAGGAGCAGCTGATCGAGGCAGACAAGAATACCATTAAGATCGTGGACCGCGACGCGTTGGAGGCGCTGTACTGAATATTCGCCTGCCAGATGGAAAATTGTAAATAATGAAAAAATTGTAAAAAAGACGATGTGTGGATTGTATTTGTAAAAAAACATGAAAAATTTAAAAATGTAACAATTGTTACAGAAATTTCTCCGGGAATACAATATACTAAAATCACAAAAGAACAGATTACAGGAAAGCAGAACACAAAAACGATCAGTATATTTTCATAAAAGGAGGAATTATCATGACAGATAACGCACAGGTAAGCAACTTAGTCAATCTTTTGGACGGATACGCAACAAAGGGTGGCCATCATCTCAATGTAAATGTTCTCAACAGGGACACACTTTTGGATGCGCAGAAACATCCGGAGAACTATCCGCAGCTTACGATCAGGGTATCAGGCTATGCCGTAAACTTTATCAAGCTGACACCGGAGCAGCAGGCGGACGTTATTTCCAGAACGTTCCACGAGGCAATTTAAGATCTTGTCAATCCACCATTTTTTTGTAAATTCCATTGGCAGACACCGCTCGAGAGGGCGGTGTTTTGTCTTTTGGGCGAAAACAATGGACAGAAAACGCAAAACAGTATAAAATATAGATATCTGTTTAAAAGGGAGTGGATTTGGATATGACGTTGGAATTAAGTCTGAGAACAGCGTTTAGCATCGTGCCATTGATCGGAGCCGTGATACCATTGGTTGGTATCTTTGTTCTCATGAGTAAGGAGCAGAACAGTTCATCGACCAGTCTGATGGTGGCTAACATTGGCTGCCTGATCATGAATGGCGCCTACTGCCTGATGCTCCGGACGAGCAATCCTTCCGAGGCGACACTGGCATTGAAGATGGAGTATCTCGGAAATTTTTTGTTCTATTATTTCTTTATCAAATTTTCGCTGTCTTACCTGCAGCTCGATGTGCGGCACCGATCGATACGAGTGTTCACAAAGATCTGGCTGGTTTTTGAGGCGGCTGCCCTGTTCATCATGTGGGATGACAAGCGGCGTGAAATGGCATTCGGAGAGATGGATTTCGGGGAGGATGTCCAGTATGGGTATCACTTCCTGAGCAAAGAGGGCGGTATCGTGTACGCGATCCGTTACAGTTTTCTCACGGCGCTGCTGGTGGCATTGATCATTTATATGATCGTGAGGCGGGTACAGCTACGCAAGCAGGGAGGGACGGAAAAGCACAGCCTGTCGCACCTGATCATCGCCAAGTTCGTGGTCATCGCGCCGCTCGCGCTGGAGCTTTTGTTCCGCTTTAATTTTGAGGTCGTTCCGCTCTTCTCCGCGGTGGCGGTGCTGCTGATCATACTGAGCGTCGTCGAGGGGGATATCTTCAACATCCTCGATATCGGGCGCGGCTGGATGGTCGAGAACTTTGACGCCCTGTTCTTGGTGGCGGACAAATCCTATGGGTATCTTGATTCCAACAAATATGCGAGGGAGAATTTCGAGGAGCTTTCCGGCATCCATAAGGGAGAAAAGCTTTCCGGGCGGCTGGAGGCGCTTTTCAAGTCAGCGGAAGAGGAGATCGTCATTGCGGACAAACATTACAAGAAATATATCAAGAATCTGAACATACGCGGCAAGATCAGGGGACATGCGATGATCCTTGTCGATCTGACAGAGAACTATAACATGATGGAGCAGTTAAAGGAGGCAAAGCTGCGCGCGGAGGAGGCAAACGAGTCCAAATCCAATTTCCTGTCCAACATGTCGCATGAGATCCGCACGCCGATGAACGCCATCGTGGGCATGACAGAGATTCTCCTCAGGAGTGACATGAGTGAGCAGGACAGGGGGTATCTGATGAATATCAAGAACTCAGGCGCCTCGCTGCTCACGATCATCAATGATATCCTCGATTTCTCCAAGATCGAGTCGGGCAAGCTCGATATCATAGAGGAAGAGTATGAGCCGATGTCCATATTGAGTGACCTTGGCATGATCTTCCTCAACAGGATCGGCGACAAACCGATAGAACTGATGTTTGATATTGACAAGGATCTGCCAAACAGGATGTACGGAGACTCGCTTCGCATCCGGCAGGTCATCATCAATATCGCAAACAATGCGATCAAGTTTACGGAGGCGGGATTTGTCAAGCTCACGATAAAAATGACACAGATGGCGGAGGAGGACATGGTGGATCTGGGGATCTCGATCCGGGATTCCGGGCAGGGCATCAAGCCGGAGGATCTGAAAAAGCTGTTTGGGTCTTTCCAGCAGGTCGATACGAAGAAGAACAGGAACAAAGAGGGAACCGGGCTGGGGCTTGCGATCTCGAAACAGCTTGTGGAAAACATGGGCGGCAGGATCGATGTGAAGAGCGAGTACGGAAAAGGCAGCGAGTTTTATTTTAACATACCGCAGAAAGTGATCGGAAAACAGCTTGCGGCAGCCGTCAAGGATGAGGCGGTCATCCATGAACCGATGGTCGTGAGCGGGCACATGGGCGACAAGCGGATCCTCGAGCAGTTAAGGGGTATGGCAGAGGGTTACGGTCTGCGCTATGTGGACTGCTATGAGGCGAAGGACAGAGGGGAGAAGGTTGATTTCTTCTTTGTGGACGAATCCGTCTATCAGGAACTCAAGGAAGGGATCGAGAAGTATTTTGTATCCAATGGAACGGAACTTTGTGTGCTGCAGAATCCCATGAGGGAGACGGTGTGGAACGAACAGGTGACGGTCGTCAATAAGCCGCTGTACACGCTCAATTTCTGCCAGGTGATCAATCATGAGACTACGGCATCCTTCGTCGAGACGGACAATGTGATGAACTTTGTCGCGCCGCAGGCACAGATATTGATCGTGGACGATAACGAGATGAACCTCAAGGTGGCGAGGGGGCTGCTGCAGCCATTGCAGATGAATATCGACACAGCCAGCTCCGGCAGACAGGCGATCGAGATGGTGCAGGAGAAGCGATACCACATAGTCTTCATGGATCACATGATGCCTGTGATGGACGGCGTGGAGACGACACAGAACATCAGAAAGCTGCCGGATGCCTACATCCGGAATATGCCGATCATTGCGCTGACAGCCAATGCGGTCATGGGGGCAAGGGAGATATTTAAGGAAGCGGGAATGAATGATTTTGTGGCAAAGCCGATCGAGCTGAAGGATATCTGCAGCAAGATACGTGCGTGGCTTCCGGGTGAGCTGGTGCGGAAGCTGTCAGCGCCTGCCGCGGTGCAGGAACAGATCCCGGAACAGGAGCTCCCTGTCATAGAAGGGCTTAACGTGGCGGAGGGTGTCAGGAATTCCGGCAGCCTGGAACTGTTCACAAATCTATTGGGAGATTTTTACAAATTAATCGATCTGAAAGCGACAAAAATTGAAAAATGTCTTGCAGACGGATTGATTCACGATTATACTATAGAAGTACATGCATTGAAAAATACGGCGCGCATGATAGGGGCACTGGAACTCTCGGAGCTGTTTTACAAGATGGAACAGTGCGGAAATGCAGAGGATGTGGACACGATCACCAGGGAGAACCCTGCTGTCATGGAGCTGTACAGGAGTTATAAACCGATATTGGAACCATATGGAAAGGCAAACGAGCAGGATAAGAGAGAAGTCCCCAAGGCGGAGATCATAGAGGCACTTGACAGACTGGGCACCGCGATGGACAACTTTGACCTTGACGGCGCAGATGCGGCGCTCGCGGAGCTTGAGGAGTACAGGCTTCCGGAGGAGCTTGGCTCCTACATGGAAGAACTGAGGGCATATGTGGCTGATGTGGCAATGGAAGATGTCATGAATACAGGGAAAAAGATGATAGAAGTACTTGAAGGGTTCCCAGAATAAAAGGTGGAGGGTATTATGCAAAAAGTATTGATTGTATCGGAGGTACAGAGTTATCTGCTCGTGTCGCTCCAGGAAAGGCTTGAGCAGGTGGATTGTGATGTGATGCACACACATGCGCACCCGGATGTACTCAGCAAGATAAAGGAGAACATAGACCTGATCTTTGTCTTTGCGGATGAGGAGCTGATGAGGCTGAATCAGGGACTTACATATTTGAAGGATCAGGCGGTCGAGAAAGATATCCCTATATTTGTCACCGGGGATCCCCAGGAGATCGCGGAGATCATAAAGGTGATTCCACTGCATCTGATCCAGAAGGAGTTTCCGCGTCCGATCAATGTCAATGAGGTTGCAGAGGCGATTGATTCGTACCTCAAAGTATTCGGAAAGCAGAATAAGAAGAAGATACTCGTGGTGGATGATTCCGGCGCCATGCTGCGCAACGTGAAGGGATGGCTGGAAGAAAAATATCAGGTGATCCTTGCCAATTCCGGCGCGATGGCGATCAAATACCTCTCCACGAACAGACCGGATCTGGTGCTGCTCGACTATGAGATGCCGATCGTTGACGGAAAGCAGGTGCTCGGCATGATCAGGAGCGAGGCGGAATTTGCGGACATTCCGGTCATGTTCCTCACCAGCAAGGGGGATAAGGAGAGCGTCATGCAGGTCATGGAGTTGAAACCGGATGGATATCTGCTAAAGACGATGCCTCCCGAACAGATCAAGCGATCTGTGGACACTTTTTTTGAGAAGAGAAAGGCATATCACATCGCCCGATAGCCGATCAGGACGGTCCACACATAGGCGCAGGTTTTCGGGATCATCAGCATACCGATCATGGGGATCACGTCAGCCCAGAGGACGACAGGGATGTAAAATCCAAAGCTCAGCACGATCGTCAGCCACATCCACCGGAACGCAGTGTCGTTCTGCGCTTTTGCCTCCTGAAAAAACAGCACGATGATCAACAGACCGAGCAGTGCAAAAGGGATGTTGCGGTAGATCCCCCAGCTCAAGGGCGGGGCTGCGCTCAGCCACCCGTTTTGCGGGAACAGGCAGAGGGCGATCCGGAGAGCGGACAACACATAGACCATAACGGTCAATCCGCCTTTTCCGTCCACACGATAGCGGTTTCGCCACACATAATACAGAAGGATATAAAATATGGTCATGGTGACGGAAGTGATGAGTTTTCCGATGCCGAGAGCGGTGGTGAAGTTTTCCAGTCCGGTAGTGCACAGCGCGATCGCGCGCGGCACCAGATGGAAGGAGTCGCCCAAGCCAAGGACGACAGCCATAATGCCGAAGAGACGGTACTGTCTGCTGCCGCCTTTGCGGATCATGATGACTCCGAGCGTGATGACTGTGATCAGATACACTGTGTCAAATAAAGTTTCTACTATAGCCTGCATGATTTTCTTCCTTTCTTTTTCCTTTTTTCAATATACTAAATACTAATAAAGCATTTTCCGCAGCATCTGCAGGATGGCGCTGTCGTCGTAATCCTGCCGGATCAATGCCGCGATGATCAGAGAAAACACAATATCGACAAACTTCCGGGGACTCAAGGTATCGTCAAATATTTCCTGGCGGATGTTTGGATCCTGCGTGAGGATCGTGTGAAGTCCCGCTTTCATATGTTCCCAGGACTGCGCCATCAGCTGCTGCCCGCTCGATTTTTCCGTTCCCATGAAATTCATGGAGTGCGTGGTAAAAAAGCCCGGGTATTGTTCGCTGCCTTTCCGGATGCTGTCAAATATCCAGTGCACACAGTCCAAAAAGCCGTCAAAGTTCATTTTGGACTCTGAAAAATGGAAGATATCGCACCAGATACTCTCGACCGTGGCAGCTGTCAAAGCCGTTTTCGAATCGAAATAGTAGTAGATGGAGCCCACGGAAATACCGCAGACTGCGGCGACATTCCGGATGTTGACTGCCGACCAGCCCTGCTCTTTGACAAGCTGGCGGCAGGTTTCCAGGATCGCTTCCCTGGAGGTGATAACTGTATTCATTTTTTCTCTCCTTTCTATCATATTTCTATCATACTGAACAATGTTCAATATAGCACAACCGTGTGTCATTGTCAAGCGGTAAAAAACATTCTAATTAAAAAACAATGGAAATTTGCGATCTGCTCTTGACAGATCACGTCAAAGTGACTATTATAAGTTTAAGATTTTAATCAAAAATGAATAGCGATTTGAAACTGATGACCAGGAGGAGTACATATCTCGGGAGATTTGCAGAGAGCCGCAGGCGGTGTGATTGCGGCAGTCAAAGAGATCTGGAATGGACTTGGGAAGGTGGGAGCAAAGAGCCGGATCTGATAGATGAACAGAAAAGGACTCGAGTAATGCCCAACGGGATTTCCGCCCGTTATCAAGGGAAAGCGCATGATGGTGCGTGTGGAGAGAGGGTGTGTTTTTTGCACCAAATTAGGTGGTACCGCAGAAGTTGAGAACTTTTGTCCTAGTAGAGATAGGACAAAAGTTTTTTTTATGCACAGCCCCGTGCAGAGGAACTATGCCGCAAGGCGGCGCACGGGGCGCGCGGCGAGTAGTGGAGAAAGTCGTTCCCCTACTCGATTGCACAGCCCCGTGCAGAAGAGCTAAGCTGCAAGGCGGCGCACGATCAGGAAAAGGAGATAACAGAATGATCAAGCCAACATATGAGCAGGCAAGACAATACGAGAAAGACTACGCATACATTCCTGTATGCAAAGAAGTTTTAGCGGACGATATCACACCGATACTGATGCTGAGAAAGCTTGCGGCGTTAGATGAGCAGTATTTTCTGCTGGAGAGTGCGGGAGGAGGAAATTCAGGCAGGTATTCGTTTCTGGGATACCATCCCAGACTGACGGTCTCCTGCAAGGATGGCGTCACAAAAGTGAAGGAGAACGGTATGGTGCGCATCGTTCCGGGAAAGCCAAAGGAAGCACTGCAGGCGATTCTTGAAACGTATCGTTCCCCACGGATCGAGGGGCTGCCCACGTTCACCGGAGGGCTGGTCGGATACTTTGCATACGAGATGATACAGTATGCGGAGCCAAAGCTCAGGATTAAACAAAGCGATGTCAATGACTGTGAACTCATGATGTTTGATCGTCTGATCGTGTTTGATCAGCTGCATCATAAGCTTTGCCTTATCATAAATGCCAGGGTGCAGGATGGCAGGGCAGGGTATGACAAGGCAGTGGCAGAGCTCGATGCATTTGCTGAAACGATCCGGATCACAGAGCCGATACCATATGAAAGACCGCTGCCGGCGCCAGAGTTTACATGCAATCTATCCAGAGAAGAATACTGCAGAATTGTTGAAAAGACGAAACATTACATCAGGGAAGGGGACATCTTTCAAGGTGTTATCTCACGGCGGTTTGAGGCAGATTATGACGGAAGTCTGTTGAACGCTTACAGGGTGCTCAGAACAACAAATCCTTCACCGTACATGTACTATATTCAGCTCAAAGATATGCAGATTGCCGGCACTTCGCCGGAAACGATGGTAAAGCTCACCGGCAGAAAGCTGATGACTTTTCCGGTAGCCGGGACGAGAAAGCGCGGGAAGGACAGGGAGGAGGACATGGCACTTGAAAAGGAACTGCTGGCGGATGAAAAGGAATGTGCCGAGCATAATATGTTGGTAGATCTGGCAAGGAATGATATCGGCAGGATCGCGGAATACGGCAGTGTAAAGGTCGTGGATTATATGACAGTCCATCATTTTTCGAAGGTGATGCACATCGTGAGTGTTGTCACGGGAAAGCTGGCGGCAGGAAGGAACTGTCTGGATACGGTTGAGGCGCTTCTTCCGGCAGGAACCCTTTCGGGGGCACCCAAATTCAGGGCATGTGAGATCATCGACGAGCTTGAACCCGTACCGCGGGGAGTTTACGGAGGGGCGATCGGATA
>ERZ808054.801-NODE-801-length-23459-cov-29.668976_pt1 | contig 23459 bp, 24 predicted proteins | sample MGYA00380201_ERZ808054 | MGnify/ENA primary metagenome ERZ808054 (study PRJEB31490, sample SAMN06133419) | mouse gut metagenome | isolation source: Z5_2 | host: mice | place: China: Chengdu | collected 2015-05 ...
TTGGTGGAGATAAGCGGGATCGAACCGCTGACCTCTTGAATGCCATTCAAGCGCTCTCCCAGCTGAGCTATACCCCCACATCCAAATTCTTCCACAAATCGGAAGAATCGCTATTCAATTTTTGGCACTTCTGTTTCTGGTATTTACCAGAAACGGTGCGATTTCGGATTGATTGACAACTTTGTCAATCAAAACGCCAACATTGCACGGAGTGCGATGGAGGCGCGAAATTTTTTCCTGGGCTTGGGTACGTTCACCGGAGTATTTGGGCTCCCAGCTGAGCTATACCCCCACATCTATGAATCCGTTGATTTCCAACAGTTTCGTGACTATTCAGTTTTCATTTTGTGGATTTCGTTTGGGGCGGTTTACTGGTGGATGTGCCCTCCCAGCTGAGCTATACCCCCATATTTAATTTTTGCCCTGCGGATTTAACTTTTTGCGGAACTTAATTTTTGCGAACTATTGAATTTTGACTTTGTTTTTCTATTTTATCGCACTTTTCTTTCCCTTTTTAATTCTATTCAAGGCAACTTCTGCGATTTCGGGTTGGTTGACAACTTTGTCAACCAAATCGCCGACATCGCATGGAGCGCGATGGAGGTGCGAAATTTTTTGTGGGTTTGGGTACGTTCACCGGAGTATTTGCCCTCCCAGCTGAGCTATACCCCCGTGATCATGAACCCCTTGATTTTACTGGGTTTCTGTGCTATTCAACTGTCGTATTTTGAGGGTAGTTTTACTGGCTAACTACCTTCAAGCTGAACTATGCTCCTCAAAACCTAACTTGTGAGCCTTATTCAGCTGATTTATTACGTTGCTGACGAACAAGACATATACTAACAAATTCTTCCCCATTTGTCAACACCTGATTTTGTTTTTTTCAAAAAATTTCTTGCAAACAAAAATCGGGCTGGAGACGGCCCTGCTTTGGTGCGAAGTTTTCCCAAACACTATAATCCGGCACATTGTTTCTGGGAGCGACTTACGAAGCAGCCCGGAAAAGGAATACAAATAAGCGAGCAGAAGCGAAGTCAGCGAGATTCGGAGTGCGTACCAGACAGCGGCAGATCATCCCATTGGGAACAGTCAAATCTACTGGCAATGTGCCGCCACGGATGGCGCAAGGTCATTTTGATCTCAAATTTCCCCCTACACCCCGGAAATAGACCCTGTACCCTGGGCGCGCGGCATTGCCTCTTGTTTTTTTGCGTCTGAAATGATAGAATGGAAAACAATAAGATAAAGGAGCGTTTCCATGCGGATCATAGGCATCGACCCCGGCGTGGCTACCATCGGCTTCGGCCTCATCGAGGCGGACCGGGCCAAGGTGCAGTTGCTGCGCTACGGTGTGATCACCACCCCTGCGGGACTGCCGCTCTCCGTCCGGCTGCGGCAGATCTCCGAGGATATGGTGGAGCTGCTGGGCCAGTTCAAGCCGGAGGAGATGGCGGTGGAGGAGCTGTTTTTCTCCAAGAACATCACCACCGGCATCGCCGTGGCCCACGGGCGGGGGGTCATCCTGCTGGAGGCGGAGCGGGCCGGCATCCCGGCCTTCGAGTACACCCCCATGCAGGTCAAGCAGGCCGTGGCCGGATACGGCGGCGCGGATAAAAAACAGGTCATGCTCATAACCCAGCGGCTGCTGAAAATGAAGGAGATCCCCCGGCCGGATGACGCGGCGGACGCTTTGGCCATCGCCATCTGCCACGGCCGCAGCGCTACCAGCCTCCTGAACACCGAGCGGAGGTTCGACCCCAAACGGTACGACACGCGGTAGTGCTTTTTTCTTTTTGAAAAAAGAAAAAAGTACCAAAAAAGAAAAACTTTTGCCGCAAAACTACGTTTTGCTAGGCGGCGCTTGTCGCCGCTTGAGTAAGGGAGTATATTATGTACTACTACGTTTCGGGCCAGGTGGCCCATGTGGAGCCCTATCTGGCGGTCATCGACTGCGGCGGGGTGGGGTATGCCTGCCGGACGACGGCTTACACCATTTCACAGATCAAGAAGGGGGACAGGGCGAAGCTGTTCACCTATCTCAGCGTCCGGGAGGACGCCATGGACCTCTATGGATTTTTCAGTCAGGAGGAGCTGAAATTATTTCAGCAGCTCATTTCGGTCTCCGGCGTGGGACCTAAGGCGGCGCTGGCGATCTTGTCCTCCAGCACCCCGGCCAATCTGGCGATGAGCATCATCACCGGGGACGAGAAGACGCTGACCAGAGCCCCCGGAGTGGGGAAGAAGATCGCGCAGCGGGTGATCCTGGAGCTGAAGGACAAGCTGGCGAAAGGTCAGACCGTTTCCGCTTCCGGGGAGAGCGTTCCGATGGACGCGGTGACCATCATCCCGCAGAACAAGCTCAGCGAGGCGTCCGCCGCGCTGGCGGTGCTGGGGTACTCTCAGGCGGAGATCAACGTGGCGCTGAAGGGCGTCGATGTTGATGGCCAGCCGTTGGAGCAGATCATCCGGCTGGCCTTGAAGAACATGGTGAAAGGATAAGCTATGTCCATTGATTTTTCCGGGAACGCGCCCTATGTTGAGGAAGAGCCCCTGGTGACGACCAGCTTCACCAGGGAGGACGAGAGCGAGTACTCCCTCCGCCCAAAGACCCTCAGGGAATACATCGGCCAGGAGAAGGCCAAGGGCAACCTGGAGGTCTTCATCCAGGCCGCCAAGATGCGTCAGGAGCCTTTGGACCATGTTCTGCTTCATGGCCCTCCGGGGTTGGGGAAGACTACCCTGTCGGGCATTATTGCCAACGAGATGGGAGTCAACGTGCGCATTACCTCCGGGCCCGCGATCGAAAAGGCGGGTGATCTGGCGGCGCTGCTGACCAACCTCAACGAGAACGACATCCTTTTTGTGGACGAGATCCACCGGCTCAACCGCTCCGTGGAGGAGGTCCTGTATCCCGCCATGGAGGATTTTGCCATCGACATCATCATTGGCAAGGGGCCCTCCGCCAACTCCATCCGGCTGGACCTGCCGAAATTCACGCTCATCGGTGCGACTACCCGGGCGGGACAGTTGTCGGCCCCTCTGCGGGACCGGTTCGGCGTGACATTGCGGCTGGAGCTGTATACTCCGGAGGAGCTGGCGCTGATCGTTACCCGCTCGGCGGGGATCTTGGACGCGCCTATCGAGCAGGACGGCGCCATGGAGATCGCCCGGCGGAGCCGGGGCACCCCGCGGATCGCTAACCGGATGCTTCGGCGGGTCCGGGACTTCGCCCAGGTGGTGGGGGATGGCGTTATCAATAAGGAGCTGGCGGACAAGGCGCTGACCGCCCTGGAGGTAGATTATCTGGGATTGGACCAGATCGACCGCAGGATGCTCCGGGCCGTTATTGAGTACTACAACGGGGGACCCGTGGGTCTGGAGACGCTGGCGGCTACCATCAATGAGGAATCCGTAACGCTGGAGGATGTTTATGAGCCGTATCTGCTACAGATCGGCTTTTTGACCCGGACGCCCAGAGGGCGGTGCGTCACGCCAAAGGCGTATCAGCATTTGGGGCTGACCATCCCCGGCGGGATGCCGCCTGCTATGGAGCAGTTGACCTTTTAGGCGCAGTGTGAGAGGGCCAGTGCTTTGCACTGGTCGAAGGAGGCCAGAAACATGGCTTCCATTTCCTCCATCTGGGCGTAGTCGTAGGCTCGCTGGAGCTCTTCCAGCAGCTCGCGCTGCTCCGGCGGAAGCTGGGACCAGAGTTTGCGTCCGATCTCATCGCGGACCTTGCAGCAGTGGGCAAAGTTGGTTTGGGGGTAGTATTTTTCCAGTAGGCGGTCTGTAATATCGTTAAATAGGGCTTGCATTGGTTCATCCATTGGGGTATACTCCTTTCTAGTAATGGGCTAATTATACACCTAAACTTGTGTGATGTCAACACAAAAAAAGGTGTGAATAATTCTTTTCGGGAGTTTAATATGTTAAGGTATAAGATCAACATCTTGCCTGAATTGAAAAAAGCAGGTTACTCCAGCGCACGTCTGCGCAATGAGAAAGTCATGGGTGAAAGCACGATTCAGAGGTTGCGTACAGGAAGTACTGCAATTAATTTGAGTAGTTTGGGAGTCATTTGCGGCATCCTCCACTGTCAGCCGGGCGATTTGGTGGAATGGGTGGAGGAATGAATATCTATAAAAATGTTTCTATTCGCAAGCCCGTGGGCTGTCCGCCCCCGGACCCCTGACCTACTTTTCGCGCCCGCGAAAAGTAGGCAAAAGCGGGCTTAAACCTACGGTTTAAGAATCCCTTTCTCGGGGCCGCCCTTTAGGCGTCCACCTCGGCGAGGGCTAAAGGACTGTGCGGCAGGGTTCTTGGTTAGGCGAAGCCTCCGAATTTGCAGTACTCCTTCAGCCGCTCTGGTACTTGTAGAACTCCGCCTGCCGGCCTTTCAAAGAGAGACTGCCTGCAAGGGGCACGTGTTCTAACGGTACATCCTGCAAATTAGCACCCCAAACGCCGGACCCTCGTGCCGAGTGCCGCGAGGCAACCAGTACTTCCGATAGGACTGTGCGCAGAAGTACAAACCGGCATCGGCCCAAGGCACGGACGATAGACCGGAAATCCGAAGGTCGTAGCGTAATCAAACACCCCCGTAATGAAGGAAGGTTCTTAGGAAACGTAGTTTCCTAAGTGACCTTTTGGTTCTTTTCGTTCACACGAAAAGAATGCCCCCGCCCCGGCGAGGGGCGAATCTATCTGATAGATAGGAAGCGGCAGCGGCCCGCAGGGCCGCAGAGAGGAAGCATCGAATGGGCAAATTATTTGGTACGGATGGAATAAGAGGCATTGTTGGTGAGAACCTGACGGCCGATCTGGCCTACCGGGTGGGCCAGGCGGTCTCCGTGACTCTGGAGGAGGAGAAGGGCCGTCCGCCCCTCATTACCATCGGCATGGATACACGTATCTCCTCCGACATGCTGGAGGGAGCCATGATCGCGGGGATCACCTCCGCAGGCGGCTCGGTGATGCCCCTGGGCACTATCCCGACCCCCGCGGTGGCCTACCTGACCATTAGGGTGGGCGCGGACGCCGGCGTGGTGATCTCCGCCAGCCACAACCCCTTTGAGCACAACGGCATCAAGGTCTTTAACGGCCAGGGCTACAAGCTCTCCGACGCCCTGGAAGACAGGGTGGAGGAAAAGATCCTTTCCACCGAGCCCATGCCCATCAAGAAGGGCGGGGACATCGGCAAGCGCATCCATGGCATGAAAAACCTGAAATATGAATACATCCAGCATCTGCGGGGCACTGTCCAGGACGATCTGGGGGGCCTGCGGGTCCTTATCGACTGCGCCAACGGCGCGGCGGCGGCTACTGTCCCGGACCTGTTCGCGGACTTCGCCATGGAGGCCGATTTCATCCACCGCAAGCCCAACGGCGTCAACATCAACCTCAAATGCGGCTCTACCCATTTGAAGAGCCTGGCCGCTATGGTCACGGCGGGGGAGTACGATCTGGGCATCGCCTTTGACGGCGACGCGGACCGGTGCCTCATGATCGATGAAAAAGGAAACGTGGTGGACGGCGACAAGACCATGGCCGTCTGCGGCCTCTACATGCGGGATCAGGGGCTCCTGACGGGTCGGGCCATCGTGGGCACGGTGATGAGCAACCTGGGGCTCCATGAGTTTTGCAACAAAAATAGCATCCGGCTCATCTGCACCCCCGTAGGGGACCGGAATGTCTTGGAAAAAATGCTGGAGTTTGGCTACCGCATCGGCGGGGAGCAGTCGGGGCACACCATCTTTACCGACTACGCCACCACCGGAGACGGACAGCTGACGGCCCTGCAATTTTTGCAGATCCTCAAACGCAGCGGGAAGCCCGCGTCTGAGCTTGCCTCCATCTGCCCCAGCTATCCTCAGACCCTGCTGAACGTCCAGCTGGACAACCAGCCGGGGCTGAAGGAGGCCGTCATGGGCTCCGAGGTCCTGGCGGAGGCCGTCCGGCGGGAGGAGGAAGCCCTGGGAGGCGACGGGCGCATATTGGTCCGTCCCTCGGGGACGGAGCCCCTTATCCGGGTCATGGTGGAGGCAAAAACCGCCCAACAGGCGGATGATTGTGCAAGCCGACTAGCGGATTTGGTGAAAACGCTAAAAATTTGAAGAAAGACTTCACAAATTTTTAATATTTACTTGACAAACCCAATGGGAAATAGGTATAATAATCATGTCGATCAACGAAGCCCAAATGACCGCATATACTGCCCTGCCGGATGAATCGCTTTCCGATTTGGCGCGCCGGGGAGACAGGGACGCGGAAGAGATATTGGTCAAGCGGTATAACCGCCTGGTGCGCCAGCTGGCCCGGCCCTTCTATCTTGCCGGAGGGGACAGCGACGACCTCATCCAGGAGGGTATGATCGGCCTGATATGCGCGGTTCGGGAATATGACGGCCAGCGCGCCGCCAGCTTCCGCACATTTGCAGAAATATGTATCCGCAACCGGCTGTATTCTGCCGTCCGGGCTGCGGCCCGCGACAAGCATACGCCCTTAAACCAGTCGGTACCTCTTGAAATGCCCTTCTTTGACGGTCAAAGTTCCTGTTTCGGCGCGATGGCGGGGGAGAACCCCGAGGATCTCATCATTGGCCGGGAACGGGTGCAGGACGCCCTGAGCGATGTTCGCAAGCAGCTGTCCGATTTCGAGGCGAAGATTTTGGGGTACTATTTAGACGGCCTGACCATCCGGGAAATGGCCAAAGCGGTATTACGGTCCCCCAAGTCGGTGGACAACGCCGTGCAGCGCATCCGGCGCAAGGCAGCGCGGCACCTTCAAGCAGGCGATCTCAGCAAAGGCTGAACGCAATATATTTTTTTCTATTCAAAGAGAGGGTAAAATCATGTACGAAGACAAGACCTTAGTTTGTAAGGAGTGCGGCCAGGAGTTCGTGTTCACCGCCGGTGAGCAGGAGTTCTATGCCGAGCGCGGCTTCCAGAACGAGCCTCAGCGCTGCAAGGCCTGCCGTGACGCCCGCAAGAACGCGGCCCGTGGTCCTCGGGAGTACTTCACCGCCACCTGCGCTAACTGCGGCGGCGAGGCCAGAGTGCCTTTCGAGCCCAAGAGCGATCGTCCTGTGTACTGCAGCGATTGCTTTGCCAAGATGCGCGAGCAGGGCTGATAGATCGCATGACTGGGGCGTCCCCGAAGGGGGGCGCCCCTTTTCGCGCAGGTTTACCGATACACCTGCGGACCGGGGCTGCGGCGGAGGGCCGGCCTATGGGGGCTCCCGGCGTGTCTCTGCACGATTTTTCCAGCTTTTGGGGAAAAGCTCTATTCCTATTTGGATAGAGGAGTGGTATACTAGTCCCATAAACCAGCGAAAAACAACCCAATATTTTTTTGAAGGAGAAGAACGATATGTCTATTTTGGTCTGCGGCGGCGCCGGATACATCGGCAGCCATACCTGCGTGGAGCTCCTGGAGGCGGGGTACGAGATCGTGGTGGCGGACAACCTCTGCAACGCCAGCGAGGAATCCCTCCGCCGGGTGGAGAAGATCACCGGAAAGAAGGTCCCCTTTATCAAGGCGGAGCTGTGCAGCGAGGCCGAGGTGGAGGCCCTCTTCGCCCAGCATCCCGGCATTGACGCCGTGATCCACTTCGCCGGCCTGAAGGCCGTGGGGGAGAGCGTCTCCAAGCCCTTGGAGTACTACTCCAACAACCTGATCAGCACCCTCTATCTCCTGACCGCCATGCGGCGGCACGGGGTGAAGAACTTCGTCTTCTCCTCCTCCGCCACGGTGTACGGAGACCCCGCCACCGTGCCCATCCGGGAGGACTTCCCCACCGGCGGCACCACCAATCCCTACGGCACCTCCAAGCTCTTCCAGGAGAAGATGCTCATGGACATCTGCGCCGCCGATCCCGAGCTGAACGTGGCCCTGCTGCGGTACTTCAATCCCATCGGGGCCCACAAGAGCGGCCTCATCGGCGAGGACCCCAACGGCATCCCCAACAACCTGGTGCCCTATATCGCCAAGGTGGCCGTGGGCCAGCTGGAGAAGGTCCACGTCTACGGCAACGACTATCCCACCCCCGACGGTACCGGTGTGCGGGACTACATCCACGTGGTGGACCTGGCCCTGGGCCACGTGGCGGCGCTGAAGAAGCTGGAGGGCAAGTGCGGCCTCTTCGTGTGCAACCTGGGCACCGGCAACGGCTACAGCGTCCTGGACGTGCTCCACGCCTACGAGAAGGCCTGCGGCCATGAGCTGCCCTACGTCATCGATCCCCGCCGTCCCGGCGACATCGCCTCCTGCTACGCCGACCCCGCCAAGGCCCGCGACGAGCTGGGCTGGGAAGCCAAGTATGGCATCGAGGACATGTGCGCCTCCTCCTGGAAGTGGCAGTCCGAGAATCCCAACGGGTATAAGGGATAAGGAAAACGGGAGCGAGGGACCGCTATGGGAGAGATCGAGATACGGCCCTATGACGGCGGCTGCAAGGCGGAGATGCTTTCCGATATTGCCGCTTTCTGGGCGGCCCACTATCTGACCGTGACCCCGGAGGATCAGGAGGAAGACCTGAAGGCCTGGACGGCAGAGGGCCACGAGTTGTATGTGATCCTTGCCGGAGGGAAGGAAGCCGGGTTCCTCCACATGGGCAGCCGGGGAGGAGCCTGCGATTGGCTGGAGGACGTATTCGTCCGGGAAGAGCTGCGGGGCCGGGGGATCGGCGGACGGGCCATTGAGCTGGCCTGGGAGATGCTTCGGGAGAAGGGTCTGGAGACGATGTACCTGGAGGTAGTGCCCGCCAACGAGGCGGCCATCCGGCTGTATCATAAGCTGGGGTTCACAAACCTAAATACGCTGACGCTGAACCGCTCGGTGAAGAAAAAGGCTCAGCTGGGCACGGAGACCATCGGCGGCCTGACGTTCCGCACCTACCGGCCGAATAACGGCTGACGGCCTCTTTGCCTGAGAAACTTCTGATCTGAGCGCGCAAAAGCGGAGAGGCCGGGAAACGGGCATACCGGAGAAAATGTGTTGAAGAGGAAGGGGGAAGCGCCCATGACCGCCCAGCAGCGCCGGGACGCGATCCGGGACGTTCTGACCCAGGCCGCCGGGCCTGTCAGCGCCACCGCGCTGGCGGGACGCTTCGGCGTGAGCCGCCAGCTCATCGTGGGCGACATCGCCCTGCTGCGGGCCGGAGGCGCGGCCATCGAGGCCACCGCCCGGGGCTACGTGGTCCAGAGGGACCGGGAGGGCCTCCGGCGGCAGGTGGCCTGCCGCCATCAGGCGGCGGACATGGAGCGGGAGCTGCAGATCATGGTGGACAACGGCTGTACCGTCCTGGACGTGATCGTGGAGCACCCGGTCTACGGGCAGCTGACGGGGGGCCTGGGCCTTGCCAGCCGGTACGACATCCAGCAGTTCATCCGGCGGGCCCAGGCGGCCCGGCCCCTGTCCCTGCTGACGGAGGGCGTCCATCTCCACACCCTGTCCTGCCCCGATCAGGAGGCCTTCCTGCGGGTCAGGGGGGAGCTGGCGGGCGCGGGGTTCCTATTAGAATAAACGGCGAGAGGCGGGACCCGCAAGGTCCCGCCTCTCGCTTGCCGCCTATGCCGTTCCCGGATAGAAGCGCGGTATCGTCACCGGGCAAAAATCCTGGAACAGCAGCGGCTTCAGTCTCGCATTAAAAGTTCTTTTTGGTCCTTTTTCTTTTAAGAAAAAGGATCACTCTGCCAGCAGAGCCGCTACGTCCAGAGGCTTGCCGTCGCTCCACAGACGCTCCAGGCCGTAGAACTCCCGGGCCTCGGTGTTGAACACATGTACCACCAGGCAGCCGTAGTCCAGAAGGACCCAGATGCCGCCCCGGTGGCCCTCCCGGTGGAGGGGCTTCTCACCGGCCTCGGTCTCCAGCTGTTCCTCCACCGCGTCGCACAGCGCGTTGATCTGGGTGTTGCTGGAGCCGGTGCAGATGACGAAGTAGTCCGCCAGGGTGGTCAGCTCCGTGACCTCCATGATTTTGATCTCCTCGCCCTTTTTGCCGTCCAATGCCTTTGCCGCCAGGACCGCCAATTCTTTCGGTGTCATAACTCGCTCCTCACTTTTTATTTTAAATTTTGCAAGTTCTTATGCTGATCTTTAGAAGCTTCTTGTCAGAAAATAGTGTTATCGCTTGTGGTTCCTCCGTCAAGCCCCTCAGATGCCGTCCGGCATGGCGTCGCTGCTGGTGTCCTCCGGGGCAAGGGGAGGCGCTTCCGGCTCCTGGACCGGCGGCAGCCCCGGGTCCTCCTCGGGAGGAAGGCCGGGATCGGGGGGCTCCGTACCGTCGGGGGTGCTGGGCGCGGTATCCGGGGGCGGCGCCTCCGTCTGCCCCGGATCGGGCGTGGTCCCAGGCGTCGTGGTCCCAGGAGCGTTAGTATCCGGCGTATCGGTCCCGGGGACGGAAGTCCCGGGCGTACCGGTCCCCGGCGTGGACGGCGTGCCGTCCGAGGGCGCGCCGCTCAGATCGACCGGGTCGCCCATCCCATCCGGCGGAGGCAGGACGGGGTCCAGCGGGTTGCCGTCTTCATCGGTGAAGATAATGGTCCCCTCCTCGTCAAGGATGTACCAGTTGCCGTTTTCATCCTGCTCCGGCTTCGCGGGAGGCTGGCCGTAGACCAGGTTGCCGTCGCCGTCATAGTACGCCTCGCCCCGGCGGACGGCCATGATGGCGTTGTGCTGGGTGTCCCGCAGGCTCCCGGTGGAGGAGGCGATATCGCCGTTTTTCAGGATGCTCATGGCGTCCAGCATCCCTGTGGTCACCCGCTGCTCATAGGGGTTGAACCGCTCGTTGACCAGCTCCACCACCTGCTTGGGGTAGATGACGACGTAGGACTGCTCCTGCTGGGTGTCCCGGCTCCAGGCGGTGCCCCAGTAGTCCCCGGGGAGGGTGCAGGTGTATACGTCGTTCATGTTCAGCGCGGGGGGGCCGTTGAGCCCCAAGACGTTGGCGGCAAACCACACCACGGAGCCGGAATCCAGATCGGTCTCCACGTTCTTCATGGCCAGGTCGATGTAGGCCTTGATCTTGCCCCAGTGCTTGATGCTCAGGCATTCCTTGATGAGGGCCTTGATGAAGTTCTGCTGGACCTCCACACGCTGGATGTCGCCCTCGCTGTACCGCCGGAAGCGGACCAGACCCATGGCGTCCTCCCCGTTGAGGGTCTGGACACCCTTTTTCAGATGGATGTGCAGGTCTTGCCAAGGATCGTCGTAGTTCATATCCTGGGGCACGTCGAACTCCACGCCCTCCACCAGATCCACCAGCTCCACAAACATCTCCAGCTCCACCTTCACATAGAAATCCGGCTTGAAGCCGATGAGCTTCTGGATCCGGTTGGCCAGGGAGTCGATGCTGTTGCCGGTGCGGGAGTAGATGGAGTTGATCTTCTTGATGTCCCACTTCTCGTTGATCATGGTGTCCCGGGGGATGGACATGATGTTGATGTCCTGCTCCTTGGTGTCGTAGCTGACAACCATGAGGGTGTCCGTGTTGCCGTCGTCCTGGTCAGTGCCCACCAGCAGGAAGGTATACACGCCCTCCTTCCGGTTGCCGGAGACGGTGGGCATGTCGCCGTTGTACCCGTCGTCGGGATAGAGCTCGTCGTCCGTGGGCCCTTCGGGCTCCTCCGGCTCCTCGGCCTCCTTCTGCACGTTCTGGGAAGGCTGGACGGGGGGCGTGACCGGCTCCGTTGGCAGGGTGGGCGGCTTGATCCACATTTTCAGCACCACGGCTACCGCAATAGCGAACACCGCCAGACATCCCAGCACCGTTACCAGGATCTTGCCCTTTCCGGAGTCCCAGAAGGCGCGCCACCAGGCCGCCAGATCCGGCTTTTCCGGCTTCTCCCGCCGTACAGGCTCCTCCGCGAAGGGGTCGCCCAGGGGGGCGGTCCTCCGGGAAAGGGGAGAATTTTCCCTGCTCTTCGGTTCCTCGCGTTTTCCTTTCATCTGTTCGATCTGTCCTTTCCGTATTAGCTCTCTTTATCTTGCGCGCGGCCGGAAACGCCGCGTACTTACTTTAGAACCTGTATTCACAACCGTTACACGCCGTCTAGCCGGTCTTTTTCCCGCCATACTGCGTCGATTTCCCTTGCAATCCGTCAGGATTGCTGCGGAAAATCTCCTTGTCTGACGAGAAAAATCCTCGTCCATCCGGCATCCCCCGATTATGAATACAGGTTCTTATTCCGGAGGCAGTACCGGGTCCGGCGGAAGCACCGGTTCCGGGGGCTCCTCAACAGGGGGGACCTGCTCCGCGGGAGGCTCCGCCGTGCCCGGGTCCGTATCGGGGACCTCGGGATCGGGCGTCTCCGCCGGAGGCGCGTCCGGGGTCGCGCCCGGGTCCGTGGCTGGAGGCGTGGTACCGTCCGTTCCGGGATCGGTGACAGGCGGCGTGTCGGGCGTATCCGGCGTGGCATCAGGGTCAGGGGTCACGCTGGGAGCATCGGTCTCCCCATCAGGGAGGTCCGGCTCTGGAGGAAGCGTTGGCTCCTCCGGGGTGGTGTCGGGCTTCTGGCCAGTGGAGACGTTGGGGTCCGCCGTGATGCCGGTGGGCTTGGTGGTGGACACGCCGCCGCCGGTAGTTCCTTCAGAGCTGCGCACTGGCGAGGCCCACGCGGTGTCCAGCAGCTCGCCGCCGGTCACATAGCAGGACCCGTCCTTGTTCTTCACGATGATCCGCAGGTCGTCCTCGGTGATCTCCCGGTTATAGGGATTGAACTGTTCGTTTATCAGCGGCACGATCTCCGGCCCGTTGGGCAGGAAGAAGTACTCCTTCCGGTACAGCCCCAGGTCGATATAGGGCAGGGTGCTGGACTGCATGGCGTCCACGTCCACGCTGATGGCTTTGGAGGCAAACCACATCATCTCCGTAAGGGTCATGTCCGTCTCCACGTTCTCCATGAAGATATCAATAAATTCGCCGATCTTCGTGATGTTCCCCAGCTGCAGGACCTTTTTCGCCATAGCTTTCAAAAAGTCCCGCTGGGTGTTCATGCGGCCAACGTCGTCGTAGCCAACGATGGTGCCGTCCGGCCTCTTATTGTCCTTTCGGTAGCGGAGCAGCTCCATAGCCTTTTGCCCATTCAGCGTCTGCATCCCCTTGTTGAAGTGGATGTGCAGGTCCTGATAGGGGTCGTCGTAGTTCATATTCCGGGGCACGTCGAACTCCACGCCGTCCACGGCATCTACCAACTCGCCTACGGCCTTCCACTCGATGATGACGTACCGGTCTGGCATCACGCCGGTTAGATACGCCACCTGCTGCTTGAGCCCCTCCATCCCGCCGCCGTTGGATTCCTTGGCGTTGTAGACGCTGTTGATCTTCTTGTTGGTCCAGGACACGTTTACAGCGGTGTCACGGGGGATGCTCATCATATTGACCTGCCCGTTGGGCACGTCGTAGGACACCAGGATCAGGGTGTCCGTGTTGCCCCCTCCGGCGGTGTCCCGCCCGATGAGGAGGAAGGTGTAGTAATCGTCCTTCCGCCCGGAGACTAGGGAGCCGTCGTCCTCGTCCTGCTCCGTATCCCCCGGTTTCTTGTTGGGATCGTTGTTAGTGACGCCGGGGCGGTCGTTTCCGCTGACGTCCGGGGCCCGGACGAACAGGGCCCACCAGCCCCCGATGAGCAGCGCCAGCGCCGCCACGCAGCTCAGGACGATGATGCCGGTCTTGCGGCCCTTCCCCCAGCTCTGCCAGCCGCCGGAGGCCTTCGCCTTCTTTTTTTCCGCCGTTCCCGTCCGTGGCGGCTTCTCCGCCGCGAAGGGGTCTCCGCCCCGCTGCCAGCCGCCGGAGGCGGATTCATGCTTGCCTTTTTTCATGGTCGCTCTGTTTTCCTTTCAAATGATCCCTCGCCCGCACACTGTGGGAGTTGACCGCAACTCCCCGTTTTTTCAAGCCCTCGATGGACATCTCCAGACCCAGGAGCATCGCCCCGTCCAGGTCCCGGGAGGCCAGCTCCCGCAGCTCCGACAGGTCGCAGAAATTCCGGGTGGGCTCGATGTAGTCCGCTAAATAGATGATCTTCTCTAAAGCGGTCATGTCCGCCTTGCCGGTGGTGTGCCATCGGATGGCGCTCTCCACCTCGGGCGGGACGCCGAAGACATACCGCGCCACCGCCGCGCCGGTGATGGCGTGGTACAGCTTCGCCTCGCGCCGTTCCTCATCGTCCATCTCGATATGGTATTGACGGATGATGCGCTGATGTTGTTCCGTGCTCAGCCTCTTCGTGCAGTCGTGGAGCAGGGCGGCCCTGCGTGCCGCCTCCTCGTTCACGCCCCACCGGCGGGCCAGCCGGGCCGCCGTCTCCTCGGTCCCCAGCACGTGGGGGACCCGGCTGTGCTTGAGCATACTCAGGGCCACCGCCCGGAGATCCTCCAGGGACAGCGCCTTCAGGTCCCGCTCCACCCCGTACAGCCCCTCCCGGAGGATGAGGCCGTAGACGGCGGGGTCCAGATATTCCAGTCCCCGTCCCAGCCGCAGTTCCTCCCGCAATCGGGTAGAGGAGATGTCCACGATGCGGGGCAGGGCCAGCGTAATGATTTCCGCCACGAAGCGCTCTCCAAGAAAAGCCCTCTGTACGGCGAACAGCTCCTCAGTATCCTTCTCGCTGCGCCCGAAAGCACAGAGGGTACACAGCTTCGCAATCTCGCCGGGGCCCCGCCACAGGTGGAAGGTCAGGAACATGTCCGTCCCCATCAGCAGATAGAGCTTTGCCTTGGGGTACTGCTCCCGGATGGCCCGGACGGTGTCCAGGGTGTAACTCTTGCCCTCCCGGCGCAGCTCCATGTCCGACGCCTCCGCCTGGGGCCCCAGGGCCTGGGCCGCCAGGTCCGTCATGGCCAGCCGGAGGTCCGGCTCCGGCGTCCCGGCGTCCATGGCCTTGTGGGGCGGGATGCCCGCCGGGATCAGCAGCAGCTTGTCCAGCCCCAGGTATTCCAGGGCGAACCGCGCCGCCTCCATGTGGCCCAGATGGATGGGATTGAAGGTCCCGCCATAGATCCCGATCTTCATGGAAATCCCTCCTTGCTCCGGCGGACGCGCCTTACTTCACCGGCGGCTTCCGAGGCCGGTCCTTTACCAGCTCGATCTTCCTCTTGCCCTTGTCGTAGTGCTGGCGGTAGAGGACGAACTTGGTGCCGATGACCTGGACCTCCTCGCTGCGGGTCAGCTTCGCCAGCTGCTCGCAGGCTTCCCGGGCGGTCAGCATGGAGTTCTCCAGGACCTTGCACTTGATGATCTCCCGGGCCTCCAGGGCGTCGCTGGCCTGTTTGATCAGGTTGTCGTTGATGCCGTCCTTGCCGATGTGGACGATGGTGTCGATGTTGTTGGCGATGCCCCTCAATTGGGCCCGCTGCTTGCTGGTCAGTTCCATTCAGCCGTTCCCCTTTAAATATTCCCGTAATTTTACTTCAAAGACCGCCAGGGCCTTTCCTCTGTGCGATACCGCCGCCTTTTCCTCCGGCGTCAGCTGCGCGTAGGTCTTGCGCAGCTCCGGCAGGAAGAACACCGGGTCGTAACCGAAGCCGCCGTCCCCCTGGGGGGCGAAGGCGATGGTGCCGGGGCAGACGCCCTCCGCCTCCAGCGTGTCGCCGTTGGGGAAGACGCAGGCGATGCAGCTGGTGAAGTGGGCGGTCCGGGTCCTGGCTCCCCGCATGTTCTCCAGCAGCAGGCGATAGCGGGCCGCGTCGTCCAGCTCCGGCCCGCCGTAGCGGGCGGAGTACACCCCGGGCGCGCCGTTCAGGGCGTCCACGCACACGCCGGAGTCGTCGGCGATGGCGGGGAGGCCGCTGGCCTCCATCACCGCCCGGGCCTTCAGCATGGCGTTCTCCGTGAAGGTCTCCCCGGTCTCTTCCACGTCCACGTTGAGCCCCACGTCCGCTTCCAGCACGACCTCCACGCCGTGGGCGGCGAGAATGGACTGCATTTCGACAAGCTTGTGCTTATTCTGTGATGCAAGGACAAATTTCATGTCGGATTCAGCCTCCCAAAATTTCTTTCTGTTTTTCCATCAGCTGCCGGATGCCGCCCTGGCACAGGTCCACCAGCGCCCGCTGCTCGGCCACGGTGAAGCCCCGGCCCTCGCCGGTGCCCTGGAGCTCGACCAGCTCCCCGCGGCCGTTCATCACGCAGTTGAGGTCCACCATGGCGCCGCTGTCCTCCTCATAGCAGAGGTCCAGCAGGGGAACGTCTTCAACGATCCCAGCAGACACCGCGGCTACGTAATTTTTGATGGGGTCTTTCTCGACCGCGCCCGCCTCCACCAGCTTCCGGCAGGCGATGGCCAGCGCCACGAACCCGCCGGTGACGGAGGCGGTGCGGGTGCCCCCGTCGCCCTGCAAAACGTCGCAGTCGATGGTAATGGTCCGGCCGCCCAGCGCCGCCAGGTCCACCGCCGCCCGGAGGCTGCGGCCAATGAGCCGCTGGATCTCCGCAGAGCGGGGGCTGAGCTTCAATTTGCTCACGTCCCGGCGGGACCGCTCCCGGTTGGCACGGGGGAGCATGGAGTATTCCGCCGTCACCCAGCCGGTGCCCTCGGGTACGTGGCGGGGCGCGCCCTCCTCCACGCTGGCGCAGCAGAGGACCTTGGTCTTGCCGCACTCGATGAGGACGCTGCCCTCGGCAAAGTCCACAAAGCCCACCGTCATTTTTACGGGACGCAGTTCGTTTTCTTTTCTTCCGTCAATTCGAGTCATTGTTTACATCCTTTTTCTCTTTTTTGGAGTTGCCTATCAGCAGTCCAAGCAACATGACCGCCGGTCCCACGACCATGAAGGCCAAAGTTGCCGCCAAACTGCCGTCCGTACAATATTTCCATCCCGCAAGGAATATGACCGCTCCGAGAAGCATGATCTTGATGCTCAGAATGCCCTTGTCCATCTTAGATCAGCGCCTCCACGTACTCCTTGGCGTCAAAGGGCCGCATATCGTCGATGCCCTCTCCCAAACCCACCAGCTTCACAGGCACCTGCAGTTCCTGGGCGATGGCGATGACGATGCCGCCCTTGGCGGTGCCGTCCAGCTTGGTGAGCACGATGCCCGTGCAGCCGGAAATTTCCTGGAACTGCTTGGCCTGGATGAGGCCATTCTGTCCGGTGGTGGCGTCCAGCACCAGCAAAATCTCCAGCGCCGCCTCCGGCAGCTCCCGGTCGATGATCTTGCGAAGCTTGGCCAGCTCCGCCATGAGGTTGGCCTTGTTGTGGAGCCGCCCGGCGGTATCGCAGATGACCACGTCCACGCCCCGGGCCTTGGCGGCCTGGAGGGCGTCGAAGAGCACCGCGCCGGGGTCCGCGCCCTCCTTCTGGCGGACGATCTCGCAGTGGGAGCGGTTGGCCCAGATCTCCAGCTGGTCGGCGGCGGCGGCCCGGAAGGTATCCCCGGCGCACAGCAGCACCCGCTTGCCCTGCTGGCGCAGGGAGTTGGCCAGCTTGCCGATGGAGGTGGTCTTGCCCACGCCGTTGACGCCCACCACCAGCACCACGGAGGGCCGGGTGGAGAGGTCCAGGGCGAAGTCGCCCACGCTGAGTTTTTCCGCCAGAATTTCCCGCAGGCAGGCCTTCACCGGCTCGGGACCGGAAATTTTGTCCTCGATCATCCGCTGGCGGAGCTCCTGGACCGCCTCGGTGGAAGCGGTCATGCCCACGTCCGCGAGGATCAGCATTTCCTCCAGGTCGTCGAAGAAGGCTTCGTCGGCCTCGCTGATGGCGGAGCCGAAGACGTCGCCCATATAGATTTTCTTTAATTTTTCCCAAAAGCCCATATATCGTTCCTTTCTGCCGCCCCTTCGGGGCGGCGGGGAGATTTTTCGTATCGATGGCCCGGGACCTGCGCGGCCCCGGACTCCGCGCCTACTTTTGCCACGCGGCAAAAGTAGGCAAAAGCGCGCTTAGGAAACTGCGTTTCCTAAGAACCTTCCTTCATTACGGGGGTGATTAGTTTGCGCCCGAGGCACAGTCAGTTTTGTCTACCGATAATACCGTCCGCTTCGTGCAGCTTCAGTTTCTATTTTAGCGTGGTAACTGTTGGCCCCTACCGTCTAGCGGGGCTAACTCCCCGGGGTGCAGGTTTGATGGCTGGTCCGTTAGACCGTGTGCCCCTCGCACCGCAGTACCCCTTTGAAAGGCCGGCAGGCGGAGTTCTACAAGTACCAGAGCGGCTGAAGAAGGTTTGGTAATTCGGAGGCTTCGCTTCCCTAAAATCCCGCCGCACAGCCCTTTATTCCCCCGCCGAGGTGGACGCCCAAAGGGCGGCCCCGAGAAAGGGATTCTTAAACCGCAGGTTTGAGTGACTTTTTGCCTACTTTTTGTTCACACAAAAAGTAGGCGCAGGGTCCGGGGGCGCGGAGCCCCCGGGGTTGCGAACAGAAATATTTTCTATCTACTGTATATCCAGTTCCTCTGCCATTTCATTCATATTAATAGCAAGCATCCTGCTGACGCCCTTCTCCTGCATGGTGACGCCATACAGAACATCCGCTTCCTCCATGGTTCCGCGTCGGTGGGTAATGACAATAAACTGCGTCTTATCCGAAATAGACCGCATATAGCGGGCTACCCGGACCACGTTGGCCTCGTCCAGAGCCGCTTCTACCTCGTCCATTACGAAAAACGGCGTGGGATGGACCTTCAATATGGCAAAATACAACGCGATGGCGACGAACGCCTTCTCTCCGCCGGAGAGAAGGGAAAGAGTCTTCAGCGTCTTCCCTGGAGGCTGTACCTTGATCTCAATGCCGCAGTTGAGGACGTCTGACGGGTCCTCCAGCTCCAGCGTGGCCCGGCCTCCGCCGAAAAGCTGTAAATACGTCTCCCGGAAAGACGCCGCGATCAGCTCAAACTGCTGGGCGAAAATCGCCGTCATCTCTTTGGTGATGGCCTCGATGATGCCCTCCAGCTCGCCCTTGGCCTGCTCTACGTCGTCCCGCTGGCCGGTGAGGTAGGTATACCGCTCGTTCACCCGCTGGAACTCCTCGATAGCTCCCACGTTCACCGTCCCCAGGCCGCTGATCTCGCGCTTCAATTCCGTGACGCGGCGGGCGGCCTTGGCGGCGCTCTCCAGCTCGACGCGCTGCTCCATGGCGGCGGAGTGGCTCAGCTCGTAGTTTTCCCACAGCTTGTCGAGGATCTGCTTCTCCTCCATGCCGCCGGTGTTCAGCTTCTGCTCCAGACGGCCGGCTTCCCGCTCCGCTTCCAGCAGGGCGTCGTTGCTCTCCTTCAGCCTCTGCCCCATGGCGGTGCGCTCCTGCTCCAGGCGCAGCCGGGCGTCCTGCAGGGACTTGAGGGCCTCCTGCCGCTCCTGCGCCTGGAGGCGCAGGGACGCGGATTCCTCCGTCCGCCGGGCGGTCTCCGCCTCTCCGGAGGCGATCTCCTCCTGGTAGGCCGCCATCCGCGCCAGACGCTGTTTCCGGTCGCCCGCCAGGTCCCGGCGGGTCTGCTCCATCCGCTCCAGGGCTTCCGCCCCGGCGGTACGCTGGGCCCGGAGACCCGCCAGCTGTTCCTTCCGCTGGGATATCTCTCCGCCGAGCTGGTTGGAGTAGGCCTGCAGGTCCGTCTGGCCTGCCAGCTTCTCCCGGGCGCTCTCCCGCAGGGAGGCGGCTTCCGCTTCCCGGACTTCGATCTCCTGACGGACTGTCTGCTGTTGGAGGAGGTTGTCCGTCAGGCGCTGGTCCAGCGCCTCCTGCTCGCCCTCCAGGTTTTCCGCGTTGGCGCGGACGCCCTCCAGCAGCACCTCGCACTGCCGGACCTCGCCCTGGCCCTTGAGGACCGCGTCCTCTGCGGCACGGCGCTGGCCCTCGGCCACCTGCAGATCGTACCGCGCGGCGGAAAGCTCCCGGGCGGCCTCGTCCTTCTCCCGCTGGGCGGCGGAGAGACGATCCGCCAGCGCCGCCTGCCGGTCCTTCAGGGCCGCAAGCTCGTTGGCCCGGGACAGGACCCCGGCGCTCCTGGACACGCTGCCGCCGGTCATGGAGCCGCCCCGGTTGATGACTTGGCCATCCAGAGTGACGATCCGGAACCTGTTTTGATATTTACGGGCCATGGCGATGCCGCAGTCCAGATCCTCCACGACCACCGTGCGGCCCAGCAGATTTTTGAAGATGGCGCCGTAACGCTCCTGGCAGCGGATCAGGCGGGAGGCAACGTCCACGAATCCCGGCTCCTGCTCCACGCCCCGCTCCCGGAGCTCGTCGCCCCGGATGGCGGTGAGGGGCAGGAAGGTGGCCCGGCCTCCGTCCCGCTGTTTGAGGAACTGGATGGCACCCTTGGCGTCCTCCTCCCGGTCTACCACGATGTTCTGCATCCCCGCGCCCAGGGCGGTCTCCAGGGCCACGGCATATTTTCCGTCGGCCTTCATCAGGCTGGCCACCGGCCCGTGGATACCCCGCAGGGTGCCCTTCTCCGCCGCCTGCATCACCAGCTTGACGGCCTTGCTGAAGCCCTCGTACTCCTTCTCCATCTCCGCCAGCATCCGGATGCGGGAGTCCAGGTTGTTCTGCTCCATGGTCAGCTTCATGAGGGCGTTGGCCGCGTCCTGCTCCCGCTTCTCCCGGCCCTCCATGCGCAGGGTGTGGCCTTGGATGATGTTGGCGGCGGCGGCGGCGTCCTCCTGGGCGTCCTCCAGGGCGCGGCGGGCGGTCCGGACGCCCTTCCGGGCGTCCTCCAGCTGGGCCTGGATGGTGGACAGCTCCTGCTCCACCGCCTCCTGTCGGGCGGCCATCTGCTCCTGGGCGGAGCACAGGGCGGCCAGGTGCTCCCGCCCCTTGGCGGCGGCATCGGCGGCCAGGGCCTCCCGGGCCTGGAGGGCGCTGATCTCGCTCCCTGCCGCTCCAGCGCTGTCGGCGGCGGCGCGGGCCTTTTCCAGAAGCTCCTCCAGCTCGGCCTCCAGTCCGGCGATCTGGCAGTCCAGGTCCTCCAGACGGCGCTCCTGGGCTCCGATCTCCGCCTGGGCGTCCTGCCGGCGGCTGTCCTGACGCTCCAGCTCGGCCTCCAGCTCGGCGATGGCGTCCTGCCGGTTGCGGATGTTGGTGCGCAGAAGCTCCAGCGCCGACTGCTGGTCCCTCGCCCGGGAGGTGAGCAGGTCCATCTCCTGCCGGGTCTGCTCCTGGGAGGTGTCGTTCTCCTGCATCCGCAGGGAGAAGCGGTCGTTCTCCTCGTAGAGGGCGTCCAGCTGGGACTGGGCTTCGTTCTGCCGGTTCCGGGCGGCGGCGTATTCCGCCTGGAGGCGGTTCTTGGCGGTGCGCAGCTCCTCCAGACGCTCCATCCACAGGGAAATTTCCAGCGTGCGCTGCTCGTCCCGGAGGAGGAGGAACCGCCGGGCGGTCTCCGCCTGCTCCCGCAGGGGGTTGACCTGGAGCTCCAGCTCGCCGATCTTGTCGTTGATGCGCACCAGATTTTCCTGGGTGCGCTGGAGGCGGCGCTCCGACTCCTCCTTGCGGTGGCGGAACTTGGAGATGCCCGCCGCCTCCTCGAAGATCTCCCGCCGGTCGGCGCTGCGGGCGGAGAGGATCTCGTCGATGCGGCCCTGGCCCACGATGGAGTAGCCCTCCCGGCCCAGGCCCGTGTCCATGAAAAGCTCGTTGACGTCCTTGAGCCGGACGGACTGCTTGTTGATATAATATTCGCTCTCGCCGCTGCGGTAGTAGCGGCGGGTGACCATGACCTCGCTGCTGTCGATGGCGGGGAACATACCCTCGCCGTTGTCCAGCACCAGGGTCACCTGGGCGAAGCCCACGGGGCCCCGCTTCTCGGTGCCGCCGAAGATCACGTCCTCCATCTTGTCCCCCCGGAGGCTCCGGGCGGACTGCTCGCCCATGACCCAGCAGATGGCGTCGGAGATATTGGATTTTCCCGAGCCGTTGGGGCCCACGATGGCGGTGATGCTCTCGCCGAAATTCAGTACGGTTTTATCAGGAAAAGACTTGAAGCCTTGGATCTCCAGTGCTTTTAAGTACATGCCACACTCCTTGGCGGGCGGTTGCCCTCTCTCGCGTCATTAACTAAAAGATTATACCAGAATCCGCGCCCCTTGACAAGTTGGATTTTATGAACTTTTTCCCGTCATTCCTTAAATTTGTGTGCAAAATAACGACCGCAGGCGGCGGACGGACCCGGCGTCCTCCGCTGCCTGCGGTTCCCTTTTTTACCTGGACTGTGCCAGCGCCTCCTCCTGCTCCCGGCGGCACTGGGCGATCTGCTGGTAGAGGCTCTCCAGGGCGTCGCTCAGGCCGCCGATGCGGTCGATGAGCCCCAGGTTCACCGCCTCCTCGCCGTAGATGACGCTGCCCACGTCCGCGGCCATCTCCCCGGTCTTCAGCATCAGGTTCAAGAACTTCTTTTCACCGATGTTGCTGTTTTTCGCCACGAAGCTGACGATACGCTCCTGAATGCGCTCGAAATAGTTGAAGGTCTGGGGGGCGGCGATCACCGTGCCGTTCATCCGCACCGGGTGGATGGTCATGGAGGCCGAGGGCACGATCATGCTCACCTTGGGAGCCACCGCCAGGGGCACGCCGATGGAATGGCCGCCGCCCAGCACCAGGCTGACGGTGGGCTTGCGCATCCCGGCGATCAGCTCCGCGATGCCCAGGCCCGCCTCGATGTCCCCGCCTACCGTGTTCAGCAGCAGCAGCAGGCCGTCGATCCCGTCGTCCTGCTCCAGGCTGGCCAGGAGGGGCATGACGTGTTCGTACTTGGTGCTCTTCGCCGTCTCCGGCAGGACCTGGTGGCCCTCCACCTGCCCCACGATGGTCAGGGTGTAGATGTTCCCCCGCCTGCTCCGGCTGACGGCGGAGCCGAAATCCACGATCCGCTGGCTGGCGGTGTTCTGGGAATTGTTTTCGCCCTCTGGGGCGGTGGTCTTGGTCTCTTCTTCCATTACATATCCCTCGCTTTCGGGGGTTAGTCTTTGCAGAAGCGGGGAAAACCATACCTGGGAACCGTTCACGGCAAAGCGCTTCCGGGTTTGTTACAAAAATTTCCCTCTTTGTTCATAAATTGTCCTTGATTTGCCGGCTGGTTTTTGTAAAATATAGTTCGTCAACGAACAAAATACGCAGGAGGGTCCAAATTATGAAAAAAATGGAGAAGCCCCGAAAACCGCTGATCTTCTATTACGCCATCGTCCTGGTGGTGATGATCCTGCTCAACACGTTCCTGTTTCCCAGGCTCATGGGGCAGGAGGTCACCCAGGTAGACTACGGCACCTTCCTGACCATGCTGGCGGACCGGGAGGTGGCCGTGGCCCAGGTGGAGCAGGATATGATCTACTTCACCGACACCGCCGAGACCCCCGGGGTCTACGCCACGTCCGCCTTTAACGACCCGGAGCTGGTCAACCGGCTCTGGGAGAGCGGGTGCCGGTTCGCAGAGGTCAAGCCCAGGGAGATGAACCCCAGGGAAATCAATTTTCAAGGATAGTACAAATATCCGAGGGATTCAGGAGACAGTTAAACATAATTTGCGAAAGA
>ERZ808054.803-NODE-803-length-23399-cov-25.180345_pt1 | contig 23399 bp, 28 predicted proteins | sample MGYA00380201_ERZ808054 | MGnify/ENA primary metagenome ERZ808054 (study PRJEB31490, sample SAMN06133419) | mouse gut metagenome | isolation source: Z5_2 | host: mice | place: China: Chengdu | collected 2015-05 ...
TCGCTGAGGGTCTCTCTCGCTCTGCTTTGTCTCTTATTTCTGCTTTATTGTTTGCCGAGGTTGCGGAGCAGGCCCTATGTACGAGGGCGTCCACCTGTTATCGGTAGCGGCTACCGAAATTCAAAACAGCGAGGTCTTGTGGCAGGCGGATAGAACGGCAGTTACCTTAAAATCCCGTGACGGCATTCTGGAGCAGCTCGGCAGAATGGTGGTGCAGGACAAGCTGGGTCATACCGATTGCGTCTATCTCGCCAACCTTGCCATCGCTGCCGTTCAAAATGGGTACACCACACGGGAGGTGGAGGTTGCCCTGCGGGAAATCCGAATGGCGGCGAAGTCCAGCATGAAAAACCCAGACAGCGAGGCGCTTTACTGTGCGTTGGGTGACACCGTGGACATTCTGCGGAGGATGGGAGGTATCACATGAAAACAGAAAAACGGCCAATAGAAATTACAGTGGCGGGGGAACTCCCAGGCTTTGAATACAGCGGGCGCCGGGGCGTGTTTTTGAACCTGGGGCTTGATGTGGAAATGGACGGAGTGACCTATCACCTGTCCAGCAGCTTTGCGAAAAAAGCGGAAATGGGCGAGGTCATTGACACAGCAGAACTGGAGCGGGACGGGCGGCGGACGGCGTAAAAATTTACGATGTCCGTCAGAAAACTATTGCTTTACAGTGCTAAAGCGGCTATAATGGGAGCAGGTAACAGATGCTATGTTCCTGCGTCCAAGGAGGTAAAAAACAAGATGCAGGAAAAATACAATGTCGGAATTTATTGCAGGCTCAGCCGGGACGATGAGAGAACCGGGGAGTCCGTGTCCATCGAAAATCAGAAAATCATGCTCAGCCGCTATGTGCAGGAGCAGGGCTGGAACCTCTATGCCGCCTACTGCGATGACGGGGTCTCCGGTACGACTTTCGACCGGCCTATGTTCAACCAGATGATTGCTGACGCCAAAGCTGGGAAAATCAATCTGATTTTGTGTAAGGACCTCAGTCGCCTCGGCAGAGACTACATCGAGGCCGGACGGTTTACGGACATCGTGTTCCCCAGCATGGGCTGCCGGTTCATCGCCCTGAATGACGGCGTGGACACCATTCACAAGAACAATGAGATGCTGGTGATTTTGAAAAATGTCATGAACGACCTCTATGCACGCGACACCAGCAGCAAAATCCGCGCCGTCAAGCAGTCCACCTTTCGGACGGGTAAGTATGTCGGCTGCTACGCTCCCATCGGTTACCGAAAATCCCCTGCGGACAAGCACATCCTTGAAATCGATCCGGTGACCGCCCCTGTCGTTCTCCGCATCTTCGATATGCGTTTGCAGGGGGACAGCTTTCGGAAAATCGCCCGGACGCTGAACGAGGAGGGCGTCCCCTCGCCTCGCGGCTTCTACTACATGGCCGAGGGCAGGCCGAATCTGCGGGGCGAGACACCCTACTGGAACGATGTGACGGTCAAGACCATCCTGCGGAATGAGGTCTACCTCGGCCACATGGTGCAGAACAAAACCGGCACCGTTTCCTACAAGGTGCATAAGCAGGTGAGCAAGCCGAAAGAGGACTGGATCAAGGTGGAGCATACCCATGAGCCACTTGTCTCCCAGGAGGTCTGGGATGCCGTTCAAAGGCTGGACAATCATCCCTCCAAAGGGCGTTCCGGCAGCGATGGGGTGATTTCTCTGTTCGCCGGTGTCCTCTACTGTGCGGACTGTGGCGGCTCTATGCGGTATCAAAGGGATTACCGCAGCCGAAAGCGCCACGCTGATGGACACTTTGGCGGATTTCAAGCCTACGCCTGCAACCGCTATATGAGCGGCGGCAAGGCGGCCTGTACTTCGCACTACATCAACTGCAAGGTGCTGACGAAGCTGCTCCTGCTGGACATCCACGCCAAGGCGATGCTGGCGCAGAACAGTCCCGCCGCCCTCAAGGAGAAAATCCTGGCGCAGAAAAACGCTGCCAGCATGGAGCAGACAAAGGCACTCCGGGCAACGCTGGCGGCGGTGGACAAGCGGCTGGCCGAGTTGGAAAAGCTGGTGGTGTCGGCCTACGAGGACAAGGTAAAGGGCGTTATGCCGGAGGCGCTGTGTGTCCAGCTGATGAACCGCTATGAGGACGAACGCCGGGGCAAGCTGGAACAGCGGACGCAGCTCACCGCCCAGTTGGAGGCCACGCAGGAGGATGAGCAGGCCACCGACGAATGGCTGGCCATCATCAGGGATTATGCCCACCTTGAGGAACTCGACCGCCCCACGCTCCTGCGGCTGGTGAAGCGCATCGAGGTAGGCGAGAAGTACGAAATTGCCGGGGAGGCCCACCGGGACATCAAAATCTACTACAACTTTGTCGGATATGTGGAACTCTGAATTCTGTACTTCTTTATGCGAGGTTATCTAATGAATACTACGCCCGGGATATTTCCAAGAAGCGCCGAATTGTGAATAAGATGAAAGGCAATTCCGGTGTGCCGCTGTCCCCGCCGCCCTATGGCTACATCAAGAACCCGGACGATCCCCGCTTTTGGGTGATCGACCCGGAGGCCGCCGAAGTGGTGCGGCGTATCTATCGAATGGCCCTGGATGGTTACGGGCTGGCCGAGACTGCCGCCGCGCTGGAGCGTGATGGGGTGTTCAATCCCACCTACTACTGGCGAAGTAAGGGCACCAGCCGGGGCGGGTCCAAGAGTACCGTGGAACCCACCAAATGGGGACATACCACCATCAAGAAAATCCTCACCTTGCAGGAGTATTGCGGCGACGTCATCAATTTCAAATCCTACTCCAAGTCCTACAAAATGAAAAAGCGAATCGAGAACCCGGAGGAGAACCGGGCGATCTTCCTCAACGTCCACGAGGCCATCATTGACCGGGCCACCTGGGAGAAGGTACAGAGCATGAAAAAGGGGACCCGTCGGAGGCGGCCCACCGTCACCCAGGAGCCCAGCGTATTTTCCGGCTATCTGAAATGCCCGGAGTGCGGCGGCAACCTTAACTTCCATTTCAACCAGGGCAACCACGACATCAAATTCTTTAGCTGTCAAAACCACAATTCCGGCCTCCGCAAGTGCTCCAAGACCCACTATATCCGGCTGGAATTTCTGGAGCGGGTGGTGTTGTATGAAGTGAACCGGCTGGCCAGCTTCGCCAACGAGTACGAGGACGACTTCATCAAGGCTATGATGGGCCGCTCCGCAAAAGTGACGGAGAATGAGCGTACGAGAAAGCAGCGGGAACTGGACGGACTTCTGGCAAGGGACAAGGAGTTGGATGGGCTTTTCGAGAGGCTGTATGAGGACGATGTGAGCCAGAAGATCAGCGACGCCCGATTTGCGAAAATGTCCCAGCGGTACGAGCAGGAGCAGGGGGAGAACGCCAAGCGGATTAAGGCCCTGCGGCTGGAGTTGAAAAAGAGCGAGGGCCAGCGAATGGACGTTGATACCTTCCTGGAAACGGTCCGGCGCTATACCAACGCCACCGAGATCACCCAGCGCATGGTAGCGGAGCTAATCGATCACATTGACGTGTACCATGCGGAGAAGCAGGATGGCGTTACCACCCAGCACATCACCATCTATTACAACTGCATCGGCGCTTTCTCCGTCCCTGACCGCCGGAAAATCCCGGCGGAGGAGATCACTATGGGAACGAGAAAGGGAGTAGCCGTCAGCTACTCCCCGGAGCGGGTCGCCGTATAGGATTTTGAGCAAAAATAATGCGGAGTGTCCCACAAGGATACTCAAATCCTATAAGGACACTCCGCATGGTGTGAGTGACAGGCTGTGTGTGTTGAGGGCCATACGTGAAGATATGCACAGCAAATCCGAATTCGCGGAGTATTATGAACGTATAATGTCCGAACATAAGGAACTGGCGCAGAGATACGCGATACCCTTGAAATACATAAAAAAGGGGAGAGACAGGAGCACGTTGGAGTCTCAATATGACCTTCTCTGGGTCATATTCGCGGCAGAAGAACTGCCCCGGTTCCTGGGGTTGGATAAGGAGCAGCCCCATAGCGGCAGCGAAGAAGAGACTGCAGCGCAAAGCGGCGGCGATTTCCCCAAGGCTCGCGAGGAACAGCAGTCTGCCGCCCGCTATGTTGCTGCACTTCTTGAACAGTTCAAGCAGGAAGCGCCGGCCTCTTCCTATATCACAGCGGATTATTTGCGGCAATTTTGCAAAAAGCAGCAGAAGTTTTCATTTTCTCACGAAATTTCCAGCCAAGAAAACCGCCAGTGGGACACATTGCTGGAACGAGACGGCTGGCAGGTCCGGCGGCGGGACTGTGATGATCCCATCGGCATTTTCGATCCCAACGGCCAATGCCGTGCGGCCGGAAGCGAAGAGCAGATCCTCTCCCCCATCCTCGCTCATATCCATGCCCAGACCAAGATCGACGCACTGAGGATGGATCATCAGCTGAACTGCGGCATCGTGCTGGGAGGCGGCGGAGCCAAAGGCGCTTTCCAGCTGGGCGTTTGGAAATGGCTGGAGGAGCACGGCGGGATGGATCGCTTCACGGGCATCTCTGGGGCCTCGGTGGGGGCCTTGAACTCGCTACTCTTCGCTCAGGGTGACTACAGCAAGGCAGAAAGTCTTTGGATGTCTATGCGGGAGGGCGATCTGGTAAAGCTCAATAAAACCCTGCCGAAGAATGTTGGCAAGACTTTATTCAACATGGCCTTCGGGGAAAATGCGGCATTGGATAAAATCATCATCAAGGGGCTTACAGCGTTCGCTTCCGATCTGGAGAAAAATGCCGGGCTGTTTGAAAAAAAGAAATATGAGGGCATTGTGCGTGAAAATATTTCATTGGAAGCCCTGCAAGAAAAACTGACGTTTGTTTCCCTCTCGGCGATCACTATGATAGATATCCAAAATCTGGCGGGGCGGAATTCCGTTTTGAGCACGGAGTATTCTTATTTGGACCCGCAATGTGTAGAGCCTTTGGAGATGAATGTGCGCAAGGTCCTGGCCTCTGCCGCGTTCCCCGGCGCGTATACCCCCGTAAAAATCGATGGAAGGCTTTGCATTGACGGGGGCGCCTTGGACAACGCCCCGGTCCTCCCATTGGTCAAAGCGGGGTATCGGGAGATCTTGGTCATCCATTTATCCAGGAACCGGGAAAGCTTCAACAAATCGCTGCAGCGGACTGTTCCGTCAGAGGAATTGGAGGGCGTGCGGCTTTGGCACGTCTGGCCGCAGGACAGCCTGGGGGACCTTTTTGAAATCAGCCCGGAGCTTACACAGAGACGCATCAACGCCGGGTATGAGGCCGCTGCCATCTGTTTGAAGGATTTCTTCAGTGAAGCTCCGGATCATGTGGTATAAGAACCTGTATTCACAACCGTTGCACGCCGTCTGATGAAAATACAGCCGAATATTCCGAGCATCTGTATGAACCGAAATTATTATAAAGTATCTTGAAAGGATCATTTGCGATGGACATGAAAAAGAAAATGAAAAAAGAGCTAGAGCGGCAAGTGGGGAAAATGGTGATTAAACTCGCCGAAAAAGAGGGCAAAAAAGAGATTAAAAACGCCCTCAAGGACTTAAAGAATAAGTGATATATCCGCCTGAGCAATTTCGTGGATATCTACGCAGGAAGTGAAAAAGTTGCTATGTTCAACAAACCCAAGAAGCTGAAGAAGATACCTTCCGATCTGGTGTCCTACATTCAGATCGAAACAGAAGCTATCAAGGACGCCAACGATAAAATGATGATCTCGTCCTATTGTCTGAGCAAGCTTGATATGGTCAACTGGTACCTCGAACTGCTGGAGGCCGGCTCCAAGAAATATATCGTCCCGCAGAGCAAGGCACACTTGGAGATGGTCAGAGATCAGCTGATGGCCTGTCACAAGGCCATCATGGGAGTGAAGATCACCAACCTTAACGACCGTCCGCTGCTGGATATCAAATACCCCAAAGGGTATGAGGGATGATCTGCTGATTTCAGGAGGGCGGCTGCGGCCGTCCTCCTGTTTTCGTTTCAGAGCGAAAGGAAGGATGTTTATAATGGATATAAGAAGTGAAGATCGCGTTATGATTCAGAAACATTGGAAAGATACTGCTGTATTCACGGACGCACTGTACATAGAGCCATGGGAGTGGGGCGAAATCGGAAAGAAAGTGCCGGAAGGCGAACTGCTGCCTGGGGAGTTGTCCGCAGTGACCTTTCCGGCAGGCTGTTATACCGTTCGCAGTGCCCAGCGTGTCTACAGGATTTATGGAACTGGCTGCTTTCCAGAGAAGGAAACTCCTGCCAGTCGGGAGGAGACGGAACGTGTCAGGAAAGATGTAACACCGATAGGAACAATAGGTCCGCTGGTTCCTGCATGGCGTAATGAACTGCGTGTCACCCATGAAATATCCGCAAGGCACAACGATGCCCCGGAAGGGAAGTTTACTTATATCTGCCGTGCCGCCGAGGCCAGCAGCGGACGGTGGACGGAGCATATCAGCGCGATCTATTCCGTCAAAGAATCCAAGTTTATCCCTGATGAGTACGCTTCCCTGCTGGTATGTTTGACGTTCACAGGGGATTCCCACGGCGTTGATACCTGGTACAAACTTGACCCCACTGGAAAAATCACCACGCTTAGGCTGCATCCTTATGATTCCAATGTGGATAAGGCCCGGTTTACCTGATGCGGCCAAAATTCCGCTCCAATATTTGAGATCGTAAAGGAGAGTTTTTGCTGTGAATATGAAAAAAATCCTTCAACAAGTCAAACCGCCCTGCCCCAGGTGCCCCTACAAGCTGGGCCTGGTACATACAACAGTCAATCCCTGCCCTCAGTGCAAAGAGAACGGCTATCAGATGTTTGAACGATTTCAAAAGGAACTGACTGCTGATTTGCACAAGGCCGGAGGAGGAAACAGGTTATGAAGAGACTCCCTATGTCGGATTTTATGTGGAATTATTATCAAAGTCACAAAGTTTCATTTACAGATTTCCAACAGGCCGCCATCATTTGGAACTCTGATCTGCCTAAGCCGGAGATATTAGATGCCCTTTGTGAAATTGCCAGTACAACTACAGATGAAGCGCTGAAAGAACAGATCCGGGAACGGCTTGACGCAGAAGCAGAAAGCGAACGACTCTTTCATGAAAATGATGGCAGATATTTCTTTATCTTTGTCCCGGATGACGAGGACGAGTGGGAAAGCTGTTACTTCTCCACCTCAGATGCCGCAATCGCCTACGGCAAAGACCACTCCAAAGAAAACTTCAAGATACGAAAGGAGCCCTTTGCGGACAAGTTTGACGGCAGTGCTGCGAACGACAATTCTGACACGATGTATGCAGCCGGTCAGGCTCAGTATACGAAAGACGGTGTGCTCCTTGAATGCGAGTGTTATGCCGAGAGGATCAGTATTAATTTCACTCATCCGTATCCATCCCGTTTTGAAGATGCGTATATCCCCCTGTAAAGCCCGTTTGAGCTTGGGGATATTGTGAAGATGACCGGAGATTCCCGCCCCGCCATCGTTCAGGTCAGTCAAGAGGACTGGAAACGCAGTTTGGAGCGGAATACCAACGGTTCACGGAAAATACCCCCCAGCTACGACAACACCAGCCTCACAGTTGGATTTCTTGACAACGGGGAAATGTATCATGTGCATCCGCCTATTCTGTGCCTGGAAAAAATCGACCAGTGGGATGATAAGTTGGAATGGGATTTGCTTCAGGCGGCCAGCCAGCTCATGAAGGGAACCGGATCGTTGGAAAGCTTTCTCTACCATTATCATCGGAATTTAGATCGCAAGAAGAGGGAAACTTAGGGAATAGGTCCAGGGTCCCGTGAAGCGCTGCAAGCCGGCGCTTACAGCGCTAAGTCCGCCAGTCAAAAAAGGTATCCCTGCGCTGCCGCAGGGATACCTTTTACATCAACCTTCCATCCCCCGCCATGAGCTCCGTCATCTCCTCGATCTTCTCCAGAGGAAACGGAGGCAGCGCCACCGGCTTCATGGCGATGGACATCAGCTTCATCGGGTTGTCGTCCGCCGCCACCCGGTTGGACGATAACCCGCCGCACCGGCGGCACCGGTGGATCACCGCCCATTCGCCGTTCTTGCGTACCCAGACGGCGATAGGCTCCATGATCCCCCCGCAGTCCGAGGCCCGGTCGCCGGGCTCCACGTCCACGTGGAGGCTGTGCAGGCAGTTGGGGCAGTGGTTGCGGTGCTCGCTCCCGGCACCCGCCGGGACCACGGGCCGTCCGCAGACGCGGCAGGTGAAGCTGTCATTGCATGGATGGGTCTTGTAGTAGCCTTTTTCAAAAGTTTTTCGCTTGTTTTCTCGATTCAAATGGATATTCCTCCTAAAAGTCGTCATAAAACATCCTTTTGGGAGGCTTGTCGGTATTTAGCTGATACGCAAACCTCCCGGTCAGCGCGCAATCACCGAACGATAGTTTTTCATAGACTTTCTCCTTAGTTCCTGCGTATTTTGGTTTCGAAACCAATATTATTATCGGCCGGAAGGGCGCAAAACTTAATAGAAGCGCCCACCGCCGTTTCCCTTCACCTCCCACATTGACGCGGCCACATTTCTATAGTATAATAAAGACACAAAACAAACGAAGGAGGGCATAGCAATGATGAACATGATGGTATGGGTCTGGCTGGTCGTGATGGCGGTGGCGGTCTTCTTGGAGATGTCCACCATGGCCCTGGTATCGGTCTGGTGCGCCGTAGGCGCGCTGGTATCGGTGTTCGCGGCCTATTTTGACGCGCCGCTGGCGGCGCAGCTGCTGTTGTTTATCGGCGTGTCCATCGTGACCGCCGCCGTGGTGCGGCCCCTGGCGAAGAAATACGCGGACCCCTACAAGGTCCCCACCAATGCCGACCGTCTGGTAGGCATGGAGGCCCGCGTCACCGAAACCATCAACAACGGCTACCCCACCGGCGCGGTGTACGCGGACGGCAAGACCTGGACCGCCCGCAGCGCGGACGGCGCGGTGATCCCCAAGGGAGAGGTGGTAGAGGTCGCGGCCATGGAGGGCATCAAGCTCATCGTCCGCGCCAAGGCCGCCGTCCCCGCGGGCTGACCGGAAAAGGAGAGCGAAAACGATGCTGGTGCCCCTGCAAGAGAAAGATTTCGACAAATACATCGACTTCGCCTACGAGCTGGCCTTGGACCCCGCCCGGACCTGCTACCCCGTCTATTACGACGGCGTAAAGACCCGGGCCCTCTTTGAAGCCGACGCCCGGAAGGGGATATCCCTTCCGGAGGACCAGCTCCTCCTCTACGAGGAGAACGGCGTGATAGAGGGCTGGCTCCACTACTACTATCTGCCGGAGGACCGGTACATCGCTCACCGCTCCTGCGGCGTCCGGCGGAATACCGCCCGGGCTCTGCAGGAGCTTTCCGAGCATCTGGCGGCCCGGTATCCCGGCTGTGAGTGGGCCGTGGGCTTTCCCTCTGAGAATCAGGAGGCGCTGGACTGGGTGCAGGGCGCGGGATTCGAGCTGCTGGAGGATTCCCAGTACTATACGTTCCATTTCGACCAATACATCCCCGGCCCGGAGGACCCGTCCGTGGAGCGGATCACGGAAGAAAATTACGAGAAATTCCAGCGGGTCCACCACGCCATCGAGGGAGAGATGTACTGGAATTGCCAGCGCCTCCGGGAGGACCTCCCCAACTGGGACCTGTTCGTGGCGGAGGAGGACGGCGTGGCCGGGGAGGTCATGGCCCTGGACGCGGGGGACGGCTTTTACAGTATTTTCGGCGTGGTCTGCGAGGACAGGCGGTTCCATGAGAGCCTGTACCGGCGGCTGCTGGTCCGTGCCCTGACTGAAGGGAAGCGGAAGGGCGCGCGGTATCTGACCTTCTTCGAGGACACGGCGGAGGAGGCCAACCGCCTTATGCGGTCGCTGGGCTTCCACCATGTAGGCCGGTACCTTGGATATCATAAAATAATATAGAAAGAGAAAAATACAAAATGTTGATCCCACTGCAAGAGAAAGATTTTGACAAATACGTTGATTTTGCTTACGAATTAGCCCTGGACCCCGCCCGGACCTTCTATCCCGTCTTTTTCGACGGCATCAAGACGAAGGAGGATTTTATCGCCAGGGCCCGGAAGGCTTTTTCAAAGCCGGAGGACGAGATCCTTCTTTATCAGACCGATGGCGCGGTGGAGGGCTGGCTCCACTATTACCATCTGCCCGAGGATCATTTTATCCAGCTCTATACCAGCTGCATCCGGCAGAATACCACGGGGGCGCTGGAGGATCTTTCCGGCTATCTGGCGGAGCGGTATCCCGGCTGTGACTGGGATGTAGGCTTCCCGGCGGAAAACCGGGAGGCGGAAGCTTGGGCGAAGGGCGCGGGATTCCGGCAGTTTGACGACGCCCAGAACTACAGCTTCTTCTTCGACCGGTACGACCCGGTCCCGGACGATCCGTCCGTGGAGCGGATCACGGAGGAGAATTTTGAGAAATTCCAGCGGGTCCACCGGACCATTGAGGCGGATATGTTCTGGAACTGCCGGCGGGTCCGGGAAAAGCTTTCGGATTGGACCATCTTCGTGGCGGAGGAGGACGGCGTGGCCGGGGAGATCATGGCCACCAGCTTCAAGGACGGTATGTACGAGATATTCGCCCTGTGCTGTGAAGACGGTAACTATCACGAGGACCTGTACCGGAGGCTCCTGACCCGGTTCCTCAACGAGGGAAAGCGGCAGGGCGCGAAGGATCTGGTCTTCTTCGTAGGTACAGACGATGAGATGAACCGGATTATGCCAGAGCTTGGCTTCCAGCTGGTGGGCCGGTATCTGGGGTATCAGAAGAAAATTTAGCGGTCATTCGGGGCAAACTACCTCCGGACCCGGAGACGATCCGGGCGGGAGGGAGAAATTGCAATGAGTGAGAAAAGGCAAAAGAAGCCAGGCGATCCCATGGCCAAGGCCATGGAGCTGACCATCTGGCAGTCCGCCAAAACGGACCCCCAGGGCAGCTACACCGGCACCCCTGCGGACCCTTACGAGGTCCCGGTCCAGGACGCGGACGATCTGTAACCCAATAAATTTCTCTGCCATTTTATTGGAGAGGGAACGAACGGTCCGCAAAGTGTTTTTTCGAGGCACGAGCCTCCGAAAAAGCGATCAGGCCCTTATTTCGCGCCTGGAAAAAGCCCGCCACCTTTAAAAATGTAAGGCGGCGGGCTTTTTTTCATGGTCACATGCTGTTTTTCAGCTAAAACTCTACTATATCCATCACGGCCCGCTCCACGCACAGCGGCGCTTTGGCATCCAGCATCAAGGAGAGTTCCACCGCGCACCCGATATTCATGCAGGGATGCAGCACGGCAACATGGTGCAGAGTCCGGACCTGAGAGCATTCCGTGGAAAAGCGCAGGGGATCCGCATCGGAAAACCCGCTGCAGGGCGACTGCTTGAACAGGATGGTCCCCGTTCCTCCTGTTCGAGACTTGGTACAGACATTCAATGTGTATTGGACTACGTAGGTCCTCCCCGGAGTCAGCTGGACCCGGGCGGGAGTGCGTGCATCCCAGCAGATGTTTTTCCCGGAGCAGCTGCGCAGCTTCCATGGCAGGCGGCAGTTTGGATCCCATGATATCCTCTCCTGCTGGCCCACCAGATGAATGGCGCTTTTCTCACATGTCAGCGCCTCGTCCGGGATCGGAGGGGGTACGGGGCATGGGACCGGGCATGGCGGCGGACAAGGAGGCCCACACGGCTGGCATGGCGGTGGACAGGGGGCCGGCTCCGGCTTACAGGGGGGCGGAGCCGGGCAGAACTCCAGCACCTTTTCCAGCTTGTTTTTCAACAGCATCTGATTCTGCGTCACCGCCTCTACCAGGGCGGTGACGCTTTTGTTGACTGCCAGCACGTCCCGGGGACAGGCGCAGGCCTTTGCGCCGGGCAGGGTACCCAGGACATATTGCAGTTTCTCGCCCTCGGCGTTGAGGATATGGCTCAGAGCAAGCTCTTCCATGGCGATGGACGCGATGATCATGGTCAAAGCTTCCTCCCGGGTCATGTCCGCTCCGTTGGGGGGAAAGGAAGGCATAGACATACTCAAAAACTCCATAGTGTGTCCCGGAGGAGCCGGGACTGAGATGTGCGGCAGGATACCCATACCGCTGTTCTACCCTATGACAGTCAGGACGGTTCGGTTCCGATCGTAACCAAATCAGTGGCGGAGGCATAGGATGTTTCACGCGCCGCCTCGCGGCGTGCCTCTCGATGTGAAAGGAGATACTCCATTATGTCTTTGCCGGCCTTTCCCACGGTCGATCCGCCTATCGACCGTGAAAATGCAGTCAATCAGATCCTTTCCTCCATTGCCATGGAGGAACTTGGACTGAGCCATATCCTCAATGCCGAGGGTGAGAAGCTGCAATATATCCTGGGCACCCTGCCCGGCCTCAGCGGTCCGCCCGCTACGGTCAGCGACGTACTGTCCGCCAACGAGAGCGTCCGCAGTATGCTGGAGACCGCCGTACAGAACCAGCTTTTCCTGAAAGCGAAGATGCAGGGCGCGCTGACGGCCTCCCCCATGCAGGGCCCCGCTGGCCCCACTGGTCCTACCGGCCCCACGGGCCCTGCCGGCGGTCCTGCCGGCGCTACCGGCGCAACCGGAGCCACGGGTGCCACAGGCGCTACCGGCGCCACGGGCGCCACCGGCCCCGCAGGTCCGCAGGGTAGTTCGGGTCTTAACGGCGACACCGGCCCCAAAGGAGACACCGGTCCCATGGGTCCCACCGGTCCCACCGGCCCCACCGGCGCGGCGGGCGCTACCGGCCCTGCCGGCGCGGCCGGGGCCACGGGAGCGGCCGGAGCCGCCGGAGCCGCCGGGGCTACCGGTCCCGTGGGTCCCACCGGCCCCAGCGTCACCGCTACCTCCGCCTATGCGGCCAATACCAGCGGCGCGGGTCTGCCTATCGTTTTGGCGGGTTTTCCGGTCCCCCTGCCGAATTATCAGGTACTGCCCACGGATATTACCGCAAACGGGACCAGCACCGTGTTTACCGTGAGCACCCCCGGATACTATCGGATCTCCTATACGGTCAACACCACTACAGCGCTGGCCAGCGGTACCCGGCTGATGATCAACAACAAACCGAATCTGCCCTCCACCGTGGCGCCTTCTCTGGGCCAGAGCCACTTCTCCAATGAGATCATCGTGAACCTGAATGCGGGAGACACCATTACCCTGCAGATCTACGGCATTCTCGACACGGTCACGCTGCTGCCCGGGGCCGCCGGAGCAACCCTGTCCATCATCCGCCTGAGCTGAGGAGGGATGTCTCATGTCAATGCCTACGTTTCCCAAGATCGATCCCCCGCTGAGCCGGGAAGGGAGTCTCAATGAGATCATTTCCTCCATTGCGGCGGAGGAACTCAGCCTGAGCCATATTCTCAACGCCGAGGGCGAAAAGCTGCAATATGTTCTGGGCACCCTGCCAGGATTGGAGGAGGCCGCCGGCTTCGACGAGGTCATGAACGTCAATCGGAGCGTACAGGATACCCTGTCCGATGTGATGGAGCAGCAGGCGCTGCTGACCGCCAAGCTGAGCGCGGCCATGAAGGCCCCCATTCTTCCCGGTCCCGCAGGACCCACCGGCCCTGCCGGTCCCGAGGGTCCTGCCGAGGGCCCCACGGGACCTACTGCGCCGCTTATTTATGCACAACAATAACTCTTGCTTGGTGATGGGGCATTAAGCCTGCTATATCGCGGGCTTTTGCTCTATCACCGTAAGAATGTTGTGATTGTTCTCAATGTAATCAAGTATGCGTTGATACTCGTCGGCAAAATTGAAGTCCACCGTTATTTCCCCGTTTTCATGCACCCAAACCATATTGACCAATTCCACCACGATACCGCGATTAAGGGTTTGGATATTCTTGTGCTTTAGAAAAGCAGTAAGATAGGGGTCGTCGGTGTCGATACCGTCAGCCATCACTTGCATTTCCTCTTTTAGATAAGAAATGTTTTGTTCAAGCTGGGCGGTCTGCTCGGCAATCCTGCCTTTTAAGCGGCGGTATTCCTCTTTGGTAATATCGCCGCTTTTCCAATCAAGGTACAAGCTGTCGGAAGCGTCATGATATTGCTTTAGCTGTTTCTCTGCCTGCTTCAACGCAAAAGTTAACCGCTTGTTTTCCCGGTTGATAACAGGCGCGTTGTTTATCCGCTCGATTTCTTCCGACAGTTTGTCTACCAATGCGATCTGTACTTGCAGGGCAGCTAAAACCGCATCTTCCAGCTTGTCCTGCCGGATAGAATGTTTACTGCAAGTCTTTTTGTCAGTAAACGTGCGGCAAGCATAGTAAGCCAGATTGCGGGCGGTTTTTCGCCGCATCGCCTTTTTACAGTCAGCACAGCGGACAAAGCCAGACAATATATAGACATCCTGCTTGCCCGGTGCTGTCCTTGTGTCGCGCTTGTGCAGGGCTTGTGCTTTTTCAAAGGTTTCCCTGTCAATGATTGCTTCGTGGGTGTTTGGGACAACAAACCATTCATCTTCGGGAACAGCGATTTGCTTGTGTACTTTGTAGCTGATGATGCGATGCCGTCCCTGCACCATCACGCCGGTATAAATCTCATTCTGCAATATCCTTGCAACCGTGCTGGCAGACCATAGACCGTCGTTTTTGCTGGAATTGGGATTGTTATACTTTAACCCCTTTTTCTTTTTGTAGGCTTCGGGGTTCGGCTCTCCCATGTTGTTCAGCCTTTTTGCAATCCCCATTTTGCTGTACCCCTCATTCACAAACCAGTGGTAAATGCTTCTTACGACTTCCGCCGCTTCTTCATCTATCAAAAGACTGTTTTTATCGTTGGGGTCTTTCTTGTAGCCGTATGTGGCAAATGCTCCGATAAACTCGCCGCGCTCCCGCTTCATTTTGAATGTCTTTCGGATTTCTTCGGAAGTGGTGGCGGCAAACTGCTCGTTGAACATTCCCCTGATCGGCACTTCAAGGCCGCTTGCAGAATGTGGGTTTGCGTAGGTGTCGATGAATGGTGTACCTGTGCAGATAAACCTTGCGCCGTTGATTGGTATAAATTCCTCAAGAAACTTTTGCTGATCTGCAAGGTTGCGGAAACCGCGTGCAAGTGACTTGATAATCATGCAGTTTACTTCCTTGCGAACGATACAGCCCTCAAGCCGCTTGAAGTCTGGACGCGCTGTATCTGTGCCTGTCAGTCCGTCATCGGCAAACACATCTACAATCACATAGTTTCCCGGCTCAAAGTAACCATCTACAAAGTCCCGCAGTATTTTTTCCTGATTGATAATGCTCTCGCTGTCGTCCTCGTTGTCGTCCTCTTTGGAGAGGCGAATATAAAGCCCGATTTTCCAAAACGGCTCTGCGCTGGCGCGTGCCGTTCTGTTTTTGCGCGTGCGGGGCATGATACCTCCTTTCCCCCTATAATTACAGGTCTATTATACCATTTTCTCCCCATAATCACAAGGATTTTGTCAAAAATGGCAACAGGAAAGTTGGCACTTCATTTAAGGCTCAAAAAGTAATCGCATAAGGATTGCTTTAAGGTCTTGCTTTCAGATACAAAGCGGATTTTGACAGGCGTATCACCGCAAAGAAAACAATACGGATTTACGATTTGTTCAAGGTAGCTCTGCATCTTTTCTGCGGTTGGCATCGCAGGGTCGATGTGAATGTTGCGAATATCTGCCAAAGTGCTGCGGTCAACCTGTGTTATATCTACGCTTCTCATTTCTCGAAGCTGTAATTGGCTAATCATCTTCATTCCCCTTTCCGGTCAGCATACAATAAAATATGCGCTCCGGCTTGTACGTTATGAAGAAAAAGGCTTTCATCGGGCGGCTGGCAGCACAGCCTCGCGGGAATTTCACCCCTGCCCGTTAAGGCAGCTTTACCCAATGCCTGCGACGCTTCTAACGCTCGGACTATGGCTATAAAGGCTTGTCTCCCCTCAATGCGTGTCGTCGCCCGCAAGCCGCTACACTTGCTCCCCGGCGCGGTGTTGATCGCTCGACTTTTCCCCGTAGGGGAAAAGCGTCATGGCGCACCCGCTGTATGGCTCGGCGCAAAAAGGACGTACCCGATGTGCCCTATACTGCGCCGCCGTTATCTTGCGGGCTTTCTTTGTCAAGGTGCAGCGCCGGGCCGGAGGCAGGGGAACATGGAAAGGGTAAGGTGTTCCGCCTGCCCTGCCGGGCCGGTTGCCGTCAGTCTACGGCGACAATGGCATAGATGAGTTTGATTTCCAAGCGTCGCTTCATCCTCTCATCTATGCACTCGTGTGGGTTGCCATACTCATCATAGAGCGTCCGTATACAGAGCTTGTTTATGTAGCCTTGATAATACTGTAAGACACGCTCCACAGCCTCCACATCCCCGGCGCGGGCGGCTTCGATCACCGACATGGGGAGAAGCGCCCGTCCCTTGTAGCTGGGGTTCATCATCCGCGTTCAACCTCCTTTTGGCATCAACGCCGCTAATTTGTTCCGTAATTCGTCCAGCGTTTTTCTTCTGCGCCGCTGAACAGCACTACGAGACATACCCACAAGGCGACCAATTTCAGCATCGCCCAAATCCAGTACAAAGCGTAAAATCAAAACGCTCTGTGTCTGTGCGGACAGGCTGGCAAAGGCATCGGCCACAAGCTCGTTGCTGATATGCAGGTCATACCCGTGCAACGAAAACGTGAAACTGTCGCTGGGGTAGTGATCTACCGTACAGAGCTTGTCCATATCTGCCTGCAATAAGGCGCTGATCGACACCTGCCGATCACGCTGCCGTTTTAAGCCGCGCCGGTAGTTATGGGCCTCGTTCCGCAGTACCGACTTGCAAAAGGCGTCAAATCGGCACTCGTCATAGTTGCGGGGGATAGCTTCCATCTTCTCACCCCCTTTCCTTGGGGATGGTGGTGGTTCTCTCCCTTTCCGCTAACATGACACCGGCAAGGCCATCGGCTACCCGCTAAAAGTCTCCTTTGCGTAAATAATTTTTCCTGATTAGCGCAGGCCGCAGGAAACGACAAAAACCGCCCGGCAGGTCGCAGACCTACCAGGCGTGGAATTGGAATAAAATTGCACTTTATAGCTGTGTATAGTTCATACTCGTGGCCGGAATATCCATAGGCGGGGGACGGGCTTTTTTTGATGGGTCAAGCCTTGTCTGATTTTGTCGAATAGGTATGTGCTTCATGGCGGCTGCCTCCTGTCAGCCACCGCACCCGCCAGCGTTACCGCATCGCTCTCAATGGAGATAAAAAGACCGGCGGCTTTAATCTCTTAAAACCGCCGCATAGAGCAAAATATAGGCATGAGAAATCGGTCTGCCCAACAGCGGTTTTTTTCTTTTCTGCCGCTGGGCAGACTTTTTTGTTAGCAAGACTATCATAAACCTCAAATGTCACAAAAATGTCCGAGGTATTTCAAAGTTCGACAGAAAAACAGGCCGAAATGTTACAAAGCTCGGACATTTAAAAAATTTTTTGAAAAATGGCGGAAAAAGCGGGGCAGCACACGCTGCCCCGCTGATCTCACACGTTTCAAAGACTTCTTTTCTTATTTATTCCATCGTCTTAATTCGCTTCACCAGCGGTTCTTTGCATTGCACTTTTAAGCAGATAGCAGAAATTGCGATGGATATTATTACTATGCAGATGCCGTATATCAGTAATGGAATAAAAGGAAAAGAATATTGAAAATAAGTCAAGCCATTCGCAAACAATAGCCGTACTAACAAATACCCTGCCAAGTTCCCTGCCGCAACCGTAATAATCAAACAGGGAATAATCAGTAAGATACTTTCATGCAGCAACATTTTCTTTATCTGTTTTTTTGTCATGCCGACAGACTCCAATATTCCAAATTCTTTTCTCTTTGTACTGATACGGTTAATCAAGGTGTTTGTCAAATTAAAAATGCTAAACATAATGACAAAGGCAGATACCCCATAAACTTGTACGCTGGTATTATGAATCGTATTTGCCGAAGATGCCTTTACCTCTTGTAAGGTTTCCATTACTAAATCAGGGTGTTGAGACAGTATTTCATTTAACTTGCTTTCTACTGATTTTCCCTCTTTTTCGTATTCTGGCACAGACAAGGTTAATGAGGCAGTTAAATCCATATTACCCCATAACTTTTCTATGGTTTCTTTCGGAAGATAAAAACCTTCATTCATGCTTTTTTCAGAAGTGCCAGCAATCGAAACATCCATGCTGTGTTCAGCTCCATCAAACCATCGCAATGTCACTTTTTCTCCTGCTGACGGACAAGTATGATAAACTTCTTCCTGTACGCTTCTTCCTAATATAACCATAGCATCTTGTTCGGCTAATGTTTCATATGTCCACTCAGCGGACAGTGTTTTCAAAACTTCCTCCTGATTATCAGGGGTGATCGGAATAATGGGAATTTCTAATTGTTCATTACGATACTCAATAATGGCCGCTGTTCTCTCTGCAATATGAATTTCTTTGACTTCCGAGATTTGTTGCAATTCTGCCATGAGTTCCTGCGAAAAAGGCGTATCAACTTGATATTCCGAAATACCATACGGTTTGGGATTGACTAATGTATTGTGGTTAATCGTAATATAGTATTCTCCATCTTCCAAATTTCCCATTCTCGCAAAGGCATCTGGATTCCATGATGATACAAAAGTGGCTCCAACCATAAATAAAACACCGCCGATTGCAAGTGAGGCAATCGTCAGATTGTGCTTCTTTTGATTCTGCTTTTCGCTCAATACAGCCAAAGTGTGCGGTGATAGGCGAATGTGATTTTTTCTATTCCTTACTTTACTTTCTTTTTGTTCTGGAGCATTTCCAACATATTTTGTTGCTTCAATAGGAGAAATATTGGAAGCTATTTGTGCAGGTTTGTATACGGAAATTTGTACGATGATAATGCCTAATATTATTGCGAAAATACTTGTAGCTATGGCATTGATAATTGTTATTCCATTCGGCTCTAACAAATATGCAAATGTGATACCTACTGTAATACCAGTAGGTATTCCAAACAGGCAGAAACGATACCCCTCTTTACGAATCATCTGTTTAATTTGCTTTTCTGTCATACCAATAGTTTTGAGCTGTCCGATCTGCGACACTTGATTTGATACAGAAAGGTAAAACACACTGTATATGACAATTCCACTTGAAAATGCAATAAAAAGCGTGGCTAAAAGAACACTCCCAACTCCCGAACCACTAATTAAAGAAGCACAGAATTTGCTATTAAAATAAATTTGATTTCTGTTTATATCATTTGACAAAGCAAGCCGGTATACTGTGTTTTCAAACTCAACAAGCCCCATTTCAGCCGCATCGTTTACACGAATCAAGGCACTATATGGAATATCAGATAATAATACGCCCTGTTCCGCATACGCCGAGGAGACATAAAAGTAAAATGTTCCTGTTTCCACATTATCAGTAAAACCTGTAACGATAAATTCTTCTGTTTTGTTTCCCGCCGTTGGTAAAGTAATGACATCTCCTATATTTAGCTGATACCCCAATTCTAATTGAACATTTTTATCAATTACGATTTCATTATAATGCTTTGGATAGATTCCACTGACTAATTCGTAGGATTTTATAATTCCAAAACCACTCGGCATATAAACCGCTTCAAATTTGATCCCATCCATCAGAAAACTATTACTGTGCTTATACGGTACAATATCTTCAAGATCAGGTTCTTTTTTCAGAGCTTCTATTTGTTTTGCTGTAAGGCCGCCAAGGGTGGCTTGCTGCATTTGATTCAAAATCTTTTGTTCACTAATTTTGTTGCCCTGTTGGAATAAAGAGATTCCCACAATCAAACTAATTGCCAACGCAATCGTCAAGACATTAAAAAGGCAAAAAAAACGATTTGAAGATACATTGCGTTTTGCCAACTTCTTTGTAATGGCGCTGGTATCATTTTCAAAAGGCCAAGTCATAGTTCGTCACCTCCTTATCCCACAATCTTGCCGTCCTCGATTCGCACAATGCGGTCGGCAAGCTGGGCGATTTCGTTGTTGTGGGTAATCATTACGATAGTTTGATGAAACTCCATGCTGGTACGTTTCAGCAGACCCAGTACATCGGCGCTTGTTTTGCTGTCCAAGTTACCCGTAGGCTCGTCTGCAAGAACGATAGCGGGTTTGGTAATCAGGGCGCGGGCGATAGCCACACGCTGCTGCTGCCCGCCGGAGAGGTTGTTAGGCATATTTTTTAACTTATCCTCTAAGGCCAGCATACTCATGATTTCGTCCATGAATCTTTGATCTACCGTATCGCCGTCCAGCTCCACAGGCAGGACAATGTTTTCATAGACGTTCAGAATGGGGACAAGGTTATAGTTCTGGAAGATGAAGCCGATGTTGCGGCGGCGAAAAATCGTCAATTCCTCGTCATTCTTTTTAGCTAATTCCTGCCCCCGAACAATGACGCTGCCAGACGTGGGAGTGTCCAGTCCGCCCATCATGTTAAGCAAGGTGGATTTACCGCTGCCGGATGTTCCTACTACCGCCACAAACTCCCCCTGCTCCACAGAGAGGTTGACATCATCCAGGGCGCGGGTGATGTTTGGCTCGGTGCTGTAATATTTTTTCAGGTCAATAGTCTGTAAAATGCTCATGCTTAGAAGCTCCTTTCAAGGCTGTCCGCCTGTTGATAGGGCTATTGTAAACTCCAAATGTCACAGAAATGTCCGCGCCGGAGAAAGTTATTTCTTAAAATTAGGGCGAATTGTTACAAAACGCGGACATTTCAAAAAATTATCGGATAGGCAGGAAAACAGAAAAGACAGACCCTTTTCCAACTTCTGATGATACCTTGATATAGCCGCCTTGCATGGTGATGATTTCCCGCGCAAGGTATAGCCCGATACCAACACCCGGTTTATCGTGTACCCTATCTTCCCGATAGAAACGCCGGAAAATTGCGGCTTGATTGCTTTCAGAAATGCCTTTGCCTGTATCTGCAACATTCACTTTTACATACATTTCCCATTGCTCAACGGTTACAACAATTTTGCCGCCAACAGGAGTGTATTTCACAGCGTTGTCCAACAGGTTAAAGAGTGCTTCCGCTGTCCACTTGCTATCGTGGTACAGGCTCAAATCTTCGGGGCAGTCCACCGATACGGAAATATCCTTTTTTTCCGCGTCATAGACAATCTCGCTACAAGCCATAGCAAGCGTATCAAATAATAAGCTGTCTTTCTTTTCAAGTCGAATTGTTCCCGTTTCCAGCCGGGAAGTCTTGACGAGGGCTTGAAAAAGAAAGTCCAGCTTGTCCGTCTGGCCGCGGATACCCTGTAAAAAGTCTGTCCGTTCCGCTTCGGTTACGGGCTTTGAAAGCAGCGTATCTGTTACCATTTTTAGATTTGCAACAGGCGTTTTGACTTGATGGGAAATATCCGAAACCAGCATTTGAAGCTCGGCGCGTTCTGCGTCTACCTTTCGCCTGTTCTCCTGCATGATATTGTATAGTCGGGAAAGCCTATGGCCGATACGGGCAAAAAGTGTTTCGCTGTCAAGTAATTCTTCGGGTTCTTCGTTCCCGCTTATCATACCGTCCAATATCCGGCACAAGTCATTTGTAAACAGGGATAGCCTTTTCCCAAACAGCAGCACAAGAAAAGCCAGCCCTATGAGCGCACAGGCCGTTAGTCCAGCCCCACATAGCAATATCATTTTGTCGCCTGTCAAAGCAAAGAATAGGCCAGTCAGCAGGAGCATGAGAAAGAGCGTCCCCGCCCCTATGAGCAGACATAGACTTTTCACAGAAAGTCGATTTAGTTTCATTTTTTCTCGCCCCCTGTCCATTGATACCCCATGCCATAAACAGTTTTGATATAAGTGTCGCCGTCCGCTTCAATTTTGGAGCGTATGCGGCTGATCGTCGTCGTCAAAGTATGCTCGTCAACAAAATTCTCGTCTATATCCCACAGCTTTTCTAAAAGCTGTCTGCGGGTAAGTACCTGTTTCGGTTTTTTGCGGAACAGGTTGAGCATTTTGTACTCCATAGGAGAGAGCGTCAACGGCACGCCGTTCAGTTTTGCCGTCTGCTCCAAGAAGTCAAGGAACAATCTGCCGTCGTCGTAAATATCCTTTGACGGCTTGTGATGTTCCAACATAGCGAACATTGCGCTGATTTTTCGCTGTAAAGCTCCGATAGAAAAAGGTTTTGTAATGTAATCTACCGCCCCAACTTCATAGCCGCGTAATTGGTCGCTCTCCTGATCGTTAGCCGTCAGGAAGATCACCAGCGTATCAGGGTGTTCCGGCTTTATGAGATTGCATAGGTCATAACCGTTGCCGTCCGGCAGGTTAATATCCAGCAGCACAAGATTATATTCCGTTTCGGACAGCAGCTTGGCGGCAGTTTTGGCGTTTAAGGACGAAGTGACATTGTAGCCGTCAGAAATCAGATTATAAGTCAGCGTTTTATTCAAAAGAGCGTCGTCCTCGACAATCAATATCCGTTTCATGGCTCGTCCTCCTTTGCGTGTTGAGGATAGTATAACAGGCAAATGTCCGCGAAATGTTACAGCGGGCAACTTTTTTAATGTATTTTCATTATAAGAAGCTGGCTACTGGAAATCAAGGAAGAAATGGTGAATTATAAACCGTGTGTAACTACATATTATATCATTCCAAAGGACACCCTATGAACTATATACTGTTATAGGGTGATGTGATATGGCGAAAGTCGAGGACTGTCCCGGCTTTGAAACTTTTGGCGAAGATGTACGGGCCGCACGGGAAGCCTTGGGGCTTACGATCAAGGCACTGGCAGAACAGATCAATATTGACCCGCGGTATCTTTCAGAAATCGAATTGAAGCCTACTATTCCAAGCATCCCTGTGATTTTGCAGTTGGTGCGGGTCTGTCGCCTGCCGATAGAACGCTATTTCAACCCTGAACTTGTCGGGGAGGACAGCGCCCAGCGTCAGCGGGTCAGCCACAAATTGAAGCTATGCCCGGAAAAGTACCTGCCCATCGTCGAAGCTACCATTGACGGAGCAATCAAATTGGAAGAATAGATGCCGTTTTGCGAGAGCGAAGCGGCGTCTATTTTTTTGCGTCTTTTTCAGAAAATGCCTGCCGCTGGCGGGCATTTTTGCTTCTCCCAGGTGTCTTGTTAGTACGGAGGACGGGGGAAGCGGAACGGGGGGAGGAGTAACGTAGCAAGCATAAGATTGCGTTTTATTAGGAAAACACACTGTCAAAAGGATTTCATGCTTTGGCGGGGGTCAGCCCGCCTCGGCGGTGTCAGTGGTGTTGATTTCAATGTACTCGGCAATCCGGCGGAACTCGTCCGCAAACTTAAAGTGAACACTGATATTGCCGTTTTCGTAAACCTTGATATGGTCTACCAGCTCAATCAGAATTTCGCGGGTCAGCTTTTCGATGTT
>ERZ808054.804-NODE-804-length-23342-cov-11.280593_pt1 | contig 23342 bp, 25 predicted proteins | sample MGYA00380201_ERZ808054 | MGnify/ENA primary metagenome ERZ808054 (study PRJEB31490, sample SAMN06133419) | mouse gut metagenome | isolation source: Z5_2 | host: mice | place: China: Chengdu | collected 2015-05 ...
AATAAATCATAATTGTGCTGAGAATCCGGGGACACCCGGATTTTTTCACAGAGTATACCCTGTTATTCAGCGCTTACCATATATCTTTAATAAGAATAATGAATATCATATTCTTTTTACTGAAAAAGGGAAAATAAGAAGTGACATTATTACAAATGACAAAAGAGAAGTTTTGTGGAATGTGGTAGAAATACTTTCGGCAAATATCATAACGAACTTTGCTATATGCAATAGAGAAAAAGGAAAAGATTTTCGACGAACTCTTTTTGCAAAAGAAAAAGAAGTTTTTTCATTGTTTGGAGAAGACTTTGAAAAACGAAAAGAAAAAGAAATAAATGATATTTTAAAAAGGAACCCATATAATGATATTTGATTAGACAGTGATATAATCGAATAAAAAGGGGGATATCGTTATAATGAGAAAGACCAGCTGACAGAGAAGAAGAATCCACCGGGCATTACGGAATATGTATATGACGGGAACAGGAGCCTGACAGGCGAGAAAGAGGGAGAGAAGACCACCAGCTACCAGTATTGTTGCTGCCCATTTATTCTGGCTTCAAATAAATCTGATTGATTGTCACAGAATTAACCGATATAATGACATCAGCATAGAGAAAGAGAAAGTTCCAGAGCACTTATTTTTTTGCAGAGACAAGTGTTCTGGAACCATTTATAAACATGGTTATTATATCAAAATACGAAACAGAATACAATGAGGAAGCAGATATTTTTTATAACCAGTAAAGAAGAATGTACCTGCCCGTGCTGCGGGGGACGGTTAAAATACAGGGATCACAGGCTGCGTATACATAAGTTAGCCGGCGGCGGGAAGGAATGGTATCAGATCAGGCGGCTGAAATGTACAGATGACAAATGCAGGAAGCTCCATAATGAGCTGCCGGACTGCATGTTTCCTTATAAACATTATGATGCAGGGCTGATAGAGGATGTCGTGGAGGGGATTGTGAGCGAGGATGACATTGAAACAGAGGATTATCCCTGTGAAGGGACTATAAAGCACTGGAAGTGGTGGATGCAGGTGAATGAAAAAAACATGGAAGGGCAGATAAGGCTGGCAGCGCACCGTTTTATGGACTTTGGCTGTGGATTTCTGAAATCAGCAGGTTCTTTACTGGAAGAAATTAAGAAAAGGATAAGCCCCGGCTGGCTGCGTTCGGCAGCCAGGTTCATATATAATTCAGGAGGACGCATAGAGCCGCATCCGCAGGCAGCCTGAAAATGCACCTGGTTTTGTTCGCTGTCCTGCGGGCATTCGTGTATGCTTGTTTCCGGAAGGAGGAAATGCGTATGCAGGAGAAAAAGGAAGTGAAAAAGTGGCAGGATGAAGAAGCGCTCAGGCGGTACCAGATGATAGCGCCGCTGCTTGATGCGGATCTTGATGAAGGGAAAAAACGGCAGATAAGGGAAAAAGCTGCTGAAAAAAACGGCATATCAAAAAGGAGCTTATACCGGTATGAGGAGAAGTACCGAAGCAGCGGCTTTGAAGGCCTGCGTCCTATGGGCCGCACAAAAAAGAGGGTGCAGAGGCTTCCGGATAACTTTGGCGAGGTCATGGAACAGGCGGTGCAGCTGAAACGGGAAGTCCCAAAGAGGAGCGTGCGCCAGATCATAAAGATCCTGGAACTGGAAGGATGGGCGGCGCCCGGAGTCCTGAAACAGTCCACAATGCAGAGGCATCTGTACAATGCAGGCCTTGGGAAGAAGCAGATGAAGCGGTATGCGGAGAAACGGGAGTCATCTTCGAGGCGGTTCTGCCGTCCGCACAGGATGGAACTCTTACAGGGTGACATTAAATATGGGCCGGACATTAGGACAACGGACGGAGAACTGATAAAAACGTATCTGTCATCACTGATTGATGACCATTCCAGATATATCGTGCAGTCAGAGTTTTATGACAGCCAGAGGCAGGAGATCGTGGAAGATACGTTCCATAAGGCAGTTTTAAAGGCAGGAAGATTTGACTGTGCGTATCTGGACTATACCGATGTTTTGACTATTCCGACATATGTCAAATCTGCTTGAAATATATGATTCTTTGCTGAGAAATATCGGAATAGTTTTTATGGTCAGTTAATGGTTTATATGCCATACTTTCCACGAAAGGAGGTGTGGCTTATGGATAGAAGCACACTAAAGCTAACTGAACTTACGGATGCTATTCTTTCTCAAATGGATGCATCCGGGTTCATGGAATCAACAAGGGGGTTTTATGTAACCCTCTTCAGGAGGCTCTGCCGCATGGCGAAAGAAAGGGGGATAATTACTATACTATTGAGTTGGGTCAGGCCTTTATAGGCGACCAGTCCCATGTGGTCCCAGAAAATACGGAGCGTTATCATCACGAGCGGACTGTTGCATATAAGAGATGCATAAAGCTTGTTGAGTCTTACCTGGCAACAGGCACTGTTGATTGGACCCCCGCATTACATTGTGCGGCTTTTCCCGTCGAATCCGATGCGCTTCGAACCAGCTTCTTAAAGTTCCTCTCGGAGCTGACGAATCGGGAACTTAAGTCGAATACGATTGATGGATACCGCAGGTTCACCTACTACTTTATTGAATATCTGGAGGGAAAAGGATATAGATCCCTTGCTGACGTTAAACGTGGTGATATCGCAGCTTTTATATCCGTCATATGCAGCGAACGTTACCAGGCAACCAGTCTCGGGGCACATATGCCAGGCCTGAAACTGTTCCTCTCCATGTTTGGGGAAACAGAACCATTCCTGCCCGAAATACCTGGGCATTTGCCAAAAAAGCGTGACATACTCAAGGTATACAGTGATGATGAATACAACAGGATCATCGCCCATCTTGACGAGGCAGAAGGCCTGTCGTTCCGAAATAAAGCGATAACGATACTGGCCATGAATACAGGCTTAAGGGCGGTGGACATCTGTGCGATCAGGCTGCGGGACATTGACTGGGAACATGGCATCATCCATATCGTGCAGCAGAAGACGGGAAGGACCCATGATATCCCATTGACAGAGGCCATTGGAAATGCGCTTGTTGACTACCTTCTGAATGAACGGCCTGTGTCAGACCTGGATTTCGTTTTTCTCAGGTCCGTCGCTCCCCATGGCCCCTTGATGAGCCATGCGGGAATCCGGAACATCCTGTTCAACGTGGTCAATGATTCTGACATTGAAGCCAAAGGGCGGAGCTATGGAACCCGGGTTACTCGCCACAGCACTGCTTCGCGCATGCTCAGGAACGGAGTGCCGCTTCCTGTCATATCAGAAGCCCTTGGCCATGGAAATAAGGACAGCGTGATGATATACATAACGACGGATAATGCCAAACTTGCGGAATGCACACTTCCCCTTCCGAGAGGAGGTGCATGCCATGGATAGCCGTACACTTAGGGAAAACGCCACGGAGTTTATCAATTACAAGCGTTCCATAGGCTATGCCTATGAGGCGCAGGAGTACCTGCTGAACCGATATGTCCAGTTCGCTGGGGCAAGGACGTCTTCACCTGTACCCGTTAAGGACACAACGGATGAATTCCTTTCCTCATTAACCGGCTCCCCGGGTACGCTGTACCAGATGGCAGCTGTCCTCCGGGAATTCAGCAGATACCTGCTGGCACGCGGATTTAAGGAGTCTTATGTGATTCCGCCCAAAACGGCATCCCAGCCTACTGCGGAGAATCCGTATTTCTTCACGGAAAAAGAGGTCGATGCGTTCTTTGAAAAGCTCGATGCCATTAAGCCCAATAGTTCTTTCAGGGGAAGGGAAATAGTTCTGCCTGCATTGTTTCGGCTGCTTTATTGCTGCGGGCTGCGGTGCAAGGAAGTACGCACGCTCCTTCGCGTCAACGTGCATACGCAGGATCATTATATTGATGTCATCCAGTCAAAGGGCCCGAAGAGCCGCAGGATTTTTATAAGCCATGAGCTGGCTGGATACCTGGCTGATTACGATGTGCGTATAGGCATCCTTTTTCCTGGCAGGGAATACTATTTCCCAAGCAGTACGGGAGGCTGTTACTCATCACTGTTTGTTTCCAGCAATTTCAGACGTTTTTGGCTGGAAGCGTTCCCGGATTTTGAAATGGCGACACGGCCGAGGGCCTATGACTTCCGCCACCATTTCGCATGGTCCAACCTCAACCGTTGGGCTGCGGAGGGGCTGGACCTGAATGTGATGCTTCCTTACCTTATGAGGTATATGGGGCATCAAAGCGTGAGCGGGACGCTTTACTATTTTCATTTTGTTCCTGAGTTCTTCCCTACATACAAAAGCATGACAGACGCCTTTGAAGATGTCATCCCGGAGGTATCCTATGAAGAATAAGAAAGATGCCTCCAAAAACAGTGCCGTGTTCTGGCAAATGGCGAAGGATTACGTGGACCACAGGCTGCCGGAGATCAGAAAGTCCAGCCCGAATACAGTAAAAGCTTACCGGGACAGTCTGAACAAGTACGTTGATTACCTTGAATCCGAGAAAAAAATAAGGAGGACGGATATCTGCTTCTCTGATTTCAATAAGCAGAACATCACCGACTTCCTTGATTGGATGCTTAATGCGAAAAAATATGCTTATAAAACCTGCAACCTGCGCATCACGGCGATACATGCCCTGCTGGAGTATGCCGCAAATGAGAACAGCACTGACCTGATGGCCCTCTACCTTGAAGCATGCACTGTAAAAGGGTTGAAAGTCACGGCAAACCCCATTGAGTATTTCGAAAGCTATCAAATGAAGGCCCTCCTGGCAGCCCCTGATGGAAAAACAACAACCGGGAGACGCAACCAGATGATGCTTATTTTGTACTATGACACAGCAGCCAGGATATCTGAACTTCTGGAGATGACAGTCAGCCAGCTCCACCTTGATGCCGATATTGCTTACCTGACAATCCTTGGAAAAGGAAGGAAGTACCGCAACATACCACTGATGGATAAGACAGTCAGACATTTAAGAAGTTATCTCCATGCCTTTCACAGGGATACCACTGCAGACTGTCCCCTGTTCTATGCAAGGTCACATGGCAGGATACATCCATTGTCCCATGATACAGTGGAAACCATGATAAGAAGGTATTGCAAGGTTTGCGTTGAAAACGGCACATCCATGCCAGGACAGCCGCATTGCCATATGATAAGAAAAACACGGGCCATGGACCTGTATAAAAACGGCATGCCCCTTGCCCATATCCAGCAGCTTTTAGGACATGAAAGCATGTCAACCACTTCCGGTTTCTATGCCTTTGCGACGATAGAAACCCTTTCAAAGTCTATGTCCGCAGCGAATCAAGAAGACACAGGGGCAGGGAAAAAGTGGGATGACCGGGGCATCCTTGAGAAAATCTACTCTCTGTAAATGTAAAAAACTATTCCGACATTTCTGAACCTGAATGACCTGATTCACTCATTCCGGCTCAAAATGTCGGAATAGTCAAAACATCGGTATAGTCAACGCTATTCCGTTATCGTAATAGCTTTGACAACGGAGCCCAGTATACAGCCGCCCATCTGGGGAAAGCGTGTGCAAAACTGGGCATCCGGATTGTCCATGCAAAACCGGGTGCGTGCCAGTCCAAGGGAAAAATTGAAAAATTCCACCAGAAAGTGGATCAGTTCATCGCAGAGATCCATGCAGCGCATGTGCATTCTGTGGAGGAACTGAACCACAGGTGGAAAGTGTTTCTGGAACAGGAATACCAGAAAGAGGCGCATGCAGGGATCCGGGAGTATTATGAATCTTACGGGGTGGAAGTCCCGGCATGCGGGATCACGCCGGAGCAGGAATGGCTGAGGGATGCGAGGGGGCTCATATTCATCGATGTATCTGTAGTGGCAGAAGCGTTCCAGCACAGGGAGACACGCAGGATTGACGGGGCAGGGTGTTTCTCTTTTGAAGGCAGCCGGTATGAGGCAAGCGCAGCGCTGGCAAACCTGCAGGCGGAGATAGCATATGATCCTATGGACACAGAGACCATTATGGTTTACTGTACAGGGGCGGAGCCGGTGGCGGCGCACCGGACGGAGATAGGAGCCTATGCATCAAAAGTGCCGCCTGTGCCCCTGGGAATGGCGGGAAGCAACCCCGAGACATCAAGGCTCCTGGACGCCCTTGAGAAAAAATACAGGGAAGACCACCGGCAGATGGCGAAAGTCCTGTCCTTTGAGGAATACGGAAAGGAGGGGCATGCAGATGTATGAAGGCTTTTTTGAAATGGAGCATACGCCGTTTACCAGGGACATCCCAGTGGACAGGCTGTACACGTCGCCGCAGATAGAAGATGCGGTCGGGCGGCTGACTTATGTGGCAGACCGGCAGATGTTTGCAGTCGTGACGGCAAACCCGGGCTGCGGGAAGTCAACGCTGATACGGCTGCTGGACGGAAGGCTTGGCAGGGAAAAATACATGCTCCTGTACCTTTCAGACTCAAAGCTGACCCCGCGGTGGCTGTATGCAGGGCTTTTAGGGCAGCTGGGCCTGGAGCCGCGGTTTTTCAGCGGGGATTCCAAGCGTCTGCTGCAGAAGGAGATCGCCGCAGTCTGCACGGAGCAGAAAAAGAAAGTCATCTGCGTGCTGGACGAGGCGCACCTGCTTGGGAAGGACATGCTGGAGGAGCTGAGGTTTCTTTTAAACCATGAGTTTGATTCCAGCAGCCCGATGTCGCTGGTGCTTGTGGGACAGACAGAATTATGGGAGCAGAAGTTGCGCCTGCAGGCATATGCTGCCATACGCCAGAGGATAGACATGAACATTGTGCTGGGCAGGCTTGACAGGGCGGAAACAGGGAAATATATTGCTGCGCATCTTGCGTATTCCGGCGCTGGGAAGGAGATATTTACCAGCGGAGCGGAGGATGAGGTTTATAAGATATCAGCCGGCATCCCAAGGATGATAAACCGGATCTGTGAAAAAACACTGATGTATGCATGCCAGCAGCAGAAACGCCTGGCGGATGAGCGTATGGTGCGTTTTGTGGCAGACCACGAGATGCTGGGAGGTGCGGGGTGACGGCCTGGCCGGAGGGGCGCATGGAGTTTGTATGCACCATCCCGGCGGAAAAAGGGGAAGAGAGATGGCTGGGGGAGGTTGTGGTAAAAAGACACAGCACCTGCATGGCAGAGCTTCTAATTTATGGCAGGGACAGCTGCATAAATGCGGTAATAGGCAAATATATGAACGGCCAGTATATCTGTATACCGGATATTGATACAGGATGCCCGCTGGGCAGGCTGTCAGACCTGTTTTGGAACAGGGAGAGGCTGTCAGCGCACATGAATGGGACGGATGCAGTAACTGTTGCGCACGCCCTGCGGGCATTATCCGGGTATACAGGGAGGGACTGGCTGTAAGGGGAGCAGGCCAACTATACGCAAAACGTCTGTTTGGCGAAGTGTGCGGGGAATGGGGATTTCATAGGGGAACAGGAAAAACAGGCCGTCCGGAATGATCTGGGCGGCCTTCCTGCGTGAATTGTGTATGTTACCGGAACAATTTCATGTAAGGATATAATCTTGGGTGCCTGGAATTGTGAGACAGTTTCAGGCAGCGGCCTGGGAAACGCTGTCCTGGGAGCTGGCAAAAAGATAGGACAGAACAATTGTATATGCAATTGAAAGCATGACAGGAAAATGAGCAGATTTGTGACAGCGGATAAGATTGAATCTGTGACAGCTCATGAAGTTATTAACACCAGTATGACCTGCTGAACCGACAGGAAAAGATGTGGACATCCGACGGAAGGGAGCAGGAGAATCTGTATGATGGAGAAGGGCTGCGTGCAGGTTTAAGGGAGAACGGGAAAAGAATCAGTTTCCTGTTCTATAATGGGGAGATCCTTGCAGAGTGTGATGGGGATGGCATGCCGGTGAGAAGGCATCTGCTGGGAATGGGATTATCCCATATGCAGACATTGGATTATGGCATGTATCATGCCTGCCATCAGGATGAACAGGGGAGTACTGCGTATATCACCGGGGATGGTGGAGAGGTCGAAAATAGTTATGTTTATAATGCTTTCGGGAATGTGCTTGAGAGGAAGGAAGGGATAAGGAATGATATCCTTTACAGAGGTCAGAAGTATGACCAGGAGGCAGGGCAGTACTATCTGCGGGCAAGGTATTATAATCCGGTAATTGGAAGGTTTATACAGGAAGATACGTACAGGGGAGACGGGCTGAATCTGTATGCGTACTGTGGGAATAATCCTGTGATGTATTATGATCCCAGCGGGCATACAAAAGTGACGCCGCCAACAACGGAGCCGGAGGCTCCTAGGACTATTAGCGATAGTAATAATTATTTTGTGCCTGTGCAACAGCAAATGCATGATGCTGTTACAGAATGGACAAGAATGGAAGAAAGTTTAGCCGATACTAATAGAAAGTTGAATAAATTTAATACAGCCACAGTAGTATATGATGCTAGAACCGGTAATTATTATTATGGAATGAATAGAGGAATACAATTGAGTGGTGATAATCTTAATTCATCGTTATCTACATGGTTGCCTGATGCTACTTTGGATAGTAGATATAGAGTAGGCAACTGCGCAGAGGTAGATGCTATAAATCAGGCGTTGAACTCAGGGGCGAATGTAGGTGATTTGTATATGTATACTATTAATACTAAAGATGGTGCGCCAAAGCCAATGTGTAACAACTGTATATATACGTTTTTTGATAAAGTGGCTGATATACTTTCAGAATAATCTGTAATGGAGGAAGAGTGCTTATGGAAATTTTCAAACAAATATCTATTAGGGGAAGAATGGCATATTTAATACGTTCCTTTGAAAAAATGGTGTTACATTATAACTTTGAAAGGGAAGGGTGGATAATGGTACTAGAAATATTGTGGGCATATACAAGTACTGAATGTTTGGAAGATTGGATGTATGAGGTTGCCGAATATATGCCTAATAGTATTTTGGAAGACACAATGGAGGATGCCGAATATATTACAGAAAATGATTTTAAACATTTATACTAAACGTATATTGTTTTTTTGCACCTGCCCCGGAAGCCGCACCAATAGCGGAATTGCCAGTGTTTATGGGCATTCCCGCTATCTGGACTTAATACATATCTTCACTTTTCGTCACTTTTCATCACGTCTTTTGGCTTCCAAAAGTAGTAAAAACAGTAGTAAATTCTTCTGTAAGTCAGGCCGTCAGCCGTTCCATTTCTTCTTTTGCAGAGTTGTATGTAGCGTGTGCATAAAAGTCAAGTGTCATCGTGATGTTCTTGTGCCCCATTACAAATTGCAGTGCTTTCGGGTTCATTCCTGCATTTGCCATATTTGTGCAGAACGTATGCCTGAGCACATGTGGCGTGAATATCTTGGGTAATGGTTCTTCGTGACATTTATTATACTTCACAGCAACTCTCCGAAAAACAGCTTCATAGTCCAAAGCCGTTTTTGGGCGTCCACTCCCTGTGCAGAACAGGAAATCATTATACCCGTCAACAGGGAACCCTGAATCTATATGTTTTTCCAGCACACGCTGAAATGCCCCATACACATTTGGACTCATTGGTATCTCACGCACACCGCTCTCAGTTTTCGGTGTCTCAATGTAAAAGCCTTTCCCGGGGCGTTTCAGAAGCTGGTGGTCTACGGTAATCTTACGGCTACACATATCAATGTCTTTCACAGTCAGGCCGCACAATTCCGAAATCCTTAATCCTGTGCCCAGAAGAATTACAAACTCATTATAATGCCTTTTGTAAACCTTATCGCCCAGCATGAAATCCAACAGGCTTTTCTCCTGCCCCGGGGATAGAGGCACTTTGGATTCCGTAGTATCTTCGATCACGGAATCAAGCTTGAAATCAAATGGGTTTTTGCGGACCAAATCATCCTGCACAGCCATGTAAAAGGCGGCGGAGAGGCTTCTCTTATCGTTGCTTATGGTAATAAACGCCAGACCCTTATCACGCATCCGGATGGCCCATTCCTTGGCGTCTGAGGGCTTTACAGCGCCTATCCGGGCATTTCCCAGCTTATCATCCTTCAAGCGCTTTATGAGCCTCTCACGCCCCTCTGCGGAGCTGTCCTTGACATTGCCATGGGTGCGGATATACTTTTCATAGAGCTGTGTCACGGTCATTTTTCTGCCTGACGCATCAATCCCGTCTTCAAGGTCACGCTGGATTCCTTTTTCCTTTTCCCGCAGCGAAATATCATCGCGCATGCCTTTGGGCGCACGGTCAGTGGGCACTAATTTGCAACTATAAATAAACTGTGGTTTCCCGCAGTTGTCTACATATTTATAGCAATATCGGCCGTCTTTTCTTTGGCTTTCCCCTTTCTGTAATATCCTGTTTTTATTATCACGTCTTTTCTCTGACATATTTAGCCCCTTTCCTGATTGAAAAGGGCCCAGATATGCTACTTATATTATACCATATCCCGGGCCTTTTGTCAACCATATTTTGATAAGTTATTATTTTGTATTACGTATAAATCACATTGGATTTTGTCCTGGCCGTCAAGGATTTAGACTAAACCAGCAGCTTCATCAGCCAAAGACTTCCCTGAAGGTATACTGGTCCATACCCCTTGCTTCCGCCCAGCGGCGTGCGGCGTCTTCCGTTATATAATACAGATACAGGTCATAACGCACTTTACGTCTGCCCAGTTTCGCTTCTGCGATATTGCACCCAAAGCATGGGTAGGCATAGTCCGTAGAAAACAGTGCATATGTATCGGTATCCGTTTTCCTCAGGTATTCATAGATGAATCCGGGCTGGGTCTCATCCGTGCCCTGCTGGTATTCCCAGACCGTTTTCTTGATTTTAACGTTGCTGTTAAAGTCCTTAAAGGCACGGGAGAAATCGCTGCCGCATAAACGCTTCCCAGCCCATAGCGCAAGCGCTTTTGGCGTAACTGGGAAAGTAAATTCCTGACCCGCAGAATCATAGGATAAGTTGTTGAAATAGCAGGCGCGCCCGCCACGTTTCACATACATGTAATACTTGCCAGCCTTGTTGCGCCTTACCTCTTCCCTAAGATAGTCAGGACCTCCAGGCTTTCCGAGCTCTGATTCGTACAAAAGTTCCGTGCCCGTGAGACTGGATGGCGCAGCATCCTCAATGCCGAAAATCTCATTAGGCCTAAAATCGTATGGCATAATGGCCTCCTTTCCTGCCAGGTCCATCCTGGCTGAAAAAATTGATAGTTAATCAAATCACGTCCGTGCTGTCAAGGAATTTTTCAAACTGGCAGCGCTTTATCAAGATTCGGTTTCCGTTCATGACGACCCATCTCGCTGTGGGCCTCTCTGCCGCAAGACGCCGGAGTTTATTCTCACCGATGCAAAAAAAGCACGAAGCTTCTTTGATTGTGAGGACATATTTTTCACTGATTGGAACTGTAGTGGTATCGTTCATAATAATCTCCTCCTTGTTATAAGGCATCATACATAGCGATGCCTAAGAATCAAAATCGTTTAAAAAGTGCCTGCATTGTAAAAAGTTTCCGTTCAGAAAGGATAATAAAAACCCCAAAATTTTCCAGACGGTTTGGAATGGCGCCGCCTCAGTGCCGCTGTAAAAAGCAACACGGGCGGCAAAAAAGATGCTTCCATTTACAGATATTCTGTGTTACAATAAACGCAGCTAATTACTGATCCAGAAACACTATGCGCTTTTTGCTTTGACGGGCTTTTTGCGCTTTCTGTTTCTGGAATTTTTTCGTGTTCCGTCACGTATGCGCAGCATAATAACCACCTCCTTAAATCAGGTCATCCTGACGTTTCCTCGTCCGCGCAGATACTGCCGCCGGACGGTGCCGGCCGCCTTATGAGCCCCCTGTAAGAGGATTTCAGATTTACCGGGGTACATCTTATGTCCATATTTGACCCGAAGTAACCGCTGTTCTGCCATTTCCCCAGGCCATATTCCATGCTGAGGGGTTCAGGCTTTCCCATCTTGTTTCCCGGAGCCCTTGGTGAATCCAATACCTCCCATACGGCATCGCCAGAGATGTTTTTTTTCAGCTCCACGCGGAAGTCCGCAGCGCTCAATGGATGCCCGGATGGATTGGTGTCCTTGTACCACGCCTTATATAAATCATAAAGGAATGCATATGGGAGCATGTCCCATGCAAAGCGGTCCCTAAACTCCTGCCAGTACCTTACCAGCGGGTTATTGTACGCATTATACGCTGCCAGCGCGTCCTTGCATTCCTGAGGTTCGGACAGTTCATAATAATCCGTGTGGAGCACCCGGTAAAGTGCATACTCAAGAACGTCAGGACGCTGAAGGTAATCCTCCTTGATATATTTCCGCTCGCGCCCGGTAAAACATTTTTTCATAGGCACAAGGATAATCCTGCGCAGGAAAGACGGTGTCCTGTCTTTCACCCTTGGGAACTCGTTAAAGCACTGTACTATGAACCCCCTGAACTTGAAGCTCAATTTGGTGCGGTATTTACGGTTTATGGTGATTTTATCACCGGTAATCGCCGCTTTCAGGTTAGAGACGTCATCCAGATAAGCCCCCGACCTGTTTTCGTCCGCGATAACGGCGGAAAGGGTCGGGAGGTTCTCCAAATAGGCATCATTGCTGAACTGGCTTGTGTTTATTGAGTCGCAGGTCCCCTCGCCGCAGAGGTTTTGGATTAAGGCGCACAGGGTGCCTTTTCCATTGTTCCCCATTTCGGAATACATCCAGACCGATTTATTCCAGGGTACATTTGGCCGGATGCAGGCCCCGAGGACTTCCCATAAAAGTTCCGTGATTTCCGGGTTGTCTGACAGGCTCCCCATCCAGCTCTCCAAATCAAAGTCCGTATTATCATCCTGATTATGTATGACGATGTTGCGGGCATTGGGATTGTAATCGACTTTCGACTTTGAGATAAAGACCAGCTCCGGGCTGAACCGGGCCAATGTCTTGGTCTTATAATTGAAGATTCCGTTATTCACGGCAATCAGGTCCTTGTCATTATTCAGCGGGACCGGCGGCAGTTCGCGTTTTAACTGGTCCACGATTTCCTTGAGGTCACGCTCGCTGGCGCTCCTTTTAAACCTCCTGGCCAGCTTTTTGACAGCGTCCAAATCCGTGTCATACAATCCCTGTTTCAGCCCTTCCCACTGGTAAATCCCAAGCTCAGCGCCGCCGCCGTTAAGGTCGAGACATTTTACCGGATAAAACCCGCGGAGCAGTTTCTCGACAGCAAAATTGGGGAGTGCGGACAGCAGCTTATACTTTCTGTGCGCGTTCAAAATCCCAGAATTACGTATTTCAAGCTCATCATTTATTTCCCACAGTAGTACATCCTCCGTATCTTCAGGGTTTACTTGTGGCGGCTGCCCGTTCGCGGGGGCATATTTATTTATATAATGCAGCACTGTATCATCAATGACCTGGTTTACTGCGTTGATGGCAGGAAGCGGCAGCTGTACCGGCTGGCCTGCTTGTGCAGCCGGGCTTCCTGGTTTCTCGGGAAGGCTGGTAATGTTGTTATCATTTTCCATATGATAACCTCCTTTTGATATTTTAATATGCAACATCCACACTGCCGTGTGGCGGTCATTCTTTTGTCATGGCATCCCTCCCTATCGTCATGCACAACATGATAGCAAAATGAAATATTTGTTTATTGTCTATGAAAGCATAATATCACTATTGCTTTCTAATGTCAACACAAGAATATATAATATAATAAACCAATATAATAATCAGCTTAATATATAAAGAAATATTGTAAACAGATATTGAGATTTGATGATTAAAGTGTTAGAATATATTTACCAGATAAACAGGAAAGGGGTATGTGATGTATAACTTTGGAGAAAACCTTAAGAACGTATGTGAAGAAAAAGGGCTGTCCCAGCAGAAGCTTGCGGAAAACATGGAAGTGACTTATGCGGCTGTCAACCAATGGATAAACGGCAAGCGTATTCCAAAAGGGAAAACCGCCGCTAAGATTGCGAAGGCCATGAAAGTCCCCATTACCAGCCTGACAGGCCCGTTCCCGTGCGGACTGGAGCTGGAAAATATCTTCAACAGGATGGCAGATGGGATATATGAGCACAGGGGCAGGCTGGAGGAAGCTGAACTCATTCCGGAGGAACTGGGAGGGGTATCACACGAATATGAGCTTGGGATATTGGACAAATGGGAGGCCTTTTTGGAAGAGACATTCTACGGCATCATAACCTTTGCAATCTCGGACCCTTATCCGGATGGGGGTATTTCTAATGATGATGAAGATGGTGAAGATGTCCATAATGCAGGGGATGGGGCTGCAGATGGCGAGCTGGGACATATACTACAAGAAATGCTCTCATCAATGAAAGGTTCCGGCACACCCGACATGCAGTTACGCCTGGCGGAAAGCCTCTCAAGGCATATTCTCCCGGCGGCATATAAAACCATGGCTTACGCTGTCCGGACTGAAAATGAAAACAGGTATAAAGACATGGATACAATCGCCCTGTTATACAGGCAGCTGAATGCCAAGGGGCAGGAAGTGGCGGTTGAGCGGCTGAAAGAACTGGCACAGCTGCCGTCATACACATCATCGGCGGCAGGTGCCGTGTATGAAAATGAAATGTAAAGCCGGTCAATGAAAATATATCTACGGCGGCAATGCGTTATCACAGATGCGTTATCACGGGAGGCAAAATATTTCAGTCTATGGAACTCGTCACTGCATAGTGCCGGGTTCCTTTATCATAAAGGGGATTGCGACAGCATAAGCCTGTTTATTTAGGGAGAACACAAAGCATCACGGTCTTCTTCCTGCATCAAAAACCACAGGGACTGTACCCACGCTGCAGAGCGCCGGGTACTATTCTTTTGGCTTTTTTTCATATCCTCCCACCGCCTATCAGGCACAGGTTGCCCCTGTGCCGGCTATCACTGTGAAAGGAGGATTGATTCTATATGGAAGCGACAGACGGCTATAAAATCCTAAAGAGAATGTTTTTTGAAACAGGCCATGGCTTCATACTTGCACAGGCAAAAGACAGGGATAAGGGATTTATGGTCTGGCAGTTCACGGAAACGCCTTTCGGGCGTGATTTTTACCATGGGCGCAGTTTTGTGCTGATGGACGAAGCTGAAAGGGATTACCGCCGCAGGGCGGACAATTACAGATGCCTCTGCAAGGCAGGGAAAAGACCACGGCAGAATCCGGCCAGATACTACCGCTATTACTCTACGCAAAGGCCGGTGGACATCGGCGCTTACCCCAAGCCTGATGGCAACGCCCCGGTTGTGGTTGTCAACTATGACGAGGACAGGAGGCGGCCGGTTGCGGGAGGAAACCTGCACGCATGGGGGGAGCTGACCTACAGGAAGCCGCTGGCCAAAGAGCTGGCGGAGGCTTATGAGCTGGCTGCACCCCCGGACAGGCCCAACAGAAAAACGGGGTGATATTTCAATGCGTTACGGTTTCTTCTCCAAGCGTTTGGAGAAATACCGGAAACAAAAAAGGAGGGAACCGAGATTATGACCGGGAGACCGGCTGTATCAGTATCGTGTGAAAACCCATGGGCTCGGCCCCCCTCCAAGCGTATGGAAGGATTCCGGGCCCGGATGAAAGGAGAGAACGGATGGATAACGTTACCTATTACAAAATCAATGAGGATGCGGCACGCCGCGCAAAGGAGATGAACAGTTTTTCAGATTATAAGGCCGGGAGCGCCACTGCGGAATACCGGACCATGGTGGACAGGGCGGCAGAGATTGCGGAAAACCAGAAAAAGCAGGTTGACCCTATATACCATGAGAAGATAGACAGGCTTCTTGATTCTTATTCCCGCAAACTCGCGCAGAACATGAACAACGGATATGCCATTGATGCCAGAGTTCCCTCTGTCTTAATCTGCGGGCCTGCGAATTTCCCTACACGGAAGAAGGAGAAACAGAATGCTGCTCGTGACCGCAACATGGAGGAATGGAGAGAGATTCAGGAAATCCTTAATAAGATAAGGAGCGTTGGCACAGGGGGAATCAGTTCTGACGACCCGGATGCGGTGGAGAAGCTGAAAAAGAAGCTTGAAAATCTGGAAGAATCACAGGAGGCGATGAAGCTGGTCAACAGCTATTTCCGGGAGACAGGCACCCTTGACGGCTGCCCGTTCCTCACGCCGGAACAGGTCCAGAGTTTAAAATCCGACATGGAATCTGACTGGCACTATGGAAACGCGCCTTACCTGCCCTGGCAGCTCTCCAACAACGGCGCTGAAATCCGCAGGGTAAAACAGCGGATTGGGGAACTGGAACGGAAAGCAGAGACCGTTTATGCCGGCTGGGAGTTCGACGGCGGCTATGCGGAGCCCTGCAAAGAGGATAACCGGCTCAGGATATATTTTGATGAAAAGCCTGATGAAGCCGCACGCTCCGAACTGAAAAGCAACAGCTTCAAGTGGTCTCCCAAGGCCGGGGCGTGGCAGAGGCAGCTGACCGCAAACGCATTTTATGCTGCTGACCATATCGCCTGCATCCAGCCCCTCACAGGGGAGAAGCCGACTGAATTACAGAGGAAAGCCGGGAACGGCTGACCGTCTACCCTTTTAGGAAACGGAGGCATGAATGATGAACTGTACAGCAACAAGGAAACTGAGGCTAAAGGATATCCATAATAACAGCTACAACACTGACGAGATTCTTGAACTGCTCAAGGATTTTGAGGGCACAGATAATTATGCCGGAGCATTATCCTTTGTATGCCTGCTTCTGGGCACGGCGCCGGAAAAAATCTGGACGATGTTTGAATATGTGGAGTGACTGGTTCAGGCAGAAAACAAGGTGATTCTTTCTTCTGCACAGCAGGAACTACGCGAAGGGAGAAAAAAACTACACGGGGAAATTTACCGTAGTCTGCACAAGTGCAGTGTTTATGCGGCTTTTAGGCAATCCAACTACGGTAACTACGCTACTACGGTAGAAACTTTTTTATTATATATATATATCTAATTTAACACCATACAGGTGTGTCTTTTATTATTCCTATAAAATTTTCTGTTTTTATCGTAGTAGCGTAGTTGCTATCTATAAAACCCGCATAAATACTGGCTTTATGGCCGCTACGCCCTTATCTTTTACCGTAGTCCTATCGTAGTCAGCGTAGTTCCCCCTCCCTTTTCCCATGTGCATATCGGAGAAAATGGACAGTTTCTTCTATATATATCATCCTGTCTTTTCCCATGTGCCTAAATGAAACGGACATTCTTTCCCCATATCCCAACAAAATAACTTTTCCTTATGAGGCTTGGCAGCTTCCGCTGCCGGTCTTTTTTATGAGGGATTCTTTACCGCATCCCCAACAGGAAAAATACGAAAGGGGCAGGCTCCATGGCATACAAAAAGATACCGCTTGAAGAACATCTGGAAAAGGCAGGACGGGAACGCATACACCCGGAGTATGATGCCTGTGCAGTCCAAGCGTTTGGAAATATGCAGCTATCTGATTACATGAAAAACGACAACTGCCGCACAAGGCTCGCCATGATGCTCAGCATCCCGCCGGAACGGCTTGAAGAAATGACCGTCCGTGAGACGGCAGCCCTGATAAGCAGGCACAAAAGGCCCGGTCCGGGCGTCCTGCCGCACAGGGAACTGTTACGCCTGTTTGCGGCGCCCATGAGTGAGGCTTACCGGACATGGAAGGAGGCGCAGGATGCAAAAAAAGAAGAGGCTTGAAGAACGGCTTGCCGCCTGCGGGGACGGGGTAAACAACGCATATCCGGCTGTCTGCTGGATTGACACCCTCTGCTATTTTTATGCGCTCTCCGATATGCGCGGCGATTTTTATTATTCCACAGTCTATAACTGCATGGCATCAGATGAGGCATACGGGAATGTTTCTGACAGTTTTGCTGCGGAAATCCTCTCATGGGCGTACCGCGGGGAACTGCCGGAGCCTGTCTGTGACGAGATAATCTACCGCATCCTTATCGAGCCTTTCTGCGACAAAAGCATCATCTGGAAAAAAGGAGGAAAACGCACATGAATCCGTATCTTATGACACCACGCATCATCAAAGAAAGTTCGGAGGGCACCACCTACTGCCCGATACAGGACGAACTCTTTTCAAGGCACCGCTCCATTGAGGTTGTCGGCGAGATAACGAGGGAATCCGTCTATTCCCTTGTCCTGCAGCTGCGCTACTTATATTCCGCAGACCCGGAGAAAGAAATCACCATGTACATCAACAGCCCCGGCGGCTCGGTCACGGACGGCCTTGCCCTCTATGACGTGATGGCAGGAATCCCGTGCCCCATCCGTACCGTGTGCGTGGGCATGGCCGCCTCTATGGGGGCGCTGCTGTTCGCTGCCGGGAATAAGCGGGATATGCTCCCCCATGCCGCCGTGATGATACACGACCCGCTCACAACGGGAATCAGCGGCAGCGCACTGAGCGTTGAACAGGCCAGCAGACGGCTCATGGAGACGAGGAAGATTACCGCCTCAATCCTTGCAGGGCACACCGGGCATACCATTGAGGAAGTCTACGAGAAAACGAAAAAAGACAGCTATTTCAACGCAGAAGAGGCGGTTGCGTGGCACCTTGCCGACCGCATCATCACAGGGATATAAGGAGGCGGGAACATCATGGACGATACTTACAGAATACTCGCACATGGGCGGACGGTCAGCAACGATACATGGCAGACCGGGCTCAACAACAACGACTTAATCATAGGCCCGTCCGGTGCGGGCAAGACAAGGGGGTATGTCATCCCGAACATCTTACAGTGCAGCGAGAGCATGGTCATCACGGACACAAAAGGGGCACTCTGCTCAGACGTCGGAACGGCGCTGGAACAGCAGGGCTATAAGGTGGTGGAGATAAACCTGGCCGACTGTGATTCATCCCCCTGCGGCTACAACCCCCTTGCCTGTATCAGACAGGACAGGGAGGGGCATTACCGGGAGCAGGATATCCTGACCCTTGCCGCCTGCATGGTGCCCGTTGAGAGCCGGCATGACCCCTACTGGGAGCTGACCGCAAGGATTTACCTGGAATCCGCCGTCAGCTACGTCCTTGAGGCGCTGCCGGAGGGGGAGCGCCATCTGGGGAGCGTGGTGCGGCTTGCCGGGGAGATGGGCAGGGACGGGAGATACAAGGCCCTTATGAGGGAGCTGGAAGTGGTGGACCCGGGGAGTTTCGCGCTCTCCCGCTACCGGCTGTTCCAGTCCGTCTCGGAAAGCGCCGAAAAGACTGCCGCCTGCATCTTCAGTTTCCTCGCTTCCAAGCTGGCGCCGTTCTCTTTTGGCAGCGCGGCGGGGATTTTTAACAACCCTGAGAGAATCAATTTTAAAGAGCTGGGCAGGAAAAAGACGGCGGTGTTTTTGACCATATCCGACACGGACGACTCCATGTACCGGCTCGCCAGCCTCTTCTACACGCAGGCGCTTCATACCCTGTGCGGGCTTGCGGACAAAAGCCCCGGCCACAGGCTGAAAGTGCCCGTGCGGTTTTACCTTGATGATTTCGCCTCAAACGTGGTGATACCGGATTTTGACAGAATCATATCCGTTATCCGTTCGCGGGAAATCTCAGTGAGCGTCATCATCCAGTCGCTCTCACAGCTGGAATCGCTCTATGGCAGCCCGAAGGCAATGACAATCCTGAACAACTGCGACAACATGCTCTGCCTCGGCGCAGGGCGTGACCTTGAGACAGCAAGGTATATCAGCCAGCAGGCCAATAAGCCCGTCAGCGCCGTCCTCAATACGCCATTGAGTGAGGCATGGCTCCTTACCAGAGGGGAGGCGGCACGGAAAGTCAGGAAATATGACTTAAAACAGCACAGCCTCTATGGCCGGCTCCCGGAGGCGGCGCAGGCGGAAAACAGCGGCGCCTTAAAACGACACCAGAATGAAACAGCAGGCATGGCCCCGGCGTTATAGGCACCGGGGCATCCCTGCACCCAGCATGAAAGGAGAAACAGAAGCATGAATGAAAATATGTACGCAGCGATAACAGGGATTCCTGCGGGATTCAAGGCGTTTGTCGGGGCCATGCAGGAACGGCTGGAGGCCCGGTACCCGGATTGTGAGGTCAGGGCCGTCCAGACGGATAAAAATAACGGCGTGCGCCTGACCGGAATCGTCATCATGCAGGACGGGGAGAACGTGACCCCCAATATCTATATGGAAGACTTTTACCGGGAGTATCTGGACGGACGCCGGATGGAGGACATCGAGGCCGATGCGGTTAAGCTCTATGAGGGATGCAGGATAAAGGGAGGGCTCAGCCTGCCGGACATGACGGATTTTGAAGCCGTCAGGGAACTTATCTGCTTTAAGCCCGTAAACAGGGAGCGCAACCGTGAAAAGCTCAAATCCATGCCCCACCGTGATTTCCTCGACCTTGCCATCGTCTATTTTGTCCCGGTCACGATTGGCGGGGAAAAGAGCGGGACCATCACTGTCACGGACCATATATTCAGGCTGTGGCAGACGGATGAGGAGACCCTGTATGGATATGCGCTGGAAAACACAAGGAGGCTGTATCCCGTGATATTGCAGTCTTTGGAGGACGTAATCAAGGATGTGATGGGTGACGATGCGCCGGAGGGGCTGTTTCCAGAGAGAGACGGCATCCCTGCCGTTCCGCTGTACGTCCTGCGCTGTAATAAGGGAGATATGAGCAGCGCCGCCGCCATTCTTTATGGGGATATACTGCGTGAGTTCGGGCAGGAGCATGGGAATTTCTATATCCTGCCGTCCAGCATCTATGAGGTGCTGCTCACGCCTGCGGGGCCGGGCCCGGCAGATGGCAGATATATGTGCGGCATGGTGCGGGCAGCCAATACGGAACAGGTCCTGCCGGATGAAGTCCTCTCTGACAATGCCTACTATTACCATGCTGACACCGGGGCAATCGAAATCTTCTCATGAGTCTGCGGCTCCTGTGCCCGTCACGCCTGCCGGAGGCTGGCGGGCAGAAAAGGCGCCGTTCCCGGCGCCGGCCGCTATTGCAGAAAAACCTGAAACGCTCCATGCGTATGGAGCAGCCACTATCATCTGCCCCGGGGCAGTGAAAGGAGCCTATGTATATGAAAGAACCAGAAACGAAAACAGTAAAAACAGATGGCATGGAAAATGTGGGTATTGTGGTCCTGCCCAATGCGGTATTGAAGCCGGGAGTGAAAGCAGGACCGGCCAAGGTTGAGAAAACCTCTCTCAAATCTGAAGAGAACGTTGATCCAGCTAAGGCAGAGAAATCTACTTCCAAGCCCGAAGCGAAAGCAGAACCAGCTAAGGCAGAGAAATCTACTTCCAAATCCGAAAAGAAAGCAGAACCAGCTAAGGCAGAGAAATCTACTTCCAAGCCCGAAGCGAAAGCGGAACCGGCCAAGGTTGAGAAATCTACTTCCAAATCTGAAGAGAAAGCAGAACCAGCTAAGGTTGAGAAAACCTCTCTCAAATCTGAAGCGAAAGCGGAACCGGCCAAGGCAGAGAAATCTACTTCCAAATCCGAAGAGAAAGCAGAACCAGCTAAGGTTGAGAAAACCTCTCTCAAATCTGAAGTGAAAGCGGAACCGGCCAAGGCAGAGAAATCTACTTCCAAACCCGAAGAGAAAGCAGAACCAGCTAAGGTTGAGAAAACCTCTCTCAAATCTGAAGTGAAAGCGGAACCGACCAAGGCAGAGAAATCTACTTCCAAACCCGAAGAGAAAGCAGGACCGGCTAAGGTTGAGAAATCTACTTCCAAATCTGAAGTGAACGTTGATCCAACTAAGGCAGAGAAATCTACTTCCAAACCCGAAGCAAAAGCGGAAGCCCCGGTCCAGGCCGTGAAGCCGGAAGCCAGTACCGGGGAAAAGGCGGCCCATCCCATAGCTTCCGCGAATCCCCCGGCTGTGCCCAATCCCCCGGCTATATCCGAAAAGCCGGCTGTACAGGTCGTGGATTCCCCGCTCAAGAGGATGAAACAGGAGTTTACCGAGAGAACCAACGTTATCAAGCAGGAAATGCGGAATATCCAGAACAGCTTCCTGGTTATCGGCTTCCAGCTCCACTGGATTAAGAACAACAACATGTACAGGGTGCTGGACTATAAGAACATCATGGATTATGCCGAGAAGGAGTTTGGCATCAAGAAGTCCACCTGCTGTAATTTCATCAACATCATTGAGACCTATGCGGAGAGGGATGGAAACGGCGAAGTAATCGAGAGCATTGCCGAATGTTACCGCAATTTCAGTTCTTCCCAGCTTATCGCCATGATTGGGATGCCCGAGGAAATGCAGCAGCAGGTCACGCCGGATATGAGCGTGAGGGCCATTAACCGGCTAAGGAAAGGCGAGCCGGAACAGCCTCCTGTGGATGCGCCTAAGGCGGTAATCTCCGAGGTGAAACCCGCAGCGCCTATGCCCGTCCATGAAGCGCCCAAGCCTGCCACACCTGTGCCTGTCCATGAAATATCGAAGCCTGGTGTATCTGCGCCTGTCCATGAAATATCGAAGCCTGCCGTATCCGCGCCTGTCCATGGCGTGCCGAAGCCTCTGGGAACGGCTAACGGCCTGGCAGCCAATAACATTGGCAAACCTCTGGCAAACCATGCGCCGAGGACACTGCTTGAAATCGAAAGCTACAGCGGGTACAGGAGCGTGGCCGGCAAGATTGACAAGCTCGTGAAAGAGGCGTTCAGTGCAGGAAAGCAGATGAAGCTAAAGCTTGTCTGCGAGGAAGGATGATTCCGGGTGGCGGGCCCCCTGTCCGTGAGGGGATGGCAAGGGCCCCGCCCCATCATCTTTGTGCCTGCCGGATTCCAGCCATATAGGTGATTGAATGTAATGCACAAGGGAAATGTGTTCCGAGATGTTCCGGGCAATTTAAAAAGGCTCACAGATTTTTGAAGTGGAACATTAACAGATTTGCCCGGCACTGCCAGAACAAAAAGAAGCTTATCTGTTACCTGTGTACCTCCATAATATCGCCCGGCTGGCAGTCAAGAATCAGGCACAGCTTCTCAATGGTATAGGCAGTAACGCTCTTGTTTTTCCGCAGTGCGTCAAGTGTGCCCGTGGAAAGGTGGTAATCCTTGATGAGCTGGTACTGGGTAATATTCTTTTTCTTTAATGTCTCCCATAACGGGTCATAGCTGAACATATACATCGCACCTCATAAAAATAAGTATAGATGTATATAATCCTGTTGAATATTGCCGGATGTTCGGCTATAATAGGATAAGGAAAGGAAACAAAAACATGGGATTTTCCAAACGCTTGGAATACTGGACAAGAACCTTAATGGCAGACAGGGCGGCAATTTTGCCTTGAAAATCCCATTGCAGTGCGGTATAATTGAAGTTACGAGATAAATAAAAAAGGCAGGACTGAAAGGGTTGCCGCCCTCTCAGCCCCTATGCA
>ERZ808054.806-NODE-806-length-23265-cov-4.264145_pt1 | contig 23265 bp, 20 predicted proteins | sample MGYA00380201_ERZ808054 | MGnify/ENA primary metagenome ERZ808054 (study PRJEB31490, sample SAMN06133419) | mouse gut metagenome | isolation source: Z5_2 | host: mice | place: China: Chengdu | collected 2015-05 ...
GATGAAAATAGCGCAGGGTACATAGGAATCCGGCATGATATGCAGCCCGAAGATTTCCCCCGCACCGATTAACTCGCGCACCGCGCCGATACAGGTCAGGGCAAAAGAAAAACCAAGCCCCATGCCAATGCCGTCAAACAGGGACGGGATGACCGGATTTTTGGAAGCATAGGCTTCCGCCCTGCCTAAAATGATACAGTTTACCACAATCAGGGGAATATACAGTCCCAACGCATCGTAAAGCGCCGGAAGGAATCCCTCCAACAAAAGCTCCACCATCGTCACAAAAGAAGCGATGACCACAATAAACGCCGGAATCCTCACCTTATCGGGAATGATTCCCCGCAGCAGCGAAATAATCATGTTGCTCAACGCCAGTACCACCATGGTAGTCAGTCCCATCCCAAGCCCGTTCATTGCCGAAGTGGTTACGGCAAGCGTGGGGCACATGCCAAGCATCAGAACGAAGGTGGGATTTTCCTTTACCAGCCCGTTATACAGCCGTTCCACGGAACTGCCGCCATAACTGCCTTCCTTGCCATTCTTACTCATTGCCGTTTCCTCCTCCCAACACCGTATGGAAATAATGCAGCCCGGCATTGACGCCGTTCGTTACCGCATGGGTGGTAATTGTGGCGCCGCTGATAGCGTCAATCTGCCCTTCCCCTGCTGCATTGCCTTTCACATATTCAAAGCTCTCCGCATTCTTTCCCGCAAACTGGGGTTTTAACACTTCCTCCGCACGCATACCAAGACCTGCCGTTTCCGAAATGGCAAGCAGGGATATCCCGTTCAAAGTCCCGTCGCTGCGTATCCCCATCATAAACCGGATATCGCCGCCGTAACCTTCATGGTCGTTTACCGTAACCACATATCCGAGTACATTCCCGCCGTCATCCTCTGCGGCAAGCACTTCCCCGATATCCACGCCGCCAAAGCCAAGTTCCGTCCAGGACGCATCCTGCGGCGTATTCACCGCATCTCCTTCCGCAGACGCACCGGAGCCGTCCGCCGTCCATACGCGGAAAGATGCCGCATCTGCAAATACCTCTTTACATGCTTCCTGCTTTGCCTTTTCCTGCTGCGCCGCAATCGGGTCTTTTGTCACCTGGTATACCACGCCCAGGACAAGCCCCGCAATCAGGGTAATGACAAACAAAACAAGCGAATCCTTTACCATATTTTTTACGTCACTGTTCATGCGCGCTTCCCTCCTTTGGTTCCGAATGCTTTCGGAAGGGTCGCTTTCTCGATTAACGGTACCAAAAGGTTGCCGATGATAATCGCATAGGAAACCCCTTCCGCGGAAGGTCCGAAAATACGGAAAATACCCGTCAGGATACCTAACAGGATACCGAAAACATACTGCCCCACTTTTGTTATCGGCCTCGTCACATAATCCGTCGCCATGAAAAACGCCCCCAGCATCAGACCGCCGCCTGCCAAATGGGCGCTGATAAAGGCAACATCCACACCGTGACCGCCAAACAGGCATAGGAAAAGGACAAACGTCACTATGTAACTGCCCGGAATCCGCAGGTCAATGACGCCAAGCAGCACCAGGAAACAGGCACCGACCACAATTGCAATCATGGAAGTCTCCCCGATGGTCCCGGATGTCCTTCCCACCACCATTTTCAGGATATCCACGCCCTCCCCGCTTTTCAGGGCGGCAAGAGGCGTCGCCCCCGTATAGGTATCGCAGTTAAAATTCGTCATAATCGACGTAAAGGAAACCAAAAGGAAACACCGCGCCGCCAATGCCGGATTCATGAAATTCTGCCCAAGTCCGCCAAACAGCATCTTCACCACTAATATGGCAAACACGCCGCCGATTACCCCAATCCACCAGGGGGCACTGGACGGCAGGTTTAACGCCAGCAGAAGTCCCGTCACCACCGCTGAATAGTCGCCGATGGTCGGTTTCCGGTTCATCAGTTTCCCATAAGCATATTCCGTGCCAACAGTGGTCGCCACCGTCACCACGATTAAGATCAGCGCATCCAGCCCGAAATTGTAAATGCCAAAGCCTGCCGCCGGAAGCAGCGCAATTACCACCGCCAGCATTATGCTGCTGGTGGTCACTTTGGACCGCACATGGGGATTGGATGACACCTTCATCAAATCACTCACTGTCCTGTACCTCCCTATTTCTTTTTCCGTTTCGCCAACTGCATCTTACGCATGGACTTAATGGTCTGCGTCAGCGGGCGCTTCGCCGGGCATACAAAGCTGCAGCAGCCGCATTCGCAGCATTCCATGCCGTTCTCGGCAAGAAACGCTTCCTCATTGTAATGCTCCGCGTAATCCGCCAGTCTTCGCGGTACGACCCTGCCCGGACATACCTCCACGCATTTGCCGCAGTTAATGCAGGCGCTCGGCTCCATCCTCGACACATCATCCTGTGTCATGCACAAAAGCGCGGATGCCGTCTTTGTGGTCGGAACATCCAAGTCGAAAATGCCAAAGCCCATCATCGGTCCGCCGGATACGATTTTCACCGGGGGCTCCTTAAAACCTCCCGCTTCCTCCACCAACTCATGGTAATTGGTACCGATGCGTACGATGAAATTCCTCGGATCGGCAATGGCATCCCCCGTCACCGTCACGATACGGTACATCAAAGGTTTACCAATCATCACCGCATGGTAAATTGCCACGATGGTATCCACGTTGTCCACGATACAACCCGCATCCGCAGGCAGCATCGTGGAATTAATGCTGCGTCCCGTCGTCGCATAAATAATCTGCCGCTCCGCCCCCTGCGGGTATTTGGTCTTCAGCGCTTTAACGCTGATGCGCGCATCCTCTTTCGTCAGCTTTTTCAACAGCTCGATGCAGTCCGGTTTGTTGTCCTCCACCGCCAGTATCCCCTGTGCATTGGGAAACAGGTGCAGCATGATTTTCATGCCTTCCACCAGCTTCTCCGGCTCCTCCAAAATCCTCCGGTAATCGGACGTCAGGTACGGTTCGCACTCCGCGCAGTTGGCAATGATGTACTCGATTTTCTCCGGTTCCTTCGGCGAGAGCTTGATAAACGTGGGAAATCCTGCGCCGCCCATGCCGACGACCCCGGCTTCTTTTACCCGGTTTATAATCTGCTCCCTGGAGAGTTCTTCCAGGGAATCCACGCCGGAATACAGGACTTCGCCGTACAGCCCGTCATTTTCCACCACAATGCTCATGACATTGTCTCCGGTCACCACACGTCTTGGCTCAATCGCCTTCACCGTCCCGGAAACCGTCGCATAAATCGGCGCGGACACGAAACCGGAAGCCTCCGCAATCTTCTGACCCGTCAATACGTGGTCCCCCTTTGCCACAATTGGCGTTGCGGGCGCACCGATATGCTGGGAGAGGGGATACACCAAATCCCCTTTGGGCAGCACTTCCTTAATCGGCTTATCCTTCGACATGTCCTTCCCGTCAAAAGGATGTATCCCGCCCACAAATGTTAATTTTGCCATTTTCCACCCTTCTTTCTTAAACTTCCGCCCGCCAGTTTTCCTTCTGCCGGAACGGTAATTTTTCTCTATAAACAATATACTATTTTTCTACAAAAAATACTACTGGAAAATGAAAAAACATGTTATGATATACAAAGAACGTTACGGAACAAAATATATTTTGGAAAGGATAGGAAAAACCGTGAGAACCTTACGACAAACGATACATTTACCCAACCTGGATTATCCTTTGGAAAAAACCGCACCTTTAGATAAAATATTGTTTCTTGACATCGAAACCACCGGATTTACCGCCAGGAGTTCCTGCCTGTACCTGATTGGGACCGCATATTATAAGGACGGTAAATGGTGCATTAAGCAATGGTTTGCCAATCATTACGAAGAAGAAGCCCAGGTATTATCTTCCTTTTTCCGTTTTGCCGCGAATTTCACCCATCTGGTACATTTTAACGGCAATAATTTTGACCTGCCCTACCTGCTCCAAAAATGCCAGCAGCACAGCCTGCCTTATCATTTTGACCGCCATACGGGAATCGACCTTTACCGCCGGCTTTCCCCCTATAAATCCTGCCTGCATCTGCCAAACTGCAAGTTAAAGACCATGGAGCAGTTCCTCGGAATTGAGCGGGAAGACACCTGCAGCGGAGGCGAACTCATCAGCGTATACCACGATTATGTGAAAAATCCCACTGATTTTGCCCTGCAGGCACTTACCGTCCACAACTCGGACGACCTGAAAGGAATGCTGCGGGTACTTCCCGTTTTGGCATATTATGACCTGTTCAATGCCCCGCTGCACCCGAAAAAAGTACAGGCAAATTATTACCGGGACATCGACGGGACACAGCACCAGGAACTGATTATGAAACTGGCTCTCCCCTCCCCCCTCCCCAAGCCCTTTTCCTGTTCGGCAAGGAGCTGCTATTTCCGGGGCGAAGGCGGGGAAGGCAGCCTGCGCGTCCCCTTATATGAGGAAGAAATGAAATATTTTTATTCCAATTACAAAAACTATTACTATCTCCCCGAGGAAGACATGGCGATGCATAAATCCGTCGCTTCTTATGTGGACAAGGACCACCGCGTACAGGCGTCTGCCGCCAACTGCTACACCCGCAAACTGTCCAGCTACCTTCCCCAATGGGATGTCCTCTTTGAGCCGTTTTTCAAGAGAAATTATAATGAAAAGGACATGTTTTTTGAACTGACCGAAGAACGGAAGATGAACCGGGACCTGTTTTCCCAATATGCGGCACATGTCCTCGGCATGATGGTGGATTTCCGTTAAAAAAACAGTAAAATAAAAGAGGAAGAAAGAACCGTCCCATGGAACGGTTCCTTCTTCCTTTTTTATGCCGTTTTCTATACCGGCACCTTTTCCGTCCGGCTTATGCAATCTCCACAATCCAGCCCTCCGGCGCCTTAATCCTGCCCATTTGGATTCCCGTCAGCGTTTCATACAGCCGTTTCGTCACCGGCCCCATATCGGTCATGCCGCTGGGAAGACAGATTTCTTTTCCGTGATCGACGATTTTCCCTACCGGGGAAATAACGGCCGCGGTCCCGCAAAGCCCGCATTCCGCAAAATCCTTTACTTCCTCAAGCAGTACTTCCCTTTCTTCCACTTCCAGTCCAAGATATTCCTTCGCCACATACACCAGCGAGCGCCTGGTAATGGAAGGAAGGATGCTTTCCGACTTCGGCGTTACCACCTTGCCGTCCTTTGTCACGAACAGGAAATTCGCCCCGCCCGTTTCCTCCACCTTCGTCCTGGTGGCTGCATCCAAATACATATTCTCATCAAACCCGTTCCTGTGGGCAGTCTGGATGGCATAAAGGCTCATGGCATAATTAAGCCCCGCCTTGATATGGCCCGTCCCGTGCGGCGCTGCACGGTCAAAATCACTGACACAAATGGTCAGGGGTTTCACGCCGCCCTTAAAATAAGGACCCACCGGGGTAGCAAAAATGCGGAACTGGTATTCATCCGCGGGCTTCACGCCGATAACCGGATTCGTACCGAACATGTAAGGCCGCAGGTAAAGGGTCGCGCCCGAACCGTAAGGCGGAACATACATCCGATTGGCGGCTACCGTCTGCACCACCGCATCCACAAAACGCTTCTCCGGGAATACCGGCATCTCCAGCCGTATGGCGGAATCCACCATACGGGATGCATTCAAATCCGGGCGGAACGTAACGATACGCCCGTCCTGCGTCGTATATGCCTTTAACCCCTCAAAAACCGTCTGCGCATACTGGAGCACGCCCGCACACTCGCTGACCGTCACCATGGAATCCTCCGTCAGCACGCCGTCGTCCCATGCTCCATCCTTATAATTGGAAACATACCTTTTATCCGTCTCAATATAGCCAAAGCCCAGATTCTCCCAATCGATGCTCATCTTATCCATTTCCTTCACTCCCTCTTTCGCAGTCTGTGTTTTTCTTTTTTTCTAATTTATTATTATCCTTTTTCACTGAAAAGTCAACCGTTTTGGTGAATGGGGCGAACGCACGGGCGGGTAAAAAGAATGCTGGTATTTCTTATGATTGAACTGTTACAACTCACTTTTCATATAACACTAACGTCAGTCTTTCATTCACCGCCTCTGTCTTCCCCGTCCTGATATAACCCATTTTTTCATATAAATGACAGTTTTTTTCCTCCTGTAAGATGGTTTCCAGTTCCCAGTCTTCCCCGCCATGGATTTCCTCACACAGCGCGATTGCCTTTTGGGCGATTCCCCTGCCGCAGAAGGCGGGAAGGACAAAGAGCGGGGAAATCCGTTTCTTTTTCCCCTCCCCCTTTTTATCCACCACACGGATTGCCCCGACTTCCCGGTTTCCAAGGCAAATCACATAAAAGAACGTAAACTTCTGCGCCAGGCGCATTTTTATTTTTTCCAAATCCTCGTTTCCCGGATTCGTGTCAAAATCCTGGTATTTGTCCAGCAGTTGTGCAAACGCCTCTATCTGCATTCCATGAATCCGTTCCGCATCCTCCATGCCTGCCCGAACCAATTTTACATTATTCCTGAATTTCTCCATCCGATACAGATTCTCCCCATCCAGTTCTTTTTTCCCGTTTTTATACTCATATCCCTTTTTCCGGTAAAATTCCGCCGCCGTAACGGATGCCGGAATCTCTATCCTCTCCGCCCGCAGGAACAGTTCATCCGCTTCGAGCGTATCTACAATGAAACTTCCGATTCCCTGTCCATGCAATTCCGGCAGCACAAAAATGGTCAGCAGGATACTTTCCGTCAGGCTCCCCCAAAAACTGGAAATGGAACCGACTCCCACAATCCGTTCTTCCTGCCAAAACACATGCACATTCGCATAACCCGCCACTCCCCGGAACCATTCCACGTCATGGCTGGCAGCCAATTTTTCCATGGCTTCCACTCCATAATCCCTGACATTTACTTCCTTAAAATTCCTCACAATCAGTCTGACAATTTCCTCCGTATCCTTTTCCTGATACGGTCTTACCCGAATTTCCGTTCCGTCTGACAGTCTCATAAAATACCCATACCTTTCCGAACATGTTCCGAACCGTTGTGCCATGTGCATAAAAAAACACCGAACATGCAATATGTCCAGTGCCTATCATCAGGATGCCGGTTTTCTCTTTCTACCGTCTATCTAAAGCATGGGAAAACCCAAAACCTACCTCACCGACTGACATGCACGGACATTACAGACCTATGTTCCGTAACCGTGCACCCCGCCGGGCTGCCGTTACCGAACGATACGTCCGTAATACATGTACCTGTCATTCATGCTGTGCCGTAAGTTCTGCATTTCCATGTTCTCCTTCATTTTTTCTTAATTTACCATACTGTTACATACATGTCAAGAAAGAGCGGAAATAGATTTCCGTGTATTTGGGTTTCCCCATTTTTATTTCCGGCCGCATATGATATAATATCTATCGTTCAGACAGCACCGCCCTGACGTGCTACTTAGAGTGTGTTTGAAAAATGCTCTGGGAACTGTTCATAAATAACTTTATATTATTAAATGAATCAATTTAATCAATTTTTAAAAAGAAGGGATGATTCCAATGTTTGAATTTACCGACGACTGCAAAATAGGCATCGAGCAGGTGGACGAGGAACACAAATACCTGTTCGACATCCTGAACAGGGCCTATATCCTTGTCACCACGGATTACCACAGCGATTATTACCAGCGCTTAAAGGATATCCTCGCGGAGCTTGACCATTATGCCGAACAGCATTTTTCCCACGAAGAAGAATACATGGCAAAAATATGCGACCCGGAGCTCATTCTCCAACGCCCGCAGCACGCCTTTTTCCGGGAGAAAATCCTGGAATTTGACCTCATCAACATCGATGGGCTGGAAGAACAGCAGCAGGTCCTTACCGACTTGGTCAGCTTCCTTGCCAAATGGCTTTACCGCCACATTTTAAGCAGCGATATCCTAATCGGGAAGCTCCCTCCCCTGGAAGAATGGATGGTGAAGGAAAACCCCTGCGAATTTACGGACGAATACCTCGTCGGCATCGAACTGGTTGACCGTGAACACAAAGAACTGTTCCGCATCGTTGACCGGGCAAACCGGCTGGTGAAATCCTATGATGCATCCTCGGGCTACGACAAAATCATGGATATCTTAAACGAGCTGAAAGCATACACCATCGAACATTTCAGCGATGAGGAAGAATACATGGAAAGCATCCGCTACGAAGGACTTGCCGCACAGAAACGTGCCCACGAGGCTTTCGTTGACAAACTGGAAAACATAAATCTGGAGAAAATCGACAATGATCCCCAGGAATACCTGCAGGAACTTTTGGAGTTCCTGCTTGGATGGCTCATCAACCATATCCTGCACACGGACAAAAAAATACCGCACACAAACTGACCATCCGTCCTGCACAAATTCCTGCCCGGGGGCAGCACCCCCGCCGCAGGCAGCTAAAAAGCGGACAGGGAACCATTTCCCCTGCCCGCTTTTAAGCTGTTTATTTCAGGTAATGCCCAAGTACCTGTATAAAGATGTCCACGTCCAACGGTTTTGCAATGTGGGCATTCATCCCGTTCTTTAACGCCGCCTCTTTATCCTCCTCCAGCGCGTTCGCTGTCATGGCGATAATCGGCAGATCCCTCACATCCTTCCTCGGCAGGTTCCGAATGGTCCTTGTTGCCTCATAGCCGTTCATAATCGGCATCTGCACATCCATCAGCACCGCATCGTAATAATTCTCCTCCGACTTCCTCACCATGTCCACCGCATCCGTCCCATCCGGCGCAGTCTCCACAAGGAATCCGGTCTCCGTCAGAATGACTTCCGCAATCTCCCGGTTCAGCTCGATATCCTCTACCAGCAGGATTCGTTTGCCGCTGAAATCAGCCAGGGTCCATGCCGCCGCCTTATCCTCTTTTTCCAGCAGGTTATTGGCGGCTAACAGCGCGGATTTCAAATCCGACATGAACAGCGGTTTCGCACAGAATGCGGTTACACCCGCCTCCCTCGCTTCTGTCTCAATATCCGTCCAGTCATATGCCGTCAGGATAATGATGGGCGCTTCCTCACCCACCGCCTTGCGGATTCTCCGTGCCGTTTCCACACCGCTCGTTTCCGGCATTTGCCAGTCGATGATGTAGGTATGGTAAGAATCCCCCTCCTCATGGGCAATCTGGGCGCGGTATGCGGCTTCCCTGCCGGACGTCGTCCACTCGGCACGCATCCCGATCTGCTTTAACATCTTGCTCACGCTGTCGCAGACATGGAAATCATCATCCACCACCAGCGAACGCAGTCCTTTCAATTCCTGTATCTGCGCCGCGTTCTTCTCCACATCCTGGAGCTTCAGCGTAAGATCCACCGTAAAGGTGCTTCCCTTTCCGAGCTCGCTTTCCACGGAAATCGTCCCGCTCATCATTTCCACGATGTTCTTCGTAATCGCCATGCCAAGCCCCGTCCCCTGGATACCGCTCTGGGTGGTGGTCACTTCCCGCTCAAACGGCTCAAAGATATGCTCCACAAATTCCTTGGACATGCCGATACCGTTATCCTTGATAATAAACGTATAATCACCGTATCCATGGCGGAACGTGGTTTTCTGCATAATGCGGAACGTGATGGTCCCCCCCGCCGGCGTATATTTTACCGCATTGCTCAACAGGTTAATAAATACCTGGTTTAATTTCAGGGCATCCGCAATCACATCCTCATTGGCAACCTCAAACGTGTCGATAAAAAGCTCCAACTGCTTCGCCTTCACCTGAGGCTGGATGATGTTCACCAAATTGTGCATCAGCTCAGAAATATTGCACTCCTGCTCCTTAATCTGTACCTTTCCGCTTTCAATCCTGCTCATGTCAAGAATATCGTTAATCAGGCTGAGCAGATGGTTGCTGGACGAAAGCACTTTCTGCAGGCAGTCCCTGACCTGATCCTTGTTATCAATATGACTGACCGCAATGGTAGTAAATCCGATAATTGCATTCATGGGCGTGCGGATATCATGGGACATGTTGGAAAGGAACGTGGTCTTTGCACGGTTGGCATGCTGTGCCTGCATCAATGCATCCTGCAGTGCCTGTGTCTGTTCCCTCTGCTTCTTCACCTGTTCGGTAATCTCTTTTGACACGACCATGACCATAATATCGCCCGTATCATCGTCACGTGTCATAAGGAAGGACTGGCGGACGCACATCGGGTCTTCTCCCGCTGCCTTCCCCCAATATTCCGCAATGACCTCCTTATCCCCCTGTTCATAACGCTCTTTTAAATACCTGACATCCACAATGGTAGTATAAGTTTCCATGGATTCCGGCAATACAAACTGCTGCCAGCTGCGGAAACACCCGGATGCCTTGCACGGTACATCCAGCCCTGACTTCTTCAGCAGGGATACCTGCTGCCCGTTTACGGTACGCACCACATCCTGCTCAATCCGGTCCTTGGTCAGGTTAAATTCAAATGTGCAGAATGCATTGGACGTAACCGCAATCCGGTACTGCCGTTCTTTACGGCTTGCCAAGGACATTTCCGCCTGGATGCGCAGTTCCTTTTCCTTCATTTCCGTAGTGTTCTGTCGGATGAACAGAACCTTGCATGCCCTGCCTTCTTTCCGTTCCAGACAGATAATATTCAGATGTTCCCAATCTTCCTTCTTCCCACGCAGAACATGGCACTCCAGACGCACATCATCCTGGTTTTCCAATGCCGCAATGACTGCCTCCCTGCGGACCTCTTTTTCAAATTCCTGCCGTTCCTCCCCTTCCGCAATCAGTGCACACAAATGCCTCGCAAAATCCCCATATCCCCCGCTTGCGGCAAGACCTTTGCTTTCCGGTGCCGTCCCCGCCAGATACTGGTAAGTGTCCGCTTCAAAATCCACCATGGTAAAACGGGTAAACAGCGTATTGACCCCGTTAATGATATAGCCCATTTCCCTGTTTTCCTGCTGCAGCAGCTTCTTTTCCCGTCCGGCGCGGACAATCAGTATGATAACGTAAACGGCAAACAGGGCAAACAGCATGACTTCCAAACGGATGCCCACAAGGTTCTCCGCCCGTATCATCCTCTGCGTCACCGCTTTGGGGAATAACTGCACAAGGACATACGCATGGTCCGGAAGATACATCACACAGATATTGTCCGTCTTGCTTTCGGGGCTGCAAAGGAAAGCGCCCGTACCTCCGTTTAGGAATACATCCTCTGCCTGTTTTGCCGTATCGGCGTCGATGACCCCGTCCGCCTGCAGCGTTTCCAACAGGTTTTCCTTATCCGTCCCTTCCACGGAACCCGCAATCACCGTTCCGTCCGGCATACAAAGGTACACTTCCGCTTTCTCGCCGAAATAAGTTGTGGTGAGCATATTCTTCAGATATTCTTCCGCCAGGTATGCCCCCCTGAGCACCCCGACGGTGTCCCCCTCCATGTGAAGGGGCGTATAAAAACATACCATCGTTTCATTATAGAAATGGGGATCGGAGACAACGGATATTCCGCTTTCCCCGCGCATCCCGTCCATATAGAAACTGCGGTCCGTCACATCGGAGGTCCGTCCGTCGGCGGCATAATCCGTGCCATCCGCATCCGTAAACAGCAGGGTATCAAACATCGAATTGCCCGCCAGCTCTTTTAGTGTCTGCGCTTCTATCCCCGGCGCGTTCATGCCTTTTTCCATGAAATACGCATATGTTTTAATCAAATCCAGCGCATCGTTCAAATCCTCGTTAATTTTGGCAACCGTCAGCGTTGCCGAATCCGCCGCATAGTTTTTGTTCCGTTCCTCCATACGCTTTCTGTTCTGCACCGCATACCATTGGAATACCACCAGGACTGCCACCAGTAAAACAAAACCGTATATCACCTGCTGTACGACTTTCTTTTTTCCCCGCATCAAAGGTCTCCTCCCGCATCCGAATATGTTCCCATACCATCCCTCTCATTGATTAAACGCCACGATGTTCTCCGTATTGAGTACAAAATCATAATAGTTCAAATCTTCCCGTTTCGTCCATCCGATCCGGTTCCAGAATGCATTACCGGTATCGTTTGCCGTAAAGGCAATGAGCGATATTTTACTGATCTTTTCTTTTTTCAGCGCTTCCATGGCATACACCACCATCGCCCTGCCGATTCCTTTCATCCGGTAATCCGCATGGACACATACATGGTACATGCACCCCCTCCTGCCGTCATGCCCGCAGAGAATCGCCCCTACAATTTTCCCGTCTTCCACCGCTACCACGCTGGTATCGGGATTGCGCCTTAAAAAGCGTTCCACGCCCGTCCGGGAATCGTCAATGCTGCGCATGGCAAAGCCTTTAATCCCCATCCACAGAGCATATACCCCTTCATAATCTTCGATTGTCATCGTCCGTACCATATGTTTCTTTTCTCCGTTTCCTTCCATTCCCTGCATCCCGTCCGTCACACATGCAATCCCTTCCACTCGTCACAGCCCAACACAAGGTTCAGGCATTGGATTGCCGCTCCCGAAGCGCCTTTTCCCAAATTGTCAAAGCGCGTGCTCACCAGCACCCGTTCCTCATTTCCCGTCACATAAATCTCCATGCCGTCCCAGCCCGCGCAGGAATTTCCCGCAAGGAAACCGTTATACTCCGCTTCTTTCCCGAAAGGCATCACACGGATGAACCTCTCCCCCGCGTAATAATTTTCCAAAAAAGCATGGACTCCTTCCGGCGTATGGCTTCCCGCCAGCAGATCCGTATAAAGCGGAACCGTTAAAAGCATACCGCTGTAATAATCACAGATAACCGGGGAAAAGAGCGGCGTCCTCGCCAACCCGGTAATCTTCTTCATTTCATTTAAATGTTTATGGTTCTGCGACAAAGCATATTCCCTCGGCGCATCAAGCTCCCTGTCCCGTTCCCCGGATTCATACACCGCTATGGTCTTCTTCCCCGCCCCGCTGTATCCCGACACGGCAAATGCCGACACCGGATAATCCCCGGGCAGAATCCCCCCTGCCACCAGGGGATACACCGCCGCAATAAAACCGGAAGCATAACAGCCCGGAACCGCAATCCGTTTGGAATTTCTCACCGCTTCCCGGTGCGCCGTCGACAGTTCCGGGAACCCGTAAGCCCATCCTTCCTCCGTCCGGTGCGCCGTGGAAGCATCGATAACCGTCACATCCCCATTTTCCACCAGTCCCACGGACTCCTTCGCCGCCGCGTCCGGCAGGCACAGGAATACGACGTCCGCCTCATTAATAAGCCTTTTCCTTTCCGCTGCGTCTTTCCTTAACTCCGCGCGGATGGGAAGGATTTCGATATCGTCCCTCCCTCCAAACCGCTCAAAAATCCGCAGTCCCGTCGTTCCCTCGCTTCCGTCAATAAAAATCCTTGTTTTCATCCCTTTTCCGTATCCTTCCTTCCAATATTTCCACACGGCATTCCCTTTGGCATTTCCCGCCGCACCCTGTTTTTCGCTTTCCGTACCGCGGCTTTCAACCGCATCTTTCATATGTAGTTATGTGTACTAAATCATACTACGCCGGGCGGAAAATCTCAACCTTTTTCTGCGGTTTTTGACAGAACGGCAGCCCGTGCCCCGCCCATTTGGTACAAATCCTGGTGCAGCATTCCAAAACCGGAATCCCATATCTGTATAACTATACACCAGTAATGCATAATATTCAATATTTATTTAATTTTATGCAAAATTCTGTTTGCACATCCATTATTTATGCATAAATTTCCCCTTGCAATCAGCGTCCAAATGATGTATATTGTTTGGAGAAGAAAAAGCAACCAAAATTTTACTCTTTGGAAAATCTAAGAAAAAACTGGAGGCATTCAATCATGAAGGAAAAAGTAATCCTTGCCTACTCCGGTGGGCTTGATACCACGGCAATCATCCCGTGGCTGAAAGAAAATTTCGATTATGAAGTCATCTGTGTCTGCGTGGACTGCGGACAGGGGGAAGAACTGGACGGTCTTGAGGAAAGGGCGAAATTCTGCGGTGCGGAAAAACTCTATATCGAAGATGTCACCGATGAATTCTGTGAGGAATACATTGTTCCCTGCGTACAGGCACATGCCGTATACGAAAACAAATACCTGCTCGGCACTTCCATGGCAAGACCCGTCATCGCCAAGAGGCTGGTGGAAATCGCCCGTAAAGAAGGGGCTTCCGCTATCTGCCACGGCGCAACCGGCAAAGGCAACGACCAAATCCGCTTCGAACTGGGCATTAAGGCGCTTGCCCCCGACTTAAAAATCATTGCCGCATGGAGGAACGACAAATGGACGCTGGATTCCCGCGAATCCGAAATCGAATACTGCAAGGCGCACGGCATCGATCTGCCGTTCTCCGCGGATTCCTCTTACAGCCGTGACAGAAACCTGTGGCACATCAGCCATGAAGGACTGGAACTGGAAGATCCCGCAAGCGAACCGAATTTTGAACACCTCCTGGTACTCGGGACCACTCCCGAAAAGGCTCCCGATGAAGGCGAATACGTGACCATGACGTTTGAAAGAGGAGTTCCCACTTCGGTAAACGGCAAAGAAATGAAGGTTTCCGACATCATCCGTGAACTCAATGCCCTTGGCGGCAAACACGGCATCGGCATCGTGGACATCGTGGAAAACCGTGTGGTAGGCATGAAATCCCGCGGCGTATATGAAACACCGGGCGGTACCATCCTTTACGAGGCACACCAGCAGTTGGAGGAACTGATCCTCGACCGCGACACCTATGCATTAAAAGCCGACATGGGCAATAAACTGGCTCAGATCGTTTACGAGGGAAAATGGTTTACGCCCCTCCGGGAAGCAGTGCAGGCATTTGTTGAATCCACACAGAAATACGTAACGGGCGAAGTAAAATTCAAGCTCTACAAAGGCAACATCATCAAAGCCGGAACCACTTCCCCTTACTCCCTTTACAATGAAAGCATCGCATCCTTTACGACCGGCGATTTGTACGACCACCACGATGCGGAAGGCTTCATTAACCTGTTCGGTCTCTCCAGCAAAGTACGTGCCATGAAAATGCAGGAAGCGGAAAAAAGCGGAAAATAAAAAAGATACAACGTGAAAAGATACCTGAAACCGAAAGATGCAGACAGATACGAAAGGAGCAGCACGCATGGATGTCATTACCCTGCTAATTACATATTTCGCGGCAGTGAACCTTGCCGGGCTGTTCCTTATGGGATTGGATAAACACAAGGCGAAGAAACACCTGTGGCGGATTCCGGAATCCACTCTGTTCATCACGGCAATCATCGGCGGAAGCATCGGCTGCATCACAGGCATGTATGCTTTCCGCCACAAAACAAGGCGCTGGTATTTTGTTTACGGGATGCCGGCCATCCTTCTTTTACAGATTGCCCTGTTCATCGCCCTTCTGCGCGCACCGTTCCAAATCCAGATTATGTAACATGCCGTTAAAACGGTGTACCGGCCGCGCGGCGCTATAAATTCTGCGCCCTCCGCAGCATCCCTTCATATTCTTCCGCCGATTTGCATTTTAAGAAAATCTCCTTAAACTTATTACCGTTGATAATTTCCTGAAACCGTTCGATATTCACGGTATGGTAAAACTTTCCATACGTCGTTTTCAGCAGATCCAGCGTTTTGCTGAACGTAATACCCGTAGGGAAATAATTCCCGTTCGGGCTTTTCCCCTTAAAGCAGGAATCATGGTCAAACAGCGGATATAACCCCAGCATCTTCCCGTTATATGCCAAAATCCCAAAATTATCCCTGTTCCGGTCCGTATTTAACACCACATAATCGAGAATCTGCATCCGTATAAAGTTCAGGGGATCCACCGCCATGAAGAACGCATAATAATCCCCCTGGTAATTCATCTGGTTCGTATTATAATAAGAAAGAATATCCCTGCACGGAATCAATTCCCTCTCCTCACAGGTCATAATCTCACATACCGAACATTCCTTGCCGAAAATATTACGGATTTCATATTTGGAACAGGCGATTCCCAGCGCCTGCGCAATATAATACGTGATGACTTCGGATAGAATCTCCGGCTTCGTCTCGTTTTTAATCATCACCACCTTACCGCCGCTCCGGTAATAGCACTTCGCCTTCGTACCTTTCCCCGTCAGTTCCCCCGTAAAAATCTTGTCCCCTATGGAGTTGCTGCTGTCGGCATTTCCCATATTCCCCGTAAGGGCTATGTGGGAAATATCCGAGGAAAAATTATTTTTATACAGGTTCACATGTTCCCAGGTTTCCTTCTTATTTGTCCTGGAAATCCAGTAATTGTCCCGGAAGCTCAATGCCCGGCACATAATGCATATGTTAATGTCATTTTGGTCCTCAATCCCGCACGCCGTCAGGATTTCCTTGCAGTATCCCCTGTTTAATGTTAAAATCCGGTCGGAACAGAATTTCTGCACCAAATCAAAGGAAACCGGTTTATTCTGTAAGGAAATCGGCAGCAGGTTCGGATTTACCATGGTGATGGTCTTCTGCTCTATGTTGAACTTAAATACCACCTCATCTTTATATTTCAGGCAGTATTCTATTTTCTGGAACATCGTATTCATACTTTCGCCCCCCCCTATTCCGTCAAACCATGTTTTAATTTATAGTCATCCCACCTAAGAAGCGCTTCCCCATCATCCAAAAGATGGAATTCTTCCTTAATCCGGCGGATGGCATAAGCAAGAATCTCCTCCTTCGCTACTTCACGCTTCGCCGCATTGATGATTTCACTGTCGTCAAAGTCGGCAAAGTCCACCGTTCCGTCAAACGTCCTGCCAAACATTCCTTCAATGATGCGGTTCCTTTCTTCTTCCGTAACCCGCATCCCCAATTCTTCCAAATCCATCCCAGCATCTTCCATAGCAACCTCCGGCACCCGTAACTTTTTCTTTCCCATTATAACGCCGAACCTTAAAAAAAGCAACTTTTCCTACGTGTTCCCCCGGTCCACCAAAACCCCTGCCGCCAGCCACTTCCGGCTCCGGAAACGCAGCCCGAACGCAATGCCCCGCACCGTCCAGTCCGCAAACATCCCAATCCACACACCCATGGGACCGAATCCCATGACACGGCATAAAAACATGCTGAGACTCACACGGCAAAGCCACATGCTGACACAGGAAACCACCATGGTAAAACGCACATCCCCTGCCGCCCTCATACCGTCTGCCGGAATGAAACACATCGTCCATGCCAAAGGTTTTACGACGGTAATGACTGCCATCATGGTAAAACACATGGCGGCGCTTTCCGCTTCCATTCCGCCCAAAACGGTAACCGGCTTCGTCAGGGCAAACACCACAAGGCAGCTTACCGTGACCACCGCCTCCGCCGCCAGGGACAGCTTTTTGATATAATAAACAGCCTCGTCTTCCCTTCCCGCACCGATGCACTGTCCCACCACCGTCATGAGACCAATGCCGATTCCCATGGCGGTAACTCCGCTCAGACCTTCCAGGATATTCGTCATCGCCTGCGCGGCAATCGCCACGGTCCCCAATGTGGACACCGTGGACTGTATCGCCAGTTTACCGAACTGGAACATACTATTCTCAATACCGGACGGAATGCCGATGCTTAAGACCTTTCGAATCAGCGCCCACGTTGGACGTATCTTCCAATAATCCCTGATCACGATTTTCCGGTCCTGCCTGCGCAGTACCGCATATACCGTCAGGGCACAGAAAATGCGCGAAACGAGGGTGGAAACCGCCGCCCCTGCCACACCCATATGGAATCCCCAAATCAGGACCGCATTACCGCCCACGTTCAAACAGTTGGAAACCACCGAAATAAGCATGGGACGTTTGGAATCCGCCTGTGCGCGCAGAATCGAAGATCCCGCCCCATACAGGGCGATAAAGGGAAAAGAAAGCGACGTATAGAAAAAATAAGTTTCCGACGCTTCCATGATTGCCGGCTCCACCGCCCCGAACACCAGCCGCAGCAATCCGGTACGGAACAACAGACAAAAAGCCGTAATGAAAACCGATACGGCGGCAACGAGAAACACCACCTGCTCTGCCGCCCGTTTTGCCTCTTTTGCTATCACTCTCCATTCTCCCAACAGTATACCACAATCTTGATGGAAAAGAATATTTTTGGAGCCTTTCCGGGAATAAAATTTTTTAAATGCAGAATACTACTATACTACGAATGGAAAAAACGGAAAGGAGCATGGAAGCCATATGGGTCAGGAAATGGATGGAAAATATGCCTTGGGAAAACAGAGTGTGGAAATCAAAAATCCCGTTTATATCATGGAAAGCGCCAGCGTAGTGGGAACGAAAGAGGGGCAGGGACCGTTAGGAAGCCTGTTCGACATGGTTGGACAGGACGATATGTTCGGGTGTGATTCCTGGGAGGAGGCAGAAAGCAGCCTGCAGAAAGACGCGGTTTACCTTGCCTTGGGAAAAGCCGGGTTAAAAAAGGAGGACATCCGCTACCTGTTTGCCGGAGACCTTCTCGGACAGTCCATCGCCAGCAGTTTCGGGCTTGCAAGCTATGAAATACCGCTGATCGGCTTGTACGGCGCATGTTCCACCTGCGGCCTGTCGTTAAGCATGGGAACAATGGCGGTAAACGCCGGTTATGCCAAACATGTGATCTGCGTGACATCCAGCCATTTTGCCAGCGCGGAAAAAGAATTCCGTTTTCCCTTAGGATACGGCAACCAGCGCCCCCTGTCGGCTTCGTGGACCGTTACGGGAAGCGGCGCTTTCATCCTTGGAGACGCGCCGGGGAAAAAAGCACGGGCACGGATTACCGGCATAACCACGGGAAAAATCATGGATTTTGGATTAAAGGATTCCATGAACATGGGCGCATGTATGGCGCCCGCCGCCTGCGATACCATTTACCAAAATTTAAAGGACTTTGGCAGGCAGCCGTCAGACTATGACAAAATCATCACCGGCGACCTGGGAACGGTGGGACAGCACGCTCTGATTGATCTGCTGAACGAACGCGGAGCCGATATCGCGGGCCAGCACATGGACTGCGGTATCGAAATTTATGACGCAAAGGCACAGGATACCCATGCGGGCGGAAGCGGATGCGGATGCAGCGCGGTAACGCTGTCCGCTTACATTCTAAAGAAAATCGAAGAAGGGGAGTGGAAGCGGGTCCTTTTCGTTCCCACGGGAGCCCTCTTAAGCAAGACCAGCTTTAACGAGGGGCAGACCGTACCGGGCATTGCCCATGGAATCGTCCTCGAAAGCCCGCAGTAAGACAAACGAAGCCGGACCGGCCGGATTACCGGTAAGAGAAATCCACCTGGTCCGGCTGCAGCCCGTAAGCCGTGGAAACGGTTTTTATAATCTGAAGTTCCGTATCTTCTTCCAGCCTGCCGGAGCCATCCACCACAAGGGTGACTCCTTCCAATTCCCGGTCTCCGTTATAGACCGGATTTATACTTACGTTTTCCCCGCAGAAACTTTGGATATCTTCCGTAAGAACCGCTTTGATATATGCCTGGTAAGTTTCCTGTTTTTCCTGCTCCGTAAGCGGTCCCTGATGCGCCGTGGCAACGATATCATATGTTTCCACGGATACAGCCGCTTCTTCCGGCTCCGCTGCAGAACGCAGGAATACATACATAGCGGTGCCAAATACGGCAATGGCTGATATACATGCCGGAACAATATATTTCTTATGAAATGGGAGTTGCTTCATACAATATTTCCTTTCCGGATTTCCTCATTTTTTGTTGGATATTATTATAGTTTGGAACATATGGGATGTCAAGCAGCAGTACTCACCCTTTCACAATCCCGTGTTCCAATAAAAACTGTTTCCATATTTCATAATACTTTGCCTTCAGGTGGATTTCGTCAATCGTGTACTCATGCACCAGATTCCCGTTTTCATCACACACCACCTCATTGACATCGATGTAGAAAATATTCCGGTTATCCGCCAGTGCCGCAATCGCCTCATTTTTATCGTTTATATTGGTATTGTTGAAAATCGGGTCGCTTTCATCCTTTTCCCCCGTTACCCGCATGATTCCCTGCACGAAGATAACGGCATCGGGCTGGAGTTCCCTGATTTTCTCCACCGCCGCCGTATAATGCTCCATGAAATATTCGGTATTCCCCGTTCCGAGTTCATTGATTCCAAGCATCAAATATACTTTGCCGTACTGTTTCTTTTTCAGCGCATCCTCCACCGTGATTTTCCCGCCCGTTTCCTCATCCTCTGCCACCGGTGAGGTAAATACATCGTATATCGTAAGCGATATCTTCGCAAAAAAGTCCGCCCGCTCCTCCAGCCCGCCGTATTCAAACAATCCCACGGTTCTGGAATCACCGATAAATACCGCATCGTTAAAATAATCTTCCGTTACTTCCTGAAAATCATAAGTCACCGTCTCGTCCGTTTCCGCTGCCTGCCCTGCCACAATGGCATCCCCGGGGTTCACCGCATCCGCATCATGCGCTGTGCCGTCCGCGGCAGATGCGGTTCCGGTATCTGACGCCGTTTCCTCCACGGCTTCCAAACCAGTCTCCACTGCAGCCTCCGCTTCCGCAAAATCATCCAGGCTCTGTCCGGTACCCTGCGCCGCATCCCCGTCCGTCCCGTTCCAAGCAGGCACAATGGCGCTGCACACGTCCAAAGGTGTCACCCCCTGGTCCAGCCCCTCCATCATTAATGCCAAAAACGGCCTGTTCCACGGATTCCACTCATATCCCCCGTACAGGGAAAACCTTCCGGCAGCCCCCACTGCCGTAAAAAGCAGTCCGCTCACCACAAGCAGCAGAAAAACCGGGCATTTTCTTATCCATTCCAGTATTTCCTTCCCTTTATCCATTCGTTTCCACCTGCCTCCTGCTTTTGTATTTTCCCGGTAACATACTGCATTATCCAAAATTCCGATTCCTTCCGGTTCCTAAAATTTTAAATAGGCAAACGGGTTATTCCCCATGCTTACCACACAGTAAACCGACAGCCAGAAAACCAAAACCGTCAGCACTACCGCCACCGGGTTTTTCCTGTGTTTTTCAAAAAAGCGGTACACGGCGGGCACACACCATACCACGCCTGCCGCAAGGTAAATCCGGTACATGTGCAGGTACTTCACCACGTCATTGGTATTCACCGCAATCCCTTCCCCGAAAAACGGGAACATCCGTCCCAAATAAATGCTTAACTGCTCCAAATCCGTAATCGCGAAAAATACCCACGTAACCGGAATCAGCAAAAGCACATAGCACCTTCCCAAAAACGGGACTTTACGGAATACCCCGGAAAGCCAAAGTTTCTCCACCACAATCAGTACAAACAGCACCATTCCCCAAAGAATGAAGTTCAGGCTGCCGCCATGCCAGAAACCCGTCAGCAGCCAAACCGCCAGCAGATTCCGCACCGTCCTGCTGTCCCCTTCCCTGCTGCCCCCAAGGGGAATATACACGTAATCACGGAAAAACTTCCCAAGCGTCATGTGCCACCGCCGCCAAAACTCCCCGATACTTTTTGACGCATAAGGATGGTCAAAATTTTCGATAAAAGGCATTCCCAGCATCACGCAGATTCCCGATGCCATCAGGGAATAGCCCCAAAAGTCAAAATAGAGCTCCATGGAAAAACCTGCCGCACCAAGCCATGCTAACGGCGTGGAAATGCTCTCGTATCCGATGACGCTGATATCCTTCCAAAGAATCGCCAGCCGGTCCGCCAACAGCACCTTCGTCCCAAGCCCCATGACGAAATACCAAAGCCCTTCCTCCAGTTTTTCCCAGGAATATTCCCGCCCTTCCGACGAAAAACTCCCTTCGTTATAGCGCATAATGGGACCCGATACCAACTGGGGAAACATGGTAAAATACACCGCCGTCCGTTTAAAAGTCGGCATTTCCTTAATCTCCCCCCGACAGACGTCTGCCTGGAATGAAATCATCTTAAAGACGTAAAAACTCAGCCCCAACGGAAGAATAGCCGTCCCGAACATGGCGCCCGACAGCTTAAACGCCGTCAGCAGCCCCACGTCCAAAGCCATGCCCACGCCCAGCCAAAGCACACACTTTTCCTTCACCCTATGCTCATTCCTGTAATAGTTTATTTTTGACGCAACCGCATAATTCAGCCAAACCGCCGCAAGCAGGAGCAGGACAAAATACGGCTCCCCTACGGCATAAAAAATAATGCTTCCAAACAACAGTGCAGTATTCCTATATTTTACGGGTGTTATATAATAGACGGCAAGAAATGCCGGGAAAAAACGAAACAGAAAGTCCAATTCCGTAAAAGCTGTCATTCTTATCAAATCCCATTCTTTTGTATTTCTCCCGCCTGCCTTCCCCATCGGGGCATGGCAGGCAGTGTTTTTATTGTAGCATTTTAGGATTTGAATCACAATAGGAAGAAGACAGATATTTTGAAAAAATATTCGGGATTACCTGTCCCGGTTTATCAGGGAATCACCCGGTATAATGCTCCATCCGGTGCTGTTCCACCACTTTTTTTCCCAAAAGTGTAATGGACATGATTCCTCCATATGATGTTTCCGTTTCATGCTTCTAAGTCAACACCCCCGCTGCAAGCAATGGGGCATCAATCTTCCAGCGCTGCAAGCAGCGGGGTATTGACCCTCGCGGCAGTCGCCAAATATCTGCACGAGTGCGGCTGCCTGGCTCGTTGCCTGCGGGAATAAATGGTAAAAGGCTTGGCATTTTCTACTGCCAAGCCTCCATAAATCCCCATTTCATACCGTTCTTATTTCAATTTCCAAATATCCCTGTTATACTCCGCAATCGTCCGGTCAGAGGAGAAGAATCCGGCTTTTGCGATGTTCACGAGCATCATCTTCTTCCACTTCTGCCTGTCTTCATAATCCTTGAACATCCGGTCCTTGGTTTCGATATAATCCTCCAAATCCAGCAGGGTCATGAACCAGTCTTTGTTCAGAAGTTCCTTATACAGTCTTTCCAGATTTTCCTTATGCCCGGCTTTGAGCATTTCCTTGCTGACAATGAAGTCCACGGCTTCCTTGATTACCGGACTCTTTTTGTAATAATCTTTGGAAACGTAATCCGCTTCCGCATAATGCGCAATCACCGCTTCGGATTTCTCACCAAAGATATAAATATTATCGTCGCCCACCAGCTCATGGATTTCCACATTGGCACCGTCGGAGGTTCCAAGCGTTACCGCACCGTTTAACATGAATTTCATGTTGCCGGTACCGGATGCTTCCTTGGAAGCCAGGGAAATCTGCTCGGAAATGTCACATGCGGGAATCAGCTTCTCCGCGTAGCTTACATTATAGTTTTCCACCATGAGCAGCGTCATGTACGGGCTTACCTCAGGATCCTTATTGATGATTTCC
>ERZ808054.807-NODE-807-length-23256-cov-4.844256_pt1 | contig 23256 bp, 18 predicted proteins | sample MGYA00380201_ERZ808054 | MGnify/ENA primary metagenome ERZ808054 (study PRJEB31490, sample SAMN06133419) | mouse gut metagenome | isolation source: Z5_2 | host: mice | place: China: Chengdu | collected 2015-05 ...
CATTTGATCGTGTCAGAGGGGTTTTATTAGAATAATTTTTCAATCCGAGCCATCGCTTCGATCGTATTCTCGCGGTTGCCAAAAGAGGTGAGGCGGAAGAACCGCTGTCCGTTCCTGCCAAAGCCCGCACCGGGAGTTCCTACGACCTGTGCGTCGGTCAACAGGGCATCAAAGAAATCCCAGGAATCCATGTCGTTGGGACATTTGAACCAGATATAGGGTGAGTTGACACCGCCAAAGTAACGGATATTTTTTCTGGAAAGGGCATCAGCGATGATCTTTGCATTTTGCTGATAATATCTTATGTTTTCCATGCATTGCGCCATACCCTTGGCAGAGAATACGGCGGCTGCCCCTTTCTGTACGATGTAGGATACACCGTTGAATTTGGTGGTCTGCCGGCGATTCCACATCGCATTCAGGGACATCTCTTCGCCGGTGGAGGAGGGAAATTTCAGGTCTTTTGGCACGATCGTGTATCCGCATCGCGTTCCCGTGAAGCCTGCTGTCTTGGAGAGGGAGCAGAATTCGATGGCGCATTTTTTGGAGCCTTCGATGGCATAGATACTTCTGGGGAGGGTTTCGTCTGTTATAAAGCATTCGTATGCGGAGTCGTACAGGATAATGGCGTTGTTTTCGAGTGCATAGTCCACCCATTCCCGGAGCTGTGCTCTGTTGTACGCAGCGCCTGTCGGATTGTTCGGTGAGCAGATGTATATGATGTCGGCGTGAATGTTAGGATCCGGCATGGGCAGGAAATCATTCTCTTCATTGGCATCGATATAGGTGATGTTTCGCCCGTTCATGATGTTGGTATCCACATATACGGGATATACAGGATCGGGGATCAGGATCACGTTCTCCCTGTCGAATAGGTCGGTGATATTCCCGGTGTCACTTTTGGCGCCGTCGGACACGAATACTTCGTCGGCTTCGATCGATACATGGTGGCTGCTGTAGTAGTCGACGATGGCGCTGCGCAGAAAGTCGTATCCCTGTTCAGGACCGTAGCCTTTGAAAGTGTCGGCGCCTGCGAGGGCATCGACGCCTTCGTGAAGCTTTGTGATCATTTCGGAGCCGATGGGAAGGGTCACATCGCCGATCCCAAGCCGGATTATCTTCTTGTCGGGATTTGCCATGGTGTAGGCGTTTACGCGGTGCGCAATCTCTGAAAAAAGGTAGTTTTGTTTCAGGTTCAGATAGTTTTCATTTAACTTTGGCATGATAAAGACCTCCTTTATAGTTGTTCTAATTAGGAACACTATTGTAATCATAACTGTATTGCACGCATTTGTCAATTCTGACATGAAATATTGAAAAATGTTGCAGACTATGTTAAGTTTATGTGGAAGCCTTTCGCATTTTGTGCGCGAGGTTGTTGTAAAAGAGGAATTTGCAAATGGAAAATAAGGGAGAAAGAGCGCTTCTGCCGGATCTGCTGAGAGGGTTTGCGATCGTTCTTGTGGTATTGGGACACTGTATACAGGAGGGAAGCGGGGAGGCATACCGCGCGGGGCAGCAATATTTTGATGACAGGCTGTATCAGTTCATCTACAGTTTTCATATGCCGCTGTTTATGATGATCAGCGGGTATCTGGGCTGGAGGGGGATCGCAGGGGCAGACGGGAGAAGCGGGCGGATCAGGCTGCTGAAAAAAAGGGCGGCATCACTGCTGATACCAGTATTTGCGTGGACGGCTCTGGACTATGCGAGGATATTGATCGTCAATGGTCTGCGGGGTGAACCACAGCCGGAGGCGCTGGTGTTCGTATATTTTTATAATGCGCTGAACAATCTCTGGTTTTTGTGGGCTGTGTGGTGGTGCTTTCTGGTGGTTCTGGTGATGCATCATTTTTTGAGAGACAGTATTGTGATCTATGTGCTTGGTTTCCTGGCGCTGTTTGTGATACCTGACGGATTGGGACTTGGCGCATATAAGTATATGCTGCCATATTTTCTGTTTGGATATTATGTGCATGACCACATCCAACGTACAGGCGGGAAGGCGGACGGCATGCCCAAGGCGTGGACCGTAGGGTTGTTGGGGCTTGTATTTGCCGGATTATTCTTATGTTATGACAGGGATTCCTTTATCTATCTGACAGGATATAAGCTGATCGGAAAACCCATGGGAAGGCAACTGTGGATCGATCTGTACAGGCTGCTTGTCGGGTTTGCCGGAAGTTTATTTTTTGTGTTATTGTGGCAGTATATCGCAATATGCATCAGACGGATCAACGGGACTGGCAGGATAAAGATCAGATGCGGGGTGCTGCAGAAGCTCGGTGCGCACAGCATGGGAATCTATATTTTGTCGGGGTATATACTGGTTTTTCTGATACATCGTCTTGATTTTATCGACCATCCGTCGTATGTGTGGAATATCTTTGAGGCGGCGGTGGTTCTTGCCATGTCGCTGTGCGGCACGATATTCCTTGGAAAAATTCCGGTTTTAAAGAGACTTGTGGGGAAATAATAAGAATATAGAAAAAGAAAAGAAGGGCAGAACAATGTGTGAATATGAAAAAGATAACTACGAAAAAGTGAAAAGCGATGCAAAAAGAGTGGTCGCAGAGTTTCTGGAGCAGGCTAAGCTTAGGAAGGGGGATCTGGTAGTGGTCGGCTGCTCCACAAGTGAGATCGCTGCGCATCATATCGGCTCCTACTCCAATGCAGCGCTCGGGGAGGCTGTGTTTACCGCGATATATGAGGCGCTTAAGGGGGCCGGCATGGCGGTAGCCACACAGTGCTGCGAGCATCTCAACAGGGCGCTGATCATGACTGCACAGGATGCGGAACGCTTTGGGTATGAGGAGGTAAATGTAGTGCCGCAGCCCAAGGCGGGCGGTTCTTTCTCCACCGCGGCATGGAAGTACATGGAGCATCCGGTGGCGGTGGAACATGTGCAGGCACATGCCGGGATCGACATCGGGGATACGCTGATCGGGATGCATTTAAGACCAGTGGCAGTGCCGGTGCGGATCGAACATCCGGTGATCGGGGGCGCGCACATCGTATGTGCCAGAACGCGGGCGAAATATATCGGCGGCGAGAGGGCGCACTACAATGAGGAATTAGAATAAAGTTTGAATAAACTTATGAAAATGTCTTTTCTTAAGTAGTGGTTGTGTGTTATAATCGGTATGTCTATAATGAAATCAGCGGCTATATGTGGTATGAAAGGGTAATACGCAATTGGAAGATCATAATGAGGAAACAGAAGATAAGGATGAGGAGCTCTTAGATCCGGCAAAAAAAAAGAGCTTTATTGAGATTGTGGTTCCAGTGCTCACGCTGATGACGATTGTTAACTGTGTTGTGATACTTGTGCTGGTGATGAATATCGGAAGGAAGGTAAACGGGCTGGAACAGCGGATGATACTGCTTCAGGACAACGCGGCGGCCAGTGTAGCTGCGGTGCAGGACAGTGAACTGCCGGAGACGTCCGAGGCTTTGGAGGTATCTGATATTGACGGCAATATCGTGGATGCGTCGGAGGCGGCAGATATTGTGGAGGCAGCGGCGCTCGAGGACACACATAAGCTGGAGGGCAGGGAGGATAACAGTGCCGGGATCAGGAGAGTGTATCTGACCTTCGATGACGGACCGAGCGCAAACACGGAGAGGATACTGGATATCCTGGACCAGTATGGTGTGAAAGCGACATTCTTTGTGGTGGGCAAGGAGGGCTATACGGAACAGTATCGGCGGATCGTGGATGACGGCCACACGCTGGCGATGCATTCGTACAGCCACAAATACAGTGAGATTTATGCGTCGGTGGATGCGTACAGGGCGGATCTGGCAAAGCTGCACGATTTTCTGTATGAGCTTACGGGTGAAGACTGCAGTATCGTTCGTTTTCCAGGTGGCAGCAGCAACACGATCAGCCGTGTGGATATGTGGGAACTGATCGATTACCTCAAAAGGGAGGATATGGTGTACTTTGACTGGAACGTGTCGAGCGGTGATGCCACAGGCGACAGGAAGAGCGCCGACCAGATCGCGCGGAATGTGCTTGACAGTATAGGGCAGTTTAGCAATGCGGTGGTTCTCTTTCATGACGCGCCGGGCAAGGACTCGACGGTGGACGCGCTTCCTGCGATCATAGAGAAGATACTGGAATCTGACAATACAGTGATACTGCCGATCGTGGAAGATACAGTGAGGGTACAGCATTTGCATGAGTAGTCATCCTATGCGTGGCAGGGCGATGGTTCTGATCGTGATATCGGATAGTCAGGAGTCGATTTTGCACGGCTTGACGCTGCGGATTTGGAGCGTGCTGAGCAGCTGCAAATACACAAAATAAAATTGGAGGATAATTTACTATGGGTTTTTTTCAGGACTTGAAACAGGATTTATCACAGACGGTGAATGATCTGGAGACTGAGGATGCGGTGGGGCTGAATCTTGGGGAGGAAGGCGCGACGGCTTCGGAGGATCTGTTTGGCGAGGCTTCGGACACGGATTTTGCAGACCTCGAGGCGATGCTCGAGAAGGGCGTTGCAGCGCTGGGAGACGCGTCGGTGGGCAGCCTGCAGGAGGAATCCGTGCAGACAGATGTCGACGTGGCAGCCATGATGGACACGATGGATTATGCGGCAGAAGCCGCGGAGGATCACACAGGCGGGAGCTTTTCGGCAGACCTTGAGCCGGCAGCGGATATGGGTGCGGAGCTTGCAGCAGAGACACCGGTATTACAAGAAAATAATATAAGTGAGGCAGACGCAGAGATGGAACAGTTATTAAACGAGATGGAACAGAATTTACAGGAGGCGGCATATATCGATGCGGCACCGGCAGCGGCGGCGGGAGCCGACTTTGATGCAGGTGTTGCTGCTTCGACAGACACGGCGGTGATCACAGCCGGGATGAACATTACGGGTGATGTGACGAGCAGCGGCAATATGGATCTGATCGGAAACATCACAGGCAATATAGATATTTCTGGCAAATTGAATGTGACGGGAAGTATTACGGGCAACTCGGCAGCGGCGGAGATCTTCGCGGAGTCCGCACAGATCAACGGTGAGGTAAAGAGCAAGGGCAATGTCAAGATCGGGCAGAGCTCTGTCGTGATCGGTAATATATTTGCCACGAGCGCGGTGATCGCAGGTGCCGTGAAAGGTGATATCGATGTGCATGGTCCTGTCATTCTCGACACGTCGGCGATCGTGATGGGAAATATCAAATCAAAGTCCGTCCAGATCAACAACGGCGCGGTGATCGAGGGTATGTGTTCACAGTGCTATGCGGATGTCAGTCCTTCTGCTTTCTTTAGCGATGTGAAGAAAAACAGGAAACAATCATAGAGAATAGATGGGAGCCGGCATATATGAAAAGGATATTGTTGAAGCTGAGCGGCGAGGCACTTGCCGGAGACAGGAAAACAGGTTTTGATGAGCCGACGGTGACAGCGGTCGCAAAGCAGGTGAAGGAGATCGTGGACAGCGGTGTGCAGGTTGGCATCGTGATCGGCGGCGGTAATTTCTGGCGGGGCAGGACGAGCGAGACGATCGACCGGACAAAGGCGGATCAGATCGGCATGCTTGCAACGGTCATGAACTGTATCTACGTGTCTGAGATTTTCCGTTTTGTCGGTATGGGGACAGAGATATTTACCCCGTTCCAGTGCGCGGCGTTCACAGAGCTTTTTTCCAAGGATAAGGCAGTGGCAGCGCTTGCGGCAGGCAAGGTGGTATTTTTTGCAGGAGGGATCGGGCATCCGTATTTCTCGACAGATATGGGAACGGTTCTTCGGGCGATCGAGATCGAGGCGGACATGATCCTGTCTGCGCGGGCGGTGGACGGTGTGTACGATGCCGATCCGAAGATCGACAAGAACGCAAAAAAATATGACACGATCCCGATCAGGGAAGTCGTTGACAGGCAGCTTGGCGTGATGGATCTTGCAGCGGCGGTGCTCTGCATGGAGAATAAGATGCCGATGACGATATTTGGCTTGAACGAGGAGGACAGTATCATCAACACAGTAAAGGGAAACTCGAACGGCACCGTGATCACGGTCTGAAACGATGGATACAGACTGCCGCGTCAGAGTTTTCGAAACGAAATCAAGGAGGACATAGGAAATGGATGCAAGAGTAAAAACATATGATGACAAAATGCAGAAAGCACTTGATTTTCTCTTATCAGAGTATCAGACAGTACGCGCAGGCCGTGCAAATCCGCATGTGCTTGATAAGATAAAGGTTGATTACTATGGAACGCCGACACCGATCCAGCAGGTTGGCAATATCACGGTTCCGGAGGCGCGGATGATCCAGATCGCACCGTGGGAGAAGAGTCTGATCAAGGCGATCGAGAAGGCGATCATGGCATCGGATATCGGCATTACACCCAACAATGACGGCGCGGTGATCCGCCTCGTATTTCCCGAACTCACAGAGGAGCGCAGAAAAGAGCTTGTGAAAGATGTCAAGAAGAAGGGCGAGGACTGCAAGGTGGCAGTGCGCAATATCAGACGCGATGCGAACGATGCGTTCAAGAAGCTTGCCAAGACGGAAGTGTCGGAGGATGAGATCAAGGATCTGGAGGATGCAGTGCAGAAGCTGACAGACAAATACATCAAAGATGTGGATAAGGCTATCGATGAAAAGTCTAAGGAAATCCTGACGGTATAATATCATAGATGAAAGGCGGGGGCGTGCACAAGGGATGTAGTGCCCCCTCTTTTATGCGAACGGGCACCCCGAGGAAATATGTCAGCAGAAGCTGACGGGTGCCCGGCGCGCGAGTAGAGGAGAAGGTCGTTCCCCTGCTCGATTGCACACGGACACCCCGAGGAAGAATATCAGCAAAGGAATATTTTCCCGGCTGTATGGATGGAAAGGAGTTGTGTTATGAACGTACCAAATCATGTGGCGATCATTCTTGACGGAAACGGGCGCTGGGCAAAGGCGAAGGGACTTCCCCGCACTGCCGGTCATGTACAGGGGGCAAAGGCTGTTGAGCAGATTTGCGAGGATGCGTACAATATGGGGATCAATTATCTCACCGTGTATGCGTTCTCGACAGAAAACTGGAGCAGACCGGACAGTGAGGTGGCGACACTGATGAACCTGTTGCGGAGTTATATGAAGAACAGCATTAAGCGCGCTCAGAAAAACAATATGTGTGTGCGGGTGCTCGGCGATAAATCTGCTCTGGCGGAGGATCTGAGGGCAAGCATCGAGGAACTGGAGCGGGCGACGATGGACAATACAGGACTTCATTTTCAGATCGCGATCAACTATGGAGGGCGCGATGAACTTAGAAGGGGGATCACAAGGCTTGCAGAACAGGTGGTGGTGGGGGAGCTGAAACCGGGGGATATCGATGACGGGAGGATCGCGGCACAGCTTGACACGGCAGGGCTGCCGGATCCTGATCTGTTGATCCGGACGTCGGGTGAACAGCGGATATCGAATTTTTTGTTGTGGCAGCTTGCCTACGCGGAACTTTATTTCACACAAGTGCCGTGGCCTGACTTTGACAAAGATGAGCTTGCACGTGCGGTGGAGGCATATCAGAACAGGGACCGGAGGTATGGGCTGGTGAAGGAGGAGTGAGGATGGCTTCAAATATTCTTGGAAAAATAAGCAAGGAGCGGACAGTCAGCGCGGTGGTGATCGTGATCGTGGCGCTGGCGGCGATCCTCCCGGGGGGGATCATACTGGCGGCGGTGCTGTATGTCATTTCGGTCGTCGGCTATCTGGAATTGACGAAGGCTTGCGGTGTCAGGCAGAAGACCCCGGAAGGGCAGTGTCCGAAACAGCCAAACGCGCTGGAGATCGTGGGGATCGCGGCTGTCACGGGCTACTACATCGCGGTCTATGTCACGCACCCGGATGCCGGATTTTTGGATGTTCTTCCTGCGATCGGGTACTCTGTGCTGGATATCGGTATCATGATATCCCTGTTCCTCTCCCTGATCATGATGATGTCTGTCTACGTGTTTGTTTTTCCGAAGTACAGCGCACATCAGGTCATGGCAGCTTATTTTTCGCTGGTTTACGCGCCGGTGATGCTGTCTTTTGTGTTTTTGACAAGGGAGCTGGAGCACGGTGTCTATCTGGTGTGGATGATCTTTATCAACTCCTGGATATCGGACACCTGCGCGTATCTGACGGGCGTGATGGTGGGAAGGCACAAGCTTGCCCCGGTGCTCAGTCCAAAGAAATCCGTCGAGGGTTCTGTCGGCGGGATCGTGGGATCTGCGCTGGCGGGTGCACTGTTCGGGTACTATCTGGATGCTGTGTTGGGGACGGGACAGCTGACGCTGCTGCTGGCTGCGGTCGGCGGCGTGGGTTCCGTGATCTCGCAGATCGGCGATCTGGCTGCGTCGGCGGTCAAGCGCAATTATGATATCAAGGATTACGGGAATCTGATCCCGGGACACGGCGGCATTATGGACCGGTTCGACAGTGTGATCTTCACGGCTCCGATCACGTATTTTTTGATCATATTATTTATCTGACAGGAGGCTGTGCGGGACGCTTTGGCAGCAGGGATCAGGAATCGAGATAAAATACAGGAGAAATTCATATAATGTTCATATAGGTTTTCGGAGTCCGGCGGCATCTGGTGCTGTGGGGAGATTCCGGGAGGCTGTCAATGGGAAAGGAAGGATTTTGTGAAAAAGATAGCAATACTTGGCTCTACTGGTTCGATCGGCACGCAGACGCTGGAGATCGTGCGCGAGAATCCCGATCTGCAGGTGGTAGGTCTGGCAGCGGGTGCGAACATCGATCTGCTGGAGAGACAGGTGCGCGAGTTTCAGCCAGGGCTGGTGTCGCTCGAGAGCGAGGCGGACTGCAGGGAACTGCGGACGAGGCTTGCGGATATGGAAGTGCAGGTCATACCTGGTATGGAGGGGCTGCTTGCGATCGCCGAGATGGAGGAGTCGGAAATATTGGTGACGGCGATCGTGGGCATGATCGGTATCAGACCGACGATCGCGGCGATCAACAAAAAGAAGGATATCGCCCTTGCAAACAAGGAGACACTCGTGACGGCAGGGCACATCATCATGCCGATCGCCCGCAGGATGGGGGTGTCGATACTTCCGGTCGACAGTGAGCACAGCGCCATTTTCCAGTCCATGCAGGGTGAGAACAAAGACAGGGTGAGCAGGCTGCTGATCACGGCGTCCGGCGGACCGTTCCGGGGCTGGAGCAGGCAGGAACTGGAGACTGTACAGCTCGAGGATGCGCTGAGGCATCCGAACTGGTCGATGGGACGAAAGATCACGATCGATTCCGCCACGCTGGTGAACAAGGGACTCGAGGTCATGGAGGCAAAATGGCTGTTTGATATGGATCTGGACCGGATCCAGGTCGTGGTACATCCGCAGAGCATTATCCACTCGATGGTCGAGTATGTGGATGGGGGGATCATGGCACAGCTTGGCATGCCGGATATGAAGCTGCCGATACAGTATGCTCTGTTCTATCCTGACAGGCGCCCGATGGCTGGGAAGCGCGTTGACTTTTTCGAGCTTGGCAGCATTACATTTGAGCGCCCTGACACGGGGACGTTCGTGGGGCTGAGGCTTGCGATGCGGGCTGCGGAGGAAGGCGGGAGCGTGCCGACTGTGTTCAATGCAGCGAACGAGAAGGCAGTGAGTCTGTTTCTGGACAGAAAGATCCGTTTTCTGCAGATTCCGGAGATGATCGAGATGTGTATGGAACATCACAGGAAGATAGAGGATCCCGGTGTGGAGGAGATCCTGAGTACAGAGCAGGAAACGTATGAGCTGATCCAGTCAAAGTTCTGAGCGCATCGATGCCTCGGATCGATAGTTTATCGGCTCGTGAGAAGGGGTATCTGCTGTTTGATCATTGCAAGTGTTTGAATCAAAGGGAGGAAAAGGGAAGGAATGGTTGTCACAATTATAGTGTTTGTGCTGGTATTTGGAGTGGTTGTGATCGCGCATGAGCTGGGGCATTTTCTGATCGCGAAGCTCAACGGCATCAGGGTACTGCAGTTCTCGATCGGCATGGGACCGGACATTGTCAAGTTTACAAAAGGTGATACGAAATATGTGTTAAAGCTGCTGCCGATCGGCGGTGCCTGTATGTTTGAGGGCGAGGATGGGATCTATTCCAAAGATCAGGACAGCGACGGGCAGAAAGTGCAAAAACCCGAGGGGGCCTTTAACGATGCGAATGTCTGGTCGAGGATCGCGACTGTCTTTGCGGGACCGTTTTTTAATATCATTCTGGCATTTTTGCTGTCTCTGATCGTGGTCGGTTTTGCCGGGGGAGCGGTTCCGGTGATCGATGCGTTGACGGAAGGGTATCCGGCGGAAGCGGCGGGCATGAAGGAGGGGGACATTATCACAAGGATGGGCGGCGAGCGGATCCATCTGCAGGATGAGGTTACGTTTGTGTCCGCGCTGAGCGATGGGAAACCGATGGAGATCGAGTATAAGCGCGACGGGAAGAAATACACGACAGTCATCACGCCCAAGTTCAGCGAGCAGGACAATCGGTATTACTTTGGTTTTGTTATGGGGAGATCCGTGCCGTGTAAAGGGTTTGATCTGATCAAGTACAGCGCATACCATGTGCGCTACTGGCTGAAAGCGACGGTCAAGAGTCTGCTGATGCTGGGGCAGGGAAGACTTTCCGCAAATGATCTGTCGGGTCCGGTCGGGATCGCGGTGATGATCGATGAGCAGATCGAGGTGACTAAGCCGTACGGACTGCCGACAGTTGTGGTCAACATGATCAATTTTGCGGTGCTGCTCAGTGTGAATCTCGGCGTCATGAACCTGCTGCCGCTCCCGGCACTCGACGGGGGCAGGCTTCTGTTCATGTTCATCGAGGTGGTGCGCGGCAGACCTGTATCGCCCGAGAAGGAGGGCATGGTGCATTTTGTCGGTTTTGTCGCGCTGATGATCCTGATGGTGTTCGTGCTGTATAATGATATAGCGAGGATATTCGTTCATTAGGAACTGTTGTGATATTGATGGAGGGAATGTATGTACAGAGAGAATACAAAAGTGGTCCGCATCGGAGAGCGGGTGATCGGCGGGGGCAACCCGATCCTGATCCAGTCCATGACAAACACGAAGACACAGGATGTGGCAGCTACGGCGGCGCAGATCAGGCGCCTTGCCGAAGCCGGGTGTGACATTGTGCGCTGTACGGTGCCGGATATGGAAGCTGCGCGGGCAGTCGCGCAGATCAAGCGGGAGATATCGCTCCCGCTGGTGGCGGATATCCACTTTGACTATAAGATGGCGATCGCGGCGATCGAGTATGGCGCGGATAAGATCCGCATCAATCCGGGAAATATCGGGAGCAGGGAGAAGGTTGCCGAGGTCGTGCGGGCAGCCAGGGAGCGCAGCATACCGATCCGCGTCGGTGTGAACAGCGGTTCGCTGGAGAGGGAACTGGTGGAGAAATACGGCGGAGTCACCGCGGAGGGGATCGTGGAGAGCGCGCTGGACAAGGTGCGCATCATCGAGGATCTGGATTATGACAATCTGGTGATCAGCATCAAGTCCTCCGATGTGATGATGTGCGTCAGGGCGCATGAACTGCTCGCTGACAAGACGCAGTACCCGCTGCATGTCGGCATCACGGAAGCCGGCACAGTGACGAGCGGCAATATCAAGTCGGCAGTCGGTCTCGGGATCATCCTGAATCAGGGGATCGGCGACACGATCAGGGTGTCTCTCACGGGGGATCCCGTCGAGGAGATCAAGTCGGCAAAGCTGATCCTGCGCACGCTCGGACTGCGGAAAGGCGGCATCGAGGTAGTCTCCTGTCCTACGTGTGGAAGGACAAATATCGACCTGATCGGGCTGGCAAACCAGGTCGAGACGATGGTGCAGGGGTATGATCTCGACATCAAGGTTGCCGTGATGGGCTGTGCCGTGAACGGACCGGGGGAGGCAAAAGAGGCGGATATCGGCATCGCAGGCGGCATCGGGGAGGGACTTCTCATCAAGAAAGGCGAGATCGTCAGGAAAGTACCCGAGCGTGAGCTGTTGGACACATTGAAGCATGAGTTGGATAACTGGGTGGGATAGCGATGGAAAAAAGTTTTTTCGAGGCGTTTCCGAATCTGAAACTGGAGGGCGTGCAGAGGGATCTGTTTGAGCAGGTGATGGTGGAGCGGATCACGGCGACCAGGCGCAGGGATCTGCTGCGCATCTATATCAGAAGCGAGCGGTTGATCGAGAAGGAACAGGTCTACTCCGTGGAGCGGGAGATCAAGAAGCAGTTTTTTCCGCGGGAGTACATGACCATAAAGATCTATGAAAAGTTTGTGCTCTCGGAGCAGTACACACCCGAAAAGCTGATGGAGCTGTATCGGGAGAGCATCCTTGTGGAGATCAGGGAATGCGACCATATGCTCTATGCCATGTTCCGCCAGGCAGAGGTGCAGTTTCCCGAGGAACATACAATGGAGCTTGTTCTCGAGGACAGCGTGATCGCAAAGTCCAAGGAGGATGAGCTTGTTGCTATTTTGGACAAAGTGTTGAACGAGAGGTGCGGTTTCCAGGTAAAGTTTCAGATCGCGTACAGGGAAGCGAGGGCGAGTAAGTATCGGGAGGATGACGAGCTGCGCATCCAAAAGATCGTGGAGGGGATCAGCATCCGTCTCGGAAGCGTCGTCAGAGGGAACGAGGCTGTCGCTGCGACGGATGCGGCAGAGCTGCAGGCACCACAGACAGGCGGGGGATCGGAACCGGCAAGGACAGCAACGAAAAAGGATGCGGCAGCGTCCGCCGGCGCCGAGCGAAAAGCTAACGAGAACAAGAGCTTTGAGAAAAAGGTTTACGATAGAAAAGCGTACAACAGATCTGAGAATGGCGGGGACAAAGGCTTTCAGCGCAGGGCGCTCAAGCGGTCGGACAATCCCAATGTCATATACGGCAGGGATTTTGAGGACGAGAGCATCGATATCGAGGAGATCTGGGGCGAGATGGGCGAGGTCACGATCAGGGGTAAAGTGCGCGCCCTCGAGACTCGCGAGATCCGCAATGAGAGGACGATCGTAAGTTTTGAGATCACGGATTTCACGGACACGATCAAGGTCAAGATGTTCGTACATAATGAGCAGCTTGCGGAGCTGACAGGGGATTTGAAAGTCGGTGCGTTCCTGAAACTCAAAGGAGTCACGGTCAATGACACGTTTGACAGGGAACTCACGATCGGATCGGTCGTCGGCGTGATGAAGATACCTGATTTCACGACGGTCCGCATGGACAACAGCGCCAGGAAGCGCGTGGAGCTGCACTGCCACACGAAGATGAGCGATATGGACGGCGTGTCCGATGTCAAGGATATCATCAAGCGCGCGAAGAAGTGGGGGCACAGGGCGCTCGCGATCACGGATCACGGCTGTGTCCAGGCTTTTCCGGATGCGAACCACGCGCTGGATCACGGCGATGACTTCAAGGTGATCTACGGTGTGGAGGGATATCTGGTCGATGACCTGAAAGAGATCGTGACGGATGGAAAAGGGCAGACGCTGGATGCGGCTTATGTGGTTTTTGATATCGAGACGACCGGATTTTCTCCGGTGACGAACCGGATCATAGAGATCGGTGCGGTCAAGGTCGAGAACGGACAGATCACAGACCGTTTTTCTGCGTTTGTAAACCCGCAGGTGCCGATCCCGTTTGAGATCGAAAAGCTGACGGGCATCAGCGACAGCATGGTGATCGACGCTGATACCATAGAGGTCATATTGCCCCGCTTCCTCGAGTTTGTGGGGGATGCGGCGCTGGTGGCGCACAATGCGAGCTTTGACGTGGGCTTTATCAAGGAGAATGCAAAGCGGCAGAATATTCCGTTTGAGCTTACCTATGTGGATACCGTGGGAATTGCGCGGACACTGCTCACAGGGCAGGCAAAGTACACGCTGGATGCGGTGGCAAAGACATTGAAGATCTCACTTGAGAACCATCACAGGGCGGTCGATGACGCGGAGTGCACGGCAGAGATCTTCCTGAAATTTATCGAGATGCTGAAAAAGGATGATATATATACCCTGGAGGCGCTCAATGAGCTGGGAAAGGCGAGCGTCGATGCGGTCAGGAAGCTTCATTCCTACCACATTATCATACTGGCAAAGAACCAGACGGGGCGCATCAACCTCTACAAGCTGATATCCGAGTCCCATCTGAAATATTTTTACAAGAGACCATTGATCCCAAAGAGTCTGATCCAGAAGTACAGGGAAGGTCTGATCCTGGGCAGCGCCTGCGAGGCGGGGGAGCTGTTTGGTGCCATGCTCGACGGACAGGGCGACGAGCAGATCGCCCGCATTGTGGAGTTCTATGACTATCTGGAGATCCAGCCGATCGGCAACAACCGGTTTATGATCGAATCGGAGCGGCTGCGGGATATCAACTCCGAGGACGATCTGATCGCGCTGAACAAGAGGGTGGTGAAGCTCGGGGAGCAGTTTCGGAAACCCGTGGTCGCCACGTGCGACGTGCATTTCCTGGATCCGGAGGATGAGGTCTACAGGCGCATTATCATGACGGGGAAAGGGTTCAAGGACGCCGATAATCAAGCGCCGCTGTACCTGCGCACGACGGAGGAGATGCTCGACGAGTTCGCCTATTATCTGGGCAGCGAGAAGGCGGAGGAGGTCGTCATCACGAACACGAACATGATCGCGGATATGTGTGACCGGATCGCGCCGGTGCGCCCGGACAAGTGCCCGCCTGTCATAGAGAACAGCGACCAGCAGCTACGGGACATCTGTTATCGAAAGGCGCACGAGATGTACGGCGATAATCTTCCCGACATCGTGGAGGCGCGGTTGAAACGGGAGCTGGACTCGATCATCAGCAACGGGTTTGCCGTGATGTACATCATCGCACAGAAGCTTGTGTGGAAGTCGGTGGAGGACGGCTATCTGGTCGGCTCGCGCGGTTCTGTCGGGTCCTCGTTTGTGGCGACGATGGCGGGGATCACGGAGGTGAATCCACTGAGCCCGCACTATTACTGCAAAAACCGCCATTACAGCGATTTTGACTCGGATGAGGTCAGGAAGTTTGCGGGGATGGCGGGCTGCGATATGCCGGACAAGTACTGCCCTGTCTGCGGCGAGAAGCTCATCAAGGACGGCTTTGACATTCCGTTTGAGACGTTTTTGGGGTTCAAGGGGAACAAGGAGCCGGACATCGACCTGAATTTTTCGGGTGAATACCAGAGTAAGGCGCACAAGTATACGGAGGTTATCTTCGGATATGGTCAGACATTCCGTGCCGGGACGATCGGCACGCTGGCGGACAAGACGGCGTTTGGCTATGTCAAGAACTACTATGAGGAGCGCGGAAAGCACAAGCGGACGAGTGAGATCAACCGCATCGTGGAGGGGTGCGTGGGCGTGCGGCGCACTACAGGACAGCATCCGGGCGGTATCGTGGTGCTGCCGGTGGGGGAGGAGATCGATTCCTTCACGCCGGTGCAGCATCCGGCGAACGACATGACGACGGACACGATCACGACGCACTTTGACTATCACTCGATCGACCACAATCTGCTGAAGCTCGACATTCTCGGGCACGACGATCCGACGATGATCCGCATGCTCCAGGATCTGACGGGGATCGATCCGACGACCATACCGCTCGACGACAAGGAGGTGATGTCGCTTTTCCAGAACACTTCGGCGCTGGGCATCACACCGGAGGATATCGGCGGATGCAGGCTTGGGTGTCTCGGGATCCCCGAGTTTGGCACGGACTTTGCGATGCAGATGGTCATCGACGCGCAGCCAAAGTACTTTTCGGACCTGGTCAGGATATCCGGTCTGTCACATGGAACTGATGTTTGGCTCGGCAACGCGCAGACGCTGATCCAGGAGGGAAAGGCGACGATCTCGACGGCGATCTGTACGCGCGATGATATCATGACGTATCTGATCGGTATGGGGCTGGACTCGGAGGAGTCCTTCAAGATCATGGAGGCTGTGCGAAAGGGCACTGTGGCAAAAGGAAAATGCGGCAATTGGGCGGAATGGAAGCAGGACATGCTCGACCACGATGTGCCGGACTGGTATGTGTGGTCGTGCGAGAAGATACAGTACATGTTTCCCAAGGCGCACGCGGCGGCATATGTCATGATGGGATGGCGCATCGCGTACTGCAAGATCAACTATCCGCTGGCGTACTACTGTGCATTTTTCAGTATCAGGGCATCGGCGTTCTCGTACGAGACCATGTGCCTGGGGCGGGAGCAGCTTGAGCGCGTCATGGCGGAGTACAGAAAGCGCGGCGACAGCCTGTCCAACAAGGAGCAGGATGCGCTCAAGGACATGCGGATCGTGCAGGAGATGTACGCGAGAGGGTTTGCGTTTGAGCCGATCGATATTTTCAGGGCGCATTCGAGGAACTTCCAGATCGTGGGCGACAAGGTGATGCCGTCCCTGAGCAGCATCGAGGGGCTTGGCGAGAAGGCGGCGGACGCGATCATGGAGGCGGCAAAGGACGGACCGTTTCTGTCAAAGGATGACTTCCGGAGCCGGACGAAGGTGTCAAAGACCGTGATCGACCTGATGGCGGACTTGGGGCTGCTGGGAGACATACCGGAGTCCAATCAGATCAGCCTGTTTGACCTGGTTGGATAATGGCCGAAATGGTATCATTGATATTGTACAGATACTGAAACAGATACTTAAATGGAGAAAATTCTGAATTTATTTGGAAATTTTCTCCATTTTTTTGATATGAGGGTTACAGCTTCCGGATTTCCGTTTTTTGAGTCATAATGGGAGCGGCCAAATACATAAGTTCTGCTTGTTATTTTGCCGTAATTCATGTAAAATAGGAATCAAAGTGGTAGGAAGTGGAAATTAGTGGTGCAAAGTGGTGGTGATTGGATGTTCATGGGTGAATACAATCATACGATAGACGCGAAGGGCAGGCTGATTATTCCCTCGAAGTTCCGCGAAGTTTTGGGAGATGATTTCGTGGTGACGAAGGGGCTTGATGGCTGTCTGTTTGTGTACGACAACACCGAGTGGTCCGCTTTTGAAGAAAAGCTGAAAGCTTTACCGCTTATGAACAAGGAATCCCGCAAATTTGTCCGTTTTTTCCTGGCTGGTGCAGCCAGCGTGGAGGTGGACAAGCAGGGAAGAATACTGATACCGTCTGTGTTAAGGGAGTTTGCGGCGCTGGATAAGGAGGTCGTCCTCGCAGGAGTGGGAGGACGCATCGAGATCTGGAGCAGAGATCGTTGGGAGGAAACTTCGGAGTACGACGATATGGATGATATCGCAGAACATATGTCTGAACTCGGACTGATGATCTGATCTGGTCTGGGGACAGGCTGTGGGATGGGAGACCGTGTAGGAACTGTACAGGCTATTTCTGAACAGTTACCAGGTTAATCCAGAAAGGAACCATAGTATGGAGATGGAATTTAGACATGCATCAGTATTGCTTGAAGAAACGATCACGGCACTGAATGTCAAGCCGGGCGGTGTGTATTTGGACGGCACGCTCGGCGGGGGCGGACATGCCTGTGAAGTGTGTAAGAGGCTTGGAGACGGCGGCAGATTGTATGGGATCGACCAGGATGAAGCTGCTGTCGGGGCAGCGGGGAAACGATTAGAAGAATTTGGGGAAAAAGTTACCATTATCAGGGATAATTATTGTAATGCAAAAGAGGCACTGAGGGGAAAGGGCGTAGAGTACGTAGATGGCATCGTCCTCGATCTCGGTGTGTCCTCGTATCAGCTTGACACGGTGGAGCGGGGGTTCACCTACAAGTGTGATACGCCGCTTGACATGCGCATGGATCAGCGGCAGAAGCTGACAGCGAGGGATATCGTGAATGACTATGATGAGCAGGTGCTGTACCGGATTATCAGGGATTACGGGGAGGATCAGTTTGCCAAAAATATCGCCAGGCATATCGTGCAGACTCGGGCGGAGAAGCCGATCGAGACGACGTTTGAGCTGAACGATGTCATTAAGGCAGCGATTCCCGCCAGGATGCGCGCATCGGGCGGACATCCTTCGAAAAGGACTTTTCAGGCGATACGCATCGAGTGCAACCATGAGCTTGATGTGCTGAGAGATTCTCTTCAGGATTTTGTGGATCTGTTGAATCCACAGGGAAGGCTGTGCATCATCACATTTCATTCGCTTGAGGACAGGATCGTCAAGAATTTTTTCAGGGAGATGGAGAATCCATGCACCTGCCCGCCGGAGTTTCCGGTGTGCGTCTGCGGGAAGATCCCGTACGGGAAAGTCATAACCCGCAAGCCGATCCTGCCCACGCAGGAGGAGACCGGCGGCAATCCGCGGTCAAAGAGCGCCAAACTCAGGGTTTTTGAGCGGATCTGAGTGTTAACCCATCACAGGGAACCGCGCACGGGCACAGTTCCTGCGAGGATACGATCTGTGATGATGCAATGAAGAAAGGACATTGAAAATGAGACGTGCCAATCCAACAACAAGGACAAGTACAAGCAGACAAAGCACAGGCAGTCGAAATACGAATCAGAACCATATATATATAGAAGGAAGTGCAGTCAGAAAGCTGCAGAACACATCTGCGAGGCGTGAGTACGAGAGACCGATGAACCACACGCGGTCTGTGCGCAGAACCAGGATCAAAGCAGTTCCCATGAATAAGGGGTATATTGCGGTGGCAGCTGCGGCGTTTGTGATCGTCTGCAGTGTGCTTATGTTCTATGTGAATCTGCAGTCCAATATCACAAACCACATCGCGACGATCTCGAAGCTTGAGAGTCAGCTCTACGAGATGAAACTGGCAAATGACGAGACCTACACGAAGATCATGAGCAGCATTGACCTGGAGGAGATCAAGCGCATCGCAGTCAATGAGCTCGGTATGAAATATGCAAAGGAAGGGCAGGTTGTCGAGTACACTGGCGAGGGAAATGATTATGTCCGCCAGTACGGAGCGTTACCGGAGTGATCGGTAGGAGTGTGAGCGGGTGATTTGATGGCAGAAAGACGTAGAAATAACAGCAGAACTACTGGCAGGAACAATACCAGGAACAATACCGTTCCCCGAAGCAGGAATGCCAGCCGCAATACGAGGGCTGACAGGAAAAGGCTGAGGAGACAGCGGGTGAGTTTGAACAAAGTAAAATCTATGAAGCTGGCAGTGATGATGCTGATCATCCTGCTGGCTTTTGCGGGGTTGGGGGGACGTCTGTACTGTCTTGCGCGCGACAATCGGAACGATTACCAGAAAAAGATCCTGTCACAGCAGCGCTACGACTCCAAGACGCTGCCCTTCAAGAGGGGGAGCATCCTGGATGCCAACGGCACGATCCTCGCGGCGAGCGAGAAAGTGTACAATGTCGTTCTCGACTGTAAGGTCATGCTCTCCGACGAAAAGAACGTGGATCCCACGCTGACGGCGCTCGCCGAGTGCTTTGGGCTGAATCAGGCGGAGCTCCGGCAGTATGTGACGGACAATCCCAACTCGCAGTACTATGTCCTCAAGAGGAGGATCACCTACGACGAGATGAGTCCGTTCCTTGACCGGAAGAACGAGTACAATGAGGCTTCCGCAAAGAGCAAGGAAAAAATAGGGCTCATCAACGGCGTGTGGTTTGAGGAGGAGTATATCAGGCGTTATCCGAACAATACGCTCGCCTGCGACGTGATCGGTTTTACCGGGACGGACAACAACGGGACGTACGGGCTGGAAGAGTACTACAATGACATACTAAACGGTACGAATGGAAGAGAGTACGGATACCTGAACGACGACGCGGCGTTAGAGCGCAAGACCGTAGCGGCGGTGGACGGGAGCACGCTCGTGACCACGATCGACGCCAACATCCAGGCGATCTGCGAGAAGTATATCAAGCAGTTCAACGCAGAACATATTGGTGAGTTCAGGGAGGGGGAGCAGGGCGCATACAACATCGCTGTCATCATCCAGAATTGCAACAACGGGGAAATCATGGCGATGGCAAGCTATCCCGACTTTGACCTCAACAATCCGAAGGACTTGTCCGCCTACTACACGGAGGAGCAGATCGCGCAGATGGAGGCGGACGACACCTACTACGATGCGCTGAACAGCCTGTGGAGAAATTTCTGCATATCGGACACGTACGAGCCGGGTTCCACGGCGAAGGCGATCACGCTGGCGGCTGGGCTTGAGACGGGCAGGATCGTCGGCAATGAGACGTACGACTGCGGCGGGAATCTCGAGGTGGGCGGACACAAGATCGACTGTAATGTTACGAAGGGGCATGGCGTGCTCGATGTGAGCGGTTCCCTGGAGATGTCGTGCAACGTGGCGTTCATGAAGATGGGCGAGGCGCTTGGCGTGAAGAATACACTGCAGTTCGAGCAGATATTTAACATCGGGCTGAAGACCAATATTGACCTTGCGGGGGAGGCAAGGACGGCAGGACTGGTGTACAACGAGAACACGATGCGTTCTGCGGAACTTGCGACAGCCTCCTTCGGGCAGGGCTTTAACGTCACAATGATCGAGATGGCGACAGCCTTTTCTTCCATTATAAACGGCGGGTACTACTACGAGCCGCACGTGGTGAGCAAGATCGTGAACTCAAACGGCGATACGATCAGAAACATCGAACCCAGGGTACTGAAACAGACGATATCATCGTCGACATCGGAGCAGATGCGGCAGTACCTGTACGCGACGGTTGCGGAAGGTACGGGAAAGTCCGCGCGCCCGGCAGGATACGCGATCGGCGGGAAGACAGGGACCGCGGAGATGGTGCCGCGCGATCATAAGAATTATGTGGTCTCATTCATTGGATTTGCGCCGGCGGACGATCCGCAGATCGTGATCTACTGCGTGGTTGACAGACCAAACGTGAGAGATCAGCCTCACGCGACATACGCGACAGGCATTGTCAAGAACATTCTGACGGAGGTGCTCCCGTATCTGCACATCGCAAGGACGGAGGAGATGACGATCGCGGAGCAGGAGGAGGCGGACAGGCTGCTTGGCAATATCGTGCAGGGCGGCACGACTGACGGTGAGGGCGCAGAGAGCGGTGACGGCGAAGCGGGAGCGGGCGACGCAGCCGGCGGTGAGAACGGCGACACTGCAGGGGCAGAAGACGCAGCCGGCGGATCCGGCGATGGCGGATCGGGTACGGTGAATCCGTTTTATGTGGTCGATCCGGACACCGGGGAGCTGGTCGACCCGGCGACAGGTGAGCCGGCGGAGATGAATTATGTTTCGGAGGACAGTGATGTACTCCCGGAGCCGGCGGATGATGGCGCTGACGAGCCGCCCGCGGAGGAGTAGAGACGGTTTTTTGCAGAGATAGTTCTCTTGATCCACAAAATGTCATAAAATAGTAGCAATACAGAATTGTGACGATAGAGGGCAATGATGGCGATCAGGAACAGCGCGGGAAGACGGAATATGACCGTACAGAAGAGGAAGACCTTTGTGCTGTGTACAGTGTGTGTGGCGCTGCTTTTGCTTCTGGGCGTGCGCGTGGGATATCTGATGATCCTGTGCTCGGAGCACTATACGGAACTTGCGACGCAGCTCCACGAGAGGGAGCGCGATATCAAGGCGGCAAGGGGCAGGATCATCGACTCGACGGGGACTGTCCTTGCGGATAACAAGACAGTCTGCACCATTTCGGTCATCCACAGCCAGCTCGAGGAACCCGAGAAGGTGATCGATATGCTGTGCCGGGAATTAGGGCTTTCCGAGGAATATGTGCGCAAGCGTGTGGAAAAGTACAGTGCGAGAGAGCGCATCAAGAGCAACGTGGACAAAGAGACCGGCGACAGAATCCGAAATTATGATATGGCGGGAGTGAAGGTGGATGAGGACTATAAGCGATATTATCCATACGATGATCTGGCATCTAAGGTGCTAGGTTTCACCGGAGGGGACAATCAGGGGATCATCGGTCTGGAGGTTTCCTACGAGGAGTATCTGACCGGCAAGAAGGGACAGATCCTGACGCTGACAGATGCCAAGGGGATCGAGCTCGACGGCATGGGGGAGCGCAGGAAGGAGCCTGAGGCGGGAAAAGACCTCTATGTCAGCATCGATGTGAACATACAGCGATATGCGACGCAGCTTGCAAAGCAGGCATACGAGACGAAGCAGGCGGCGGGCGTGTCGATCATTGTCATGAATGTAGACAATGGCGAGATCCTCGCGATGGTGGATGTGCCGGAGTTTCATCTGAACGATCCGTATACGCTGATCGATGAATTTCAGGTGCAGGCGGACAGTGCGGCGGATGGACAGGGAGAGGCGGAGAGCACGCAGGATCTGCTGAACGGGATGTGGCGCAACGGCTGCATCAATGACACGTACGAGCCGGGTTCCACTTTCAAGATCATCACGGCGGCGGCAGGGCTCGAGAGCGGTGCGGTGCGCCTGGAGGACAATTTTTCCTGTCCGGGGTTTATCATCGTGGACGACAGGAAGATCCGGTGTCACAAGATCGCGGGTCATGGGGCGGAGGACTTTACTCACGCGGTCATGAACTCCTGCAATCCGGTTTTTATCACAGTCGGACTGCGGATCGGGGCACAGCGCTACTATGAGTACTTTACGCAGTTTGGCTTGAGGAAGAAGACAGGGATCGATCTTCCGGGTGAGGCGGGCACGATCATGCACCAGCCGGACAAAATCGGCGAGGTGGAGCTCGCCACGATATCGTTCGGACAGTCTTTTCAGATCACACCGATCCGGCTGATGACGACAGTGGCGGGACTGATCAATGGCGGTAAGCTGGTGACGCCCCATTTTGGCGTGAGGGCGGTGAGCCCGGACGGCACATCGGTCAATGAGTTTGTATATCCGGTGTCCGAGGGGATCGTGTCATCTGATACGACAGAGAAATTAAAATACGCGCTGGAGCAGGTCGTGGAGAACGGAGGCGGCAAAAACGGCTATGTGGAAGGCTTCCGCGTGGGCGGCAAGACAGCCACGAGCCAGACTCTTCCGAGGGGCAGCGGCAGATACATCGCCTCGTTTCTGGGGTTCGCCCCGGCGAACGATCCGAAGGTCATGGCGCTTGCCATCATCGACACGCCGCAGGGGACGTATTACGGCGGTCAGATCGCAGCCCCTGTTGTGCGCCAGCTTTTTGAGAATATATTGCCATATCTGGAGGAGATCGGTTATCAGTGATCGGTGGATATCACAATTTTACATGGAAAGGGTGTAGGGAAGACCATGATTGAGATAAGGGATAAGAGCGTGATCGTAGTCGGAACCGGCAAGAGCGGTGTCGGCTCGGCAGTATTGCTTGAAAAAAATGGCG
>ERZ808054.809-NODE-809-length-23214-cov-4.353892_pt1 | contig 23214 bp, 19 predicted proteins | sample MGYA00380201_ERZ808054 | MGnify/ENA primary metagenome ERZ808054 (study PRJEB31490, sample SAMN06133419) | mouse gut metagenome | isolation source: Z5_2 | host: mice | place: China: Chengdu | collected 2015-05 ...
CACGATACGGGCAATCCCCACCCAGCCGATGACACTCATAATCACACAAAGCATATAGATACGCACGGTGGGACTGGCACGGTAATGATCCATGATGGAGCCTAAGATTAAGTACAAGGGCATGGAAGGAATACAGTAAATGACATCCACCAGACGCATCAGCACATTGTCCACCCAGCCGCCGAAATAACCGGCAATGCCACCGACAATGACACCGATAATCACCTCGATAATGACAACCACAAAACCGATTAACAGGGAAATACGCCCGCCGTACATCAGACGTGCCAGCAAATCCATACCATTGCCGTCCGTCCCGATGGGATGCTCTTTCGACGGCTGTGCATACATATCGATGACACGGGTTTCCTGGTTACGGGATATCAGGTATTGTCCGTTCTTTTCCGACAGCAGGTACGTATCCGTCTCCCCCGCACTGTCCGTATAAAGAAAGGAATCCGCCCCGTCCTGGATGGCAAGGGTAGCCGCTTCTTTAAAATCCGGTGCCAAAAATACGCCGCCCACCACGCTGTTTATGTTCATATTGGAAATATAGGCATAATCCGAACCGTCCGCCGCAAATACCATGGCGGCTTCCTCCCCGTCCATTTCCACCGTATAGGAAGTTCCGTCCGCTTCAAAAGGTTTCCCGTTCCCGCTCATGGCGAGCAGGGCATTTTTATAAAACTCATAAGACATCGCGGTATCCTGTGTATAAGGCGTAAAGGACAGCTTGCAAATTACCGACAGTTCCGAAACGATATACAAAAGTTCTTTTCCCGTCGCATCGTCCACGATATATGCGGTACCGTCATACTCAAAATAATTGTCGCCGGATGCCACGGCATCGTCATGTTCCTTGGATTTCATCGCCCGCGGATTTTTAGTTTCCTCCGCACCGTATACGATGTAGGATTCCCCCGTAAGGGGTCTTAATGCAAGGAAACCTCCGTTCCTCGTTTCCACCACCCGCTGGTTTTTCGTAATGGCGAGAATGGATTTGGAATACATATCGCCCGGTGCCTGCGCATCCTCCATCTCATACAACAGATAGTCGTTAATATAGGTCGCGCCCGCATAATCCTTTTTCATTTCCTCCGTAGTATAAAACACCTGGCTCTGCCCGTAAGGAATCACCATGCCACCCACAAAGGAAAACAGGAACATTAAAATAATAATCACCATACCGACAATCGCAAGCCTGTTACGGAAAAAACGCTTTAATACCAGCGCACTGGGAGAAAGCACTTTGACACGCTGCGTATCGTCCAATTTCATCGTTTCCACTTTCGTGTTTTCTTCGTTCGCCATGTCCTCTCTCCTTTCCTAATTAATTCTTACACGGGGATCTACCACCGCATACAGGATATCCGCAAGCAGATTACCCGCCAAAATCAATACCGCGCTGAACAGCATGTAAAACATGACAAAAGGAATGTCACCCAGTACTATGCACTGGTAAGAAGTATAACCGATTCCCGGAATCTGGAACAGCGTCTCGGTAATGAGCGCACCGCCGAACAGAATAGGCAGCGTACTGCCAAGAAGGGTAATAATCGGAATCAGGATATTGCGGAATGCATGAACGTTAATGACTTTTTTCTCCGTAAGTCCCTTTGCGCGCGCGGTACGGATATAATCGGAATTTAACACTTCCAGCATATTGGTGCGCGTATAACGCATCAGGGAACCGATATTGACAATCGTCAGCGTAATCACCGGCATAATCATATGTTTGGCGATATCGAGTATCTGTCCCGCCGGACTTAGCTGCTGGTGCATACGCCCTACACTGCCGTACAAATCCAGCCAGTTCAATTTTACGGCAAACACCCATTTTAAAATCGTGGCAAAAAAGAAACTGGGCAGGGAAATACCGATTAACGCAATGACCGTAATGGAATAATCGGTCAGGGAATACTGCTTCTTCGCCGCCACCACGCCTGCGGGAATCGCAATGATAATCTCCAGCAGGAACGATGCCAGCCCTAACGCAAAAGAATACCAAATGACACTGGAGAATTTCTGCAGCACCGGCTGGTTGTAATTCCAGGAATCGCCGAACTGGCCGCGTACCGCCTTGGACGCCCATGTAAAATACCCCTGTATGATACCGGAATCCAAACCGTAGGATGCGTTCAACTGGGTCAGCCATTCCTCATAACTTTTCGCCCCCGGCTTTTGGGACAGCTCCATCGCTTTCGTCTCCACGAACGAAGCAGGCATACACCGCATGATGCCGTAAATAATCATGGACACAAAGAATAAAAGAACGACGGAAATCAACAACCTTTTTACTATGAATTTCTTCATCTTCATCCTCATTTCTGCGCGGCTGATTCTGCGTCCCGTTTGTGCCTGCCGCGCGCGCACAAACCCGTTCTTGTGTCTTCTTCCTTACAAAGACATTTCGCCAGAGGGCTTTCCGGTCCTTTCGCGAAATATCTTTGTTACCCGTCATATCATACCACGTACCGAATCCAAACGGCCATTGTACCGGGCACCAAAACCCCCGCTGCACGCAACAGGGGTTTTCGTACCCTCATACAATCCCGGCTTCCCCCTTACGGTATACGCCGGTATACAAAGCCTTTATTTTACCGCCAGTTTTTCGATTTCATCGCGATACTGCCAATAGGAAGTCGCATCCTGTACAATCGTATCCAAGTCAATACGCTCGGAACTGTATACCGTTGCTTCCTGTCTCTGGTAAATCGGAATCTCTACCGCATAATCCACCACGTAGTCAAGTGCTTCCTTGTAAGCGGCTTTACGGTATGTCTGGTCCGTATTGGTACGCGCTTCCATCACAAGCTGGTCCAGTTCATCCTGGTAAATCCGGTAATGGGTCGCGCTTCCGCCCTCACTGTGGTAAATCTGGAACATATCGGGATCGGGAACCGTGGACCATGCCGCACACCACATGTCAATCGTACCTCCGTTAAGCCCGTCCCACAGCTGGGAGCTGTCGGAAAGGTCATTGATTGCCAAATCAAAACCGATACTCTTTAAAGCGTCTGCCGCTGCCGTAATGATACCGAAGGAAGGATGATCCCCTTTGCCGTCCCCGGGAACGACGATGGTGCAGTCCAGCCTGCCGCCTGCAGGCGCTGCCGTAATCTTACCGTCTTCCACGGTATAACCTGCCGCTTCAAAATAACCGAGCGCCGCTTCCAATGCTGCCGCATATTTCTCGTCCTCGCTCATGCCGTCCTTATAAATTTCGTTACCGTCCACATCCAAAGAGAATGCCACATGGTAATCCGCATCCGATTTCTGGGGCGCCGCCCAGTTCGTATTGGAGATTGGATAGTTAATAACCGCAGCCGCCTCGCCGTAATAAGAATCGATTACCACGTCACGGTATACCGCAATGACGGTTGCGATGGCTTTCCGGAAGTTCTTGGATTCCTCGCTGCCTGCATCGTCCCCTATCTTCATAAGCTGGGAATTCATACCGATGTATCCGTATCCGCGGTAATCCACAAGGTCAACGTTTACCTTATCCCCTTTCAGCTCGCCATTGCTGTTTTCGCCTTCAATCTGTGCCAGTACTTCCTTGGAAATGGAAGGTTGGGAAATATCGATGGTTCCCTGGATAACGCCCGGGAATTTATCCGATTCGGCCGTTGTCTTCCATTGTAAATATTTCGTTGCCGGCGTTCCTTTGTAATAGTACTCGTTCGCTTCCATGTATACCGTCCGGTTTTCATAGCTTACGTACTTGTAAGGACCTGCGCCCATGGGCTGCGTCGTCTTCGCCCTTACGCTGGAAAGATCGCCCTTGGGGAATCCGAACTTATTATTGTCATAATCATACTGGGCAGGATCCCCGTAATAGTGCAGCGGAGATACGTAAATGGACAAATCATAAATCGCCGGTGCACTGACTTCCGTCAGGATGACACGGACGGAATTGTCCCCCGTCTTTTGGATACCGCTGATGTTTTCCACGGAATCACCGGTTTCCACCGTTACTTTGTAGCTGTCATCCAAAAACGTGAACAGACCGGAATCTGCCGCTTCCGTATCGGACAGTGTCTGGTAATCGTAATCGTAGCTGACTACCATTTCATTCCAGTAATCCGCCAGTGTGGGCGCATCGTTGTCTTTTAACGTCCATGTGGTTTCCGTTGCGGAACCGGTGATGGAGCCGTCTTCATTCAGAGATGCAAACCCCCAGTTTACCATACCGTTGGACACTTCATCCAAACCGTCTTCCACATAACCTGCTGCCACGCAGTAATCACAGATGCTCTTTGCAAACGCCTCACCGGCTGCCGGGAAATCCGTTTCAAAGAATTTCTTCTGTTCGTCTTCCGAATAGAACGTGAAGTCCGTATTGTCTTCCCCCTTGGAAAGCATCAGGTCATAAAGCACCGTGGAACCGCTCCGGTATTCCTCCAATCCCTGAATTGGAAGTGCATGTACGGAACTTGCCCCGTCATAGGACGGATCCAAAAATACATAATAGGAAAAGATAACATCGTCTGCCGTTAACGTTTCCCCGTCCGCAAATTTCACGTCGTCACGGAGCGTATAATCATAATACACCGTTCCGTCCGCATTTTCCGTCACTTCACAGTCCGCAATACCGGTATAGGTGTAATTGTTGCCGTTGTATTCCCTTGTTTCGCCTTCGATTCCTTTATATACGATTTCCCCTTTCCGGTCATAACCCAAAAGGGAAACCGTGGTAAGCAGCCACACATCCTCATCGGGTACCGATTCGCCGAAGAACGGGCTGAATTTCTCATTTACATCGTCATGCCCGATGACTATCGGGGTATCCTCATTGGCTGCCGGAGCTTCCTCTGCCGGTGTTTCTGCCGGAGCCTCCTCCGCCGGCTTGTCCGTTTCCGCAGGCTGTGTTTCTGCCGGCGCTGTTTCCGCAGGCGTCTCGTCCGCGGAACCGCCGCCGCAGCCTGCCAATGAGCCTGCAATCATGGTTCCCGCCAACAAAACGGCAAGAAGCCTGTTTCTTGTTTTCAGTTTCATAATAGTATCCTCCTTTATTAATATATGCTTAACCTTTTATACCGGAATCCCCGTACAGGGTACCACACTTCCCGCATAAAGGGAAAAACCAAACGCCACGCTTCCCCTCCGTTATTCCGTCCGCTTATCCATCCAAAGTCCGCCGTAAGTCTTATTATAATACCTGACGTAACAAAAAGCTGCTGCCAAAAACAGAATATGGCAAAACAGGTAAAGCAGTTCCCGCTCCAGCCGGATTTCCCCAAAATACAGAAAGATATAAGCCACATCCAACATAGCGCACAATGCCTCCAACGCCATGGCGCCCCTGCAGGAACGCCGGATTCTGGCAATCCCCGTCTCATACTGTACACGCTGCATCCGGCGAGGGGTCACAAAATATACTGCCGTACCGGCAAACAGATAGGCCAGCGGCGGAAACAGGAACAGGTACGGATACACAATCCAAAACGTGCGGGAGGAATCCTGATTCACCATGCCTGCCGCAACCTGGATTCCCATAAGGAAGACAGCCGCCGCAAGGTTTACCGTACCCGTCTTCCTCCTCCAGCCCTTCCATTCCTCCTCATTCCCGTCAAAGGGCAGCACATAATAATCGCCGGAATAGCAGGCATCATCCACTACCCTGCCTTTGCCGCTTAACCTCGTAAACTGTCGTTCCAAGCCCCCAGGCCCGTATCCCTGTCTTCCAATCATATATCCGCCTTTATCAGAAATCCATATTCCCAATTTTACCACTTTAATTCGCGAAAAGACCCGGCACACAAAAATCCGGAGCCAGTATCATCCCGCACTTCCCCCGCAAAAACAAAAAAGTGCCCGTGAACTTCCATGTCCACCGCACTTAAGCATATTGGTGAGTACACCTGTCCACCTTTTGCGTTTTGCATAATTTTACTCTTAGTATACGATTATACACAAATAATTTTATTTGTCAAGAAGGAGCGGGCAGGATACGGGAATAAAAAGTAACAGTTCGGCCTGAAATGTTACAATCAAAATACCCTCCCCCTTATTCTTTATCGATATGCTTCCTTTATAAATCCAAACACGTTTTCAATCAGCATATCCCACTTGTCCCCATCTATCAACACTGCAATTTCCTTTTTATCACGGAAAGCCTCCCGTAAAATTTCCGCAATCAAGTCCTTATTCCCCAATTGCCTTTTTGCCAATTCTTTAACACGCTCCTCCGTTTCAAGCGCCGCCATCGCCATCTGATCGCACCTTATATAAGAATTCCCCCTATCTTCCGCTGCATCAGAACATATAATCCCATACGGTACGAACTCATATAGCGTATCCGTTGCAGTCAAACACATTATATCATAAATTAATTTCGCTCCAACTTCCCTGCTGATCCGTTCAGGATAAATAACCCTCCCTGCTTCCGTATCTGCCGCCCTGTCCTCACTCCATCCTCTCTTAGCCTCTCCTTGTAAATATGCCAGCATACGCTGGGTAAAATTTCTGCGTTTTACGGGTTTTCTCCCCACATCCGGAATATAATCCGTTATTTTTCCTATCCTTTCATTCGCAAGATACAGGTCATACATTTCTTCCGCGCAGAGTTTCACTATCATAATATTTTCCAACATCTTGTTTCCTACGGTTTGCAGCATTGCCATTTTTACGTAACCGTAATCCGGTTCCGCATCTTCCTGCGGACACAGAAATGCATTCTGTACATAACGGTAACCCTGTTTTTGCACAAAATCATCATAAGCCAACTGGTATAAATACTGTTTCGTAATATCCTCCACGCCCGGCTGCCCGGTCACCCTGCCACATGGCGGCTCTCCGTTAAAATCAATGCAATAATACTTCGCATCATATATTCCGAAACAATACCCGTCCTGACCGCCGCATGGAAAAATACAAATGAGGTCAGGCCTTAATGTCCTGGTTTTACCGCCGCTCATTGCAGGATAATTCTTATGCCAAACCGGTCTGTCAATCATGCTGATTAATTCTTTCTCTCGTTTACCGGCATATTCGCTGCATACGCCGAGCGGCAGGCTGTCTAATTTTTCATGCAGCATGTTTCCAAAATTATCCGCGCACACTTTTTCCCATACCTGTTCAAAATTACCTGTCCCGTACAGACTTAGTCCACTGCTTTCCATACTCATTTTTTCATTGGAAATGTAAGTATAAAGCGTTTTCAAAAGCATCTGCTTCCTGGTAACAAACTGTATCCGCATTTCACGCTCCAAACGGTATTTCACGTCGTCCGTATCACCGAAATCCCCTATTTCCAAAGACGTAAGGTTTACCTGCCCGATATCAAACAGCTCTAAGATACCTGCCGCTTCCAACTCCGTGCTGCATTGTGATAATACGCACTCATGTAACCTGCGGAAATAATCCGCATCATTATCCTCCATACTCCGTGTCTGCATCTGCACATAATACGGACGGTTATCCCTTATCAATGCAACCGTTTCATTAATGGTTTTATCCCAAAGAATTTCACCGATGCCGTTTGTTTCCACAATCTCATGACTGTTGGTATATACACCGTACAAAAAATATTCTTCCAACAGATACAGGGATACCGCAAGACGGTTAAAAATCCTGCCGTTATCCTCCCCATTGTATAGATACACCAACTGCTCTTTTTCATTATATTTTTTAATTACCTTTAAAACTTTCTTCAATTGCAGCATGGGTGCTTCCGTGGAAAAGATATATTTGGGATAACATTTGAATACATGCCCTTCCAACATCACCACTCCCACAAACCCGAACGCATATTCCACATTCGGATTGTTTTCCAATACATCCGCTAAAACCATGTCCTGACCCGGCAGTTCTTCATATCCGGGTTTTGGAGCCTTCACTGCCTTCACAATTCCGTATTTCTTCAAAATGCCAAGCAGATGTCTTGCTTCTTCGACCGTTGTTTCCAGCCTTTGGGAAATTTCATCCACAGTATAATGATATTGCTCGCGAAAAAATCCCTTTGCCATATCCCTTCCCCCACTATCTCTCCGTTTCCATTGGCTTTTTCACATCAGTCATATCCGATATTCCAAACAACGCTTCCCCGCGTTCTTCAAATGTTTTACAGATTTCCGAAAAAATCATCTTCCCTTTATGCCCCTTAAATATCTTAGCCGGACGCATTTTCATGGCATCTTCAAATAAATACATAAGGACTTTGCCTTCAAATGCTTTCACAAACACATCTTCATCTTCCAGCGCATGATCCAGCCTGCTTTTGGAAATAAAGTATGGTCCCAAAAGTTTGTCTTCGTTTAACCTGCATTCATCCGAAGATAAAATATCATTAATACGACAACGCAGCTCATCCCACATCACATACTTTCTTCCGATGCCCATGCCGATAGGAATAACAACGTTTTCCACTCCTTTTGCTTCCTCATCCACACCGATATATTCAAATTCCCATCTGCGCTTAAATGCCGTATCCATAGGAAACACTCCCTGATCCGCACTGTTCATGGTCGCCCAAATAAACATATTATCAGGAATCCTGATTTCCGCATAATCATCCGGCTGCCCCTGCAACCGGTCCGCCAAATACTTTTTCATGTCTTCCGTGGCATGAACCGTATATTCGCTTACATTACTGCCGTCCCTGTCCAATAACTGGAATATCTCCCCAAATACTGCCGCCACATTTGCCCGGTTTATTTCCTCAATCAAAAGCAGGTAAGGCTTCACATACTCCTGCTTCCTGCCGCTTTCCAATGCTTTCACATAAACGCGCATAAACGGCCCCGGCACATACTCATACCGGATGGTATCCTTTCCGTTTTCCTCTTTCTCCGATACCGGTTTGTAAGTGCCCACAAAATTGGCATAAGAATAGTTCGGATGAAAAGTCACACGCTCAAAATCCGGGGAATCTTTGCCAAGCAGAACGTCCTTCTCCCTGTTTAACCTGTAACTTTTACCGGTACCCGGCGCCCCAAAAACAATCCGGTTCCTTGGGAAAGGACTCTGAAATCCCGTTTGGAAATTTAATCCCTGCGGTTTATCAAATCCAAAAAAACGGCAGAAGTTACCATAAGAAAACCGGTCAAAAAATTCACTTTTACTGCCGGCATTCCCTATTGGCATCTGATTTTCAATAAAATCCAATTCTTTCCCGGCCCGTTCCACATCCGCAGATTCCATATAAAGAATATCCTCATTGTTTACTTTCTTTACTCTCACGGGTTCCGCATAGTTTTTAATGGCATTGAGCAAAATATCATTGCTTTTTCCTCCAATCCGGTTAAGGAAAAAATCATCATACTTTATTTCATAAACGGGAGATGCCAAAATTTCCTTCAGGATTTCACAATAAATAAGAAAAGGAGCATCATTTCCCTTCACGTACGGATTAGGCGCATAATATGTCTTAATCCAGAACTGCAAATACCGTTCCAAATTCACATCATCAAACGTAAACAAATAATTATGTATCCGGAAACGGTTACTTCCCCTGTCTTCCAGTCCAAGCTGGCATGCCTGCTGGTATGCGGTTCTTTTATATCCCGGCAAAACTACCTCTATTTCGCCTGCCGCCTCATCCCAAGACATCGCCCGCGCTTCGTCCGGATACACTTCCAATAACGCCTTTAAATTTTCCAATGTAAAATTCCTAAATCGTACAACTGGTGAAAATGCCATCTTAACTTACCTTTACTTTCTGCTGAGCCGCTTCCTGTTCCCCAATTTCCACAGGCGCTTCCGCCTGTCCTTCCCCCGATATTAGCTTCGGGTAACTTTCCAATACCGACTTCATAATATGGATCAATACATCAACCACAATGGAATTACCTGCCTGCTGGTATGCCGCCGTATCCGACACGACAATTTTAAAACTGTCGCAAAACCCCATTAACCGCAGGCATTCCCTTGGAGTTAGTTTCCTTAGTCTTCCCTCTGTCGTAACATAATTATCCACTCCTGCCCGATGCATTTTATGCATCGTGGTAAGCAGGGGGCGCGCTATTTCCAAATCAGTCTGCGGCCTGGAATAAAAATTTTTAGTCCCCGAAGCCAGCACATATTTCCTGACCTTTTCTGACAGAAAATATTTTTCCAAGTCCTCCATGGTCTTTTCTTTATCCTTAGTTTCTTCCACAAACACAAAATCCCCATGCCAGTTAAACTGCTGGTTCTTTTTTTGGCAAAGCTGTACTTCTCCGTCAATCTGCGTATACCTTTTTACCAGGTTTTTTTCTTTTGTTACAAAATCCACCCCTTTTTCAGGCAGGTAATAACGTCCCGAAACATTTTCCAAAAGAAAATCCTGCATTTTCTTTTCCAATGGAAACGGCTTTGGAACCCCAAATTCCTGTTCCAATACCAAATCGTTCCGAAAACCAACCACAAAAACCCGTTCCCGGTTTTGCGGAATTCCAAAATCCTTTGCATTAAGAACCATCTTTTCCCATGTATAATTTAATTCCGTAAAAACCCTTGAAACCGTATCCCATGTTTTTCCGTCGTCATTGCTTAATAATGCTTTTACATTTTCATAAATAAAAACTTTCGGCTTTATTTCCCCCACCAGTCTTGCATATTCATAAAACAAGGTTCCCCTCGTATCTTCCAGCCCACGCTGTTTACCCACCAAGCTAAAGGATTGGCAGGGGCTTCCGCCCACGAACAGGTCTACTTTATCCTCGTACTGCCTGCCATCCAAAAAAGAGACATTCCAATGAAAATCTTCCGCCTTTATTTTATAGTTTGCCATGTAACTTGTTCTTACTTTATTTAAAGATTCCTTTCCGCGGTACAGATTGTCCACGTACTCCTTTTTTTCCCGGTAATCATTGATTCTCGCCAGCTCACGCAGGATGTGCAGGGAATTAATTTTTTCATGGAGCATACCGGTCCGCTCACACAGGTCACGGACACTTTTTATGATTTTCTTCCCTTTATTCGCCTCCAAAATATCATAGGCCCGTTTCAAATCCACAGACACCTCCGCCCACTTAATGCCATCCGCGCTTTTATACGGCACGTTCTCTCCGCCCAGGATATTTAACGAATTATCCTTTTTGTAATCGTTTGCAACCTCCAAAATACATTGGAAGGATTCCAAAACCCTGCTTTTCCGATCCTCTTTTGCTTTTAGCTTTATGGAAAATTCCCCGTACTCCTTTATCCGGGATTTCTTTACACCAGCCATTCCGACAATGGTATCCATAATATGCAGAATCAATTCTACCGCATCCTGCTCATCCACCCGTTCAATTTGGCCGGACACCTTTTCGTATTCCGCCTTTGCTGCTGCCAGCATAATGTCCAACTGCATTTTATATTCGTCTTCTTCCCCGTTCGCCGCCTGAATCCGTTCCACCAGATCATCCAAAAAAGACAATTCTTCTTCTATTTCCACCAAATCCATATTAATTTTTTTCGACAGAATATCAACATCCCCATTATCACAGGCAAATACAATTTCATGCTCCAATTCCATTCTTTCCAATGCATGTTCAATTGCCCCGATTCCGCTAAATACCGTTGCCAGTCTAATCATTTTATAAATCCTCCAGTTTTCCGTCCCTGCGTCCCGTGATATTCCAAACGTCCTTTTCTTCTGTCAGACAGTTTACCATAAGCCGTCATAAAAAGGTATTCCATAATGCTTATTTCTTTCATTATATCATCTTTTCAGTCCTATAAACCGTTCTCATTCCGGAATTATTCCAATCAAAATCCATAAAGTATTTTCCTTAACAGCTTACCACAGACCGGAAAAAAATACAAACCGGGCAGGAAAGATATCTCCCTGCCCTGTCCGCAATGCTTCCTTATTCCAATTCCCGGTAAGCCTCGTCCGTATAGTCTTCCTTCGTATTCCAGTTAGGAAATTCCAGCATACCGTAGTCCATCCCGACGGCTTCACACGCCCGTTTCCATTCCGCCGTGGAATCCTCCGACAGTTTCTTTAACGCGGCTTCATAGTCGGTGATGCTTTGGGAAATAATCCCCTGTACAATCGCCCCCAGGCCGGGCTGTACATCCTTTACTTCCGCATAGAAATCGTTTGCCTTCGCATCCCTTTTCGCAATCGTGGGAACCACTTTGGACGTCTCCTCCGCCACGGTATAATACTGCTTCATTACTTCGTTCGTCATATACTTTTCGTTGATGGAAGGAATGACGGACACGAACGTACCGTCTTCCACGCAGCCCGGCTGGTAGCCGTATTCCTCGCTGTACAATGCCATTAAGTACTCCGCGGCTTCTGCCGGATGTTTAGATTGTTTATATATCCCGATCCACGGGGACAGTTCCCCTGCCTGCACATAAGTATCCGTCACCCCGTCGGGCACCGGGACCGCCATGACGCCGTAATTTAAATCCGGGTAATTTGCATCCCACTGTGCGATACACCACATACCCTGGCAGAGAAAGGCAGCCTGCCCCTGCGCAAACAGTTCCCGCGCTTCCGGCGCACTGATATTAATGGTATCGGGATGAATGCTCCCGTCCTCCACAAGCCCCCGGATCAGTCCCAGCGCCTGTATCATTTCCCCGCTGTCATAAGGAGCTTTCCCCTGGTCCACCAGCACTTTTGTGGTCGCGGCGATTTTTCCTCCCGCCGCTGCCGTCAGGGAACGGGCCATGACATCCATACGGTTCATCTGCTTTCCGCCGTCTATCAGTCCGTACACATTGCCGTTTCCGTTTTCCGTCACCTTCCGGCAGGCTTCCCGGAATTCGGAGTACGTGGAAGGAATTTCCGTCACACCGGCATCCTGCAGAACATCTTTATTATAAAAGAACAGACACTGGATGGTCGGCATAACCTCCGTAATGGTATACCAGTCCCCGCCGATATGGGTGACTCCTTCCGCAAATGACAGGGGATCGAACCGTTCCGCAAAGTCTTCGGTTACATACGGGTTTATGGGCTGGTACCACCCCTCCTCCACCGCCGTGTTTAACGTCAGTCCCACGGGAATGGGGAAGATATCGGGACCCTCACCGGACTTAATCATCGTTACGATGGTATTTTTAAACTGGTCCACCGTCAGCATCGTATATTCGATTTGAATATCGGGATGTTCTTCCATATATTTTTCATGGAAGGCTTCCCGCTGGTTTACGGAACCGTCGCTCCAATCCACCACGCGCAGCGTAATCTTCTCTCCCTGCGCACTGTCTGTCCCTCCCGCCGCTTTCTCCCCTGCACCGCCTTCCTCCGCCGGTCCGGTTTCCGGATGGTTTTCTTCCGCCATGCTTCCTCCTGCCGCACTGTCCGACCTCTCCTGCGTTGTCCCTTTGGCAGACGGCATCGCACCGCACCCCGCAAGGGAAGATACCGCTAAAACTGCCGCCAACATCATGGTTCCGATTTTCCTTTTCAACATCTCTTTTCTCCTTCCATACTTTACTATCCATACGTTATCCTGCACTTTTCGCCCTGCTACTGCTTTCTCTTTCTTTTTTTGTTTTCCCGTCAACTCTTAACCGCCCCGGCAATCCCTTCCACAAAATGCTTCTGCATGAAAACGAAAAGCAGGATGACCGGAATGACTGCAATCGTCCCCCCCGCCGCGATTCCCGTCCAGTCCACCGTGTTTTCCCCCTTAAACGCATACAACCCTACCGCCAGCGTTCTTGACGACGGATTGTTCAGGGTCAGTACAAGAGGCAGCATGAACGCGTTCCACGCCCAAATGGTTTCCATGATGACCACCGTTGTCGCCACCGGCTTACATAACGGCATCATGACATGGAAGAAGGTCCTTGGATAATTGCACCCGTCTATTTTGGAAGCCTCCTCCAGTTCCTTCGGGACCGATTCAAAAAAGCTGGTGAACAGGAGCAGGAAAATAACATGCGCACCGCCCGCCTGGGACAAAACCAGCCCTAACTTTGTCCCCACCAGGTTCATGCTTTTTACGACCTCATAAGTGGGAATAATGGTACTCACAAGGGGAATGGCAATACTGCCGAGGAATACCGCCATGCACAGGTTCCTTCCCCAAAACCGGAACCTGCCCATCGCATATCCCGCCATCATCGTCATCGCCAGCACCAAAAGGACCGAAAAGAATGTAACAATAATGGTATTCATAAAGTAAGTACCGAAATGGGCTTTTTCCCATATGCGGATGATATTGTCCACCGTGGGCGCTTTCGGAACCAATCCGAGCCTGTTTTCAAAAAACTCCGGCTGGCTCTTAAACGACGCGGAAACCATCCATAAAAACGGATAAATCCAGATAAATCCAATCCCTGCCAGCAGGACATGCGTCACTGCCGTTTTTATCGTCCTGGCTGCTTTTTCGTTTTTATTTTTTTCTATTTTCATATTTTTTACATTTTTCCTTTTTCCATTTTCCATCTCCATCCTCCTCACACGCTTTTTGCCAAACGGTCCTTCACGGCATTTAATGCCAGTCCAATCAGGATTACCGTCCCGCCAAAGAACAATGCCGCCGCGCTGGCATACCCCAGTCTCGGCATTCCGATTTCACTGGAAAACGCATTCCGGTACACGTAAGTTGCTATGACATCCGTGGCATAAAACGGTCCTCCTTCCGTCATGGTCTTTACGATGTCGAACACCTTGAGCGAATTGATAGCACATAAAATGGCGATGATTCCTCCCGTGGGGGCGATTAAAGGCAGTACGATATGGAAGAAAGTCTGCCGCCTGTTTGCCCCGTCAATGGTCGCCGCCTCATAGACATCCGCGGACACCCCCTGCAAACCTGCCAGCCAGTAAATCATGTACGTACCGCAGTCTTTCCAAAGGGAAATCACCACCAAGGCCGGCAGGGCATATTTGGCATTCCCCAGGAAATTGACGGGGGAACGCATCAGGTGCAGCGCCGTCAGCGCATGGTTTACCGGTCCCTGCACACCTAATATAAAAATCATGATAATGCCCACCACCGACGCGGTCGTAATAACCGGAACGAAATACATGGTACGGTATACGGAACGCGCCTTTAACTTTTCATCGTTCAGCATGTATGCCAGGAACAGGGATACCGCAAGCTCCAAAGGAACAATCATTGCCATGTACTTAAAACTGTTGATAAACGCATTCCAAAACAATCCGTCCCCCATCAGTTCCCTGTAATTTTCCAGCCCCACATAAGCTGCGTTTGCCGTCATTCCTGACCAGTCCAGCAGGGAATATTGGATGCTGCAAAGGATGGGATACCCCTGGAACAAGAGATAAAATCCCACCGCCAGCGCCATGAACAGCCAGCACCACGCATTTGTTTTCCGCCGCTCCGCCCGGCGTCTTCTGACCGCCGCAGAAACCGCTTCATTCTTCGTCCGAACCATTGTTCTCCTCCCTTTCGTATAAATATTTGTGCCGGACCGCGGACTCCATCGGAAGCCCCGTATCGTAATCCAACTGTCTCGGCTCATATTCCTCGTTTTCCCGCTGCCTCGTATATCCTTCATTATTCCATTTGGGGACAAACCCTTTGTTCCACGGCCGCATGGACCACTGGTAGCCGCGGTATAAATCACGGGTATCATTCATATGCCGGATCAAAAGCGCATGGTATTCCCGTATGGTATCCAGGTACGCTTCGTCATCAATCCGGTTATCCAGCTCCCACGGGTCCGCTTCCAAGTCATAAAATTCATCTTTGTCCAACAGGTGCACGACCAGCTTGTATTTCTCCGAAATCACCGCCCGCATGGGCTGCAGTCCCCCGAACCCGTCATGATCGATTTCGTATCTGGTAAATTCGGTAAACACCACCTCATTCACCGTTTTAGCCGTATCGTAAATCTGCGGGAGCATGCTTTTCCCTTCCAGCAGTTTCGGCAGCGGCAGCCCAAAATAATCCATGACCGTGGGAACAATATCGATATGGGATGCGGGTGCCTTTACTATTTTTCCCTTTTCCCCGCCTTTAATAATCAGGGGAATGTTCGCCGCCTCCTTATATGCCGTCGCCCCTTTGGATGACAGGCGGTGCGCACCCAGCATATCCCCATGGTCCGAAGTGAAGATTACAAGCGCATCCGGCATCTTTTCCCTGATCCGGTGCAGCACGCGTCCAATCTCATGGTCCACAAAGGAATTGCATCCCAAAAATAAGGAAAGGAACTCCGATGCCTGTGGAACGTCATTCTCCGGGGCATCCGGCATATCCCCCGCCCACAACCGCTGCAGCAGGGGTTTCCCCTTCAGGTCGTCCCCAAATTCCGGCGAATACTCCGGCCGGAATCCTTCGTACATTTTGTTATAAGGCGCCGGACAAAGGGACGGGCCATGCGGTTCATCATAGGAAACCGTAAGGAAAAAATCTTCCTCCGAAAACTCCTCCAAAAACCGTACCGCCCGGTCGCTGCAGCGGTGCGCATAGGTAAATTCTTCCGAAAAACCGTACCGGTAAGCCTCATCCGACTGCCTGGAACGGATCCGTTCCTCTTTCGTCAGCTCCTCCAGATACATCCGCATATCATACCAGTATTTTTCCTCCCATCCTTCCGGGCATTTCCCAAGACCGAAATAGTCGCCCCCGTCCAAATGCCATTTTCCGATATAGCCGCACCGGATACCGCTGTCCGTCAGCCGCTGGCCGATGGTTTTCACATTTGCCCCAAACGGGACACCGTTGGTGACCACTCCGTTGGAATGGGGAAATGTTCCCGTAAAAATCGCGCTCCTGGCCGGACCGCAGACCGGCTGGCAGGTATACGCATTTTCATACCGTATCCCTTCCTCCGCCAGTGAATCCAAATTCGGCGTATACATCTTCCGGTTTCCGTAGCACCCCACCATGTCTTTCCTTGTCGTATCCGTCATGAATAAAATAACCTGCTTTTTCCGTTTGCGTTTTTCCTCCAACCCCGTCCTCTCCTTCCCTTTTTTTCATGGATATATCTTATGGATACATCTTATAAAAAAAAAGCGTCCGCCGCTATCGGAATAAATGTTTTCCATATGGATTTTTCTGCTTTTTCGTGTTATTCTGTAACCGGAACCTTTTGTACGGCCACGGAGCCGGACCCGGAAAGGAATCAGGTGGTAAAAATGGTAAATATTTGCGGCCATTTAAGAAACAAAAGAAGAATTACCGGTTTTTATGACGACAGCGTTCCCCTGCTCATTAACTGCTGCGGAAAACAGATTTTCCAAACGCAGGATTACTTCCTGAAAAGGGAAAACGGACGCCTTGACTACCAGCTTATTTATATCTATAAAGGAGCCGGACATTTCTGCATAGACGGTGAATGGAAGAAACTGGCGGCAGGCAGCATTGTCCTGTTCCGTCCTTCCGTCCCGCAGTTTTATTCCTATTACGCACAGGACAAACCGGAAGTGTACTGGATTCATTTTACGGGAAACCAGTGTGAACAGATTTTGGAGCGGTATGCGGTTGGGACTTGTTATATCGGGGAAAATTTTTCCGTTAAGCTCCTGTTCCAATACATCATTACGGAGCTCCAGCTTAAGAAACCATATTATGAAGATGTGATTCTTGAAAATTTCTACATACTGCTTGCCAAAATCCACCGTTCCTTTGACCAGACGCTGCACCATTCGGAAAATGACTTTTCCCTGGACCGGCTGATACGGGAAATCAACTCCAAATACATGGAAAACTGGACAGTGGCTTCCATGGCGGATTTCTGCAAATTAAGCGAAAGCTATTTTTCCCATACCTTTAAACAGCGGATGGGAGTACCGCCCATGCAGTTTTTGAACAATCTGCGGATGGAAAAGGCAAAGGAGTTTTTGACCGCCAATTCCATGTCCGTTGCCACGGTGGCGCGGCTGGTGGGGTATGAGGATCCGCTTTATTTCAGCCGCGTATTCCGGAAATGCACGGGGGTCGCGCCGCACAAATTTTATCAAAGCATTGCGGATGCGAATACCCCGGAATGGTTTTTTGACAGGGAATGATTTTTAGACACGCGCCCGGAACCGGATTCACAGATAGCGGAAGATATTGTACAGACTAATGGCGATGATAACAAACAGAAGCACGGTAAACAGTTTATCCACGACTCGGTTATCCGCTTTTTTGTTTATCCATGCTCCTGCAAGGGCGCCCAAAACACCGCAGCCGGACATCAGAAAGAGCATGGCGGGCGGAAACGGCGGAACGGTTTGGGTGACGAGGGCAGCACACAGACCGGCGGTTTGGGAAAACAGGATGACATGGATGGAATACAGGGCTGCTTCCTTTGTTTCCATGGAAAACAGGCAGGTGAGGACGGCAAGGTTCATGGGTCCTCCCCCGATTCCCAGGAAGGAAGACAGGATTCCCAGTACGGCTCCCACGGCAAAAATAAGGGGCATGTCGGCAGCGCTCCGGGCTGTTTTCTTTGTTTTCCCACAATGAGAAAACAATGTGGCAGCCGTAAGGCAAAGCAGGACGGCAGCCTGAACTGCCCCAATCCTGTTTTTGTCCGCCATATTGCCGGTAACAACCTGGAACGCCGCTTTTCCAAGGATTCCCCCCAAAACGCTTCCCGCGGTTATGCTCCATGCAAACGGTTTGCGGAACCGGAACGTTTCCTTATTTTTCAGGTTTCCGTAAAGGGATACTGCGGACATGGACAGTACCGTGCAGCCGGACAGGAAGGATACGCTTGCCACCTCCATAATTCCAAGCGCATCCAGTACCGGTTTGATGATAACCCCTCCGCCAATCCCACAGACGCTCCCCATTGCGGATGCAAAAAAACATACCAGCGCGATGATACATATTGTCACGGCGTTTCCCTCCTTTTATACCGAAAGACTTTTGTTCCCGTTTGCTTCCAGTATACCGGACAGGGATGGGGGCGCTATATCAGATTATGTTATCCGTATGGATTTTTCTGTTTTTTAAGATACGGATATGGATTACCGTACCTCCCCCCTTTTCACAAGCACCCACGCCGCAATCTCCTGCATCCCTGCCAGGCAGGCATCAAAAAACATCCGGTAGGACTTACAGAAATAATTCCTCCCGTCTGCCCGCTGCCTGTGTCTGCGGCAGCCGCCCCGGCAGATAAAAAAATACTTGCATCCTGCGCAGGCAGCCGCAGGCTCCCGGGACTGCTGCCCAAATATGCCTTTTCCGTATTTCTCTATTATATCCCGGAAATCAAAGCCGTCTTCCGTCACGTTTCCAATCCGGTATTCATCCAATACATAAAAATCACAGGGATACACGCTTCCGTCCGCCTCCACCACGTTTTGGAAGCTGCATCTTCCCCTTTGTTCGCAGGACTCCGGCTCTGCCCCAAGCAGAATGCCAATGTAATTTTCAAACTGCCGGATGTACGGCTGCCTGCCATTCCACACATCCTCCTCCCACAACCGGAAAAGTTCCGTCAGAAATTCCCCGTACCGTTCCGGCATCAGGGAATATTCCATGCTTCCGGCTTCCTTCCCCATAGGGTCCAGACACGCGATATACTGCTGCCAAAGAAATCCCTGTTCCCGGTACGTATCATATATTTCCCGGATTAATGGCGCGGTTTTGCCGTTTACCACCGTCAGCACGTTAAACTCCACCTGTGCCGCCCGTAACTGCGCCGCAGCCGCCAAAACCTTTGTATATGTGCCGTTTCCGCAGGCATCCTTGCGGTAAGCATCGTGCGACTCCATAATCCCGTCCAGGGACAGTCCCGCCAAAAATCCGTTTTCCGCAAAAAAGCGGCACCATTCCCCGTTTAACGCATACCCGTTGGTCTGTATCGCATGGGAAATTTCCACATGGTTTACATTATATTTCCGCTCATATTCCATCCACTTCCGGTAGAAAGGAAGACCCGCCAAAGCAGGTTCACCGCCCTGGAACATAAAAGAGCAGCGATTTGTTGCAAAAGCAAGCGATTTTTTAATCACCTGTTCCATAACGTCTTCCTGCATCATTCCGCACGATGCCTTGCTGCGGTTTTTCATTTCATCCGCATAAAAGCAATAACCGCATTTCATATTGCAAAGTCCCGAAGCCGGTTTTACCAGCACATTCAGTTCTGCCATCCTGTTCCACTCCTTATTTTCTGCCGGTGCCTTTCCCCGGAAACCGGACATTGGCTCACCGGATATCCTCCGGCGCAACATTGCCGCAACTTAAAAACCTGTTCCTGTTAAAGGCCGCGCCAAACCGCATCCTTTAACAGCAGTCCCAGTTATAAAGCACCCTGCCAAAATCCTTCTTCTGCAATGCCTCCCCATTCATGAGCAGGTTGGCGACCCCGCAGTCCCCCCACAGCACATAATCGTCCCCGTCTTCCCCCATATCCGAGTCTATCTGCAGCAAAAGCGTGTCGTAATAAACCGCTTCTTCCTCCGTCATGTTTTCCCGGGGATCCGTCTGCGTAAAGGAAGGATAACCGAACATCCGGTGCCCGAATGCGGGCAGTTCGTCATACAGGTAGGATTCGTCTTCTTCCCCGAAATACCCATACCATGTTTCCTCCTTAATCTCCTCACCCGTTACGGCTTTCACCGCCTGCACAAAGACGGCGGAAAACCCTGCCACATTCGGATTCATATAAGTGGTTTCCACGCCAAAGGAAAGCGCCGCTTCCCGGAGCACAGGCGTATATTCTTCACATTCCCCCGCCGTCACGATACCAAGCCCCAACACCTGCTCCCTCGTTACATCCCCGCGCACCGTCCCATGATACACCACGCGGAAATCCTTTTGGGATGCCGGTTCCTCAAAATCCATACCGAAACAGTCGTCCTCCGGCGTGATAAAAAACTGCAGCATCCCCTCTGCCGGCAGGAGCGGGCCAAATTCCTGCAAGTCCAAACCGGCTTCCCGTAAATCCGGGAAATGAATCTGTGCCAGCAGAATCATCTTCCTTCCGTTTTGGTCCGTCGGATACTCTTTCTCCATATCCCAATAAGGCACCCCGCCGAACTTGCTGTCGGTAAGCGCCGGTATGGCGCCGCCTTCTTTCCTCGTAACGGAAACGGACGCTACCGCGGTCATCTCCTTGATTTTCTCCACAATTTTCCTTGCTTTGTCACTTGGGTTATATTCCCGTTTCTTCCCCATGGTTTTCCTCCTTCCCCGTGCCGTCCTCCCGGACATCCCAAGCGTGCCGGTGCCCGGAAATGTTTTTACACACGTGCCAAATCATAATTTTTTGCCTCCAAAATAACGGCATGTTCCTTAAAAACCGTCTCCAGCAGCCGGCGTTCCAATGTGCGCCGTTCCTCCAGGTGCCGCGTCAGACCTTCCAAACCTTTCAGGGCATGTTCCTTCCCGTAAGGCGATTCTTCCAAATACCGGACCATCAGCGGAAACCACATCTCGTTTCCGTCCCCGTCGGAACGCTCTTTCCGTATTACTCCAATTCCGCCGGCAATATCCTCCATATCCAAATATACAATCTGGTACGGCTTCTCTCCAAGAACGTCCTTTAACCTTCCGTAAAAATCCAGGATTTCCCCATCCGTCATCCCTAAATCAAAAACCCCGCTGCAAGCAACGGGGTATCAAACTTGCAGCGCTGCAGAGCAGCGGGGTATTTGACCCTCGCGGCAGTCGCCAAATGTCTGCAAGCAGCCACTTGGCTCGTTGCTCGCGGGAATAAAGCATCTGGTCCGTGATGATGTTTTGGAACATGGCACATTCAAAAATCTGTCCTTCCCCGTTCCAGTTACGGAAACGCTCCAAAACCACCCGTTCAAAGGAGTCCCTGTCCCGTTTTCCGTTGTAAATCTCATATTCTTCCATGTTTTTGTAAAAATCCGGCACTTCCGTCAAAATCCTCGTATAGCAGATAATCTTCCGGCTGCCCTCCGTCACGGTATTCCTGCCGATTTCTTCACAGAGAGCCGGGTAATCCGCCAGTATCCGGCGGTACCGTTCCTCCGTGACATAAGCGCACCACGCCAAATCGACGGGAGAATAATCCCCCTCGTGAAACACCTCATAATCTTTTAACTTACCGGAAAGCAGCCGTACCAATGTAGATTTTCCGGCGCCCTGCAAACCTTCCACGAAATAATTGGTTCTTCCCATTCCTGTTCCCATTTCCCGTTCCCATTTCTGCCGTTTCCGGCGGTCCCTGCCAAAAACGGGAGCCCGTTATTTCCCGCCGCCGTCTGCTTCCGGTTCCAAAATTTCCTTCTGCTTTTTCTTACTGAACCCGCCAAGCACCAACTGATAGGACTTATCCAGCAAGTCCTTTAACAAATCATCCGGCACTTCCCCGTCCGGTTTCACGGAATTCCAGTGAACCTTATTGGAGTAGTATCCCGGCACGATATCTTCATACTGTCCCCTTAAAAATTCGCCTTCCATCGGCTCCAGTTTCAGGTTAATGTAATACGGCTCATTCTTTTCATTCAAACAGACGGCCGCAAACATCTTCCCGCCAATCTTGTAGCGGACCCAGTTCCAATCGGGCTGTAAATCCTTTGTCACGGCCACCTTCTGCAGCAGGTAATCATCCAGCCATGTATAACGCATTCTCTCCCCTCCTTTGCAAAAAACCGTGCCAATATCATTGACACGGTTTTCCCTGTTTTTCCTTTTTCAAATCGCTCCGCCGTATCCGTTGCCTATCTTGCCCCCGTATTCCTCCAAATACTTTTTACGGAAGAATAGCTTGCCCATATGGAAAGGGCGTATCCGATGATCAGGTCCTTTGCCACAGCGCCCGCCAGTTCCGGTTCTTTCATCAGGTCAGGCAGCAGACGGAAGGCATCCCCGAGCGTAATGCCATACACTTCATTCAATTCGTTGAAAGCGATAATTGCCAGCGATACCATCTCTGCGCCCACAACTGCCACAATGGAAAGCAGAATGCAGATAACGATTCCTTTTTTTGACAATACCCTTCCAAGCATCCCATAACCTTTCATCCCACAGTATACAATTGCATAACCCGCAATTCCGGCGATAAATCCAACCTGTCCGAGGATAACCCATAAAACGGCTCCGAGTAAAACCCCGGCAAGCGCCCCGATAATCCCCAGAAGCATATTCTCCCGTTTCTCCTGTCCGTCCAATACCATGTTTCCCATTTGTGTGTCCATTGTCCTCCTCCTCATCCATAATCAATCATCCGGCGGATGGAAACATCCGCACCTGTTGCGTTAATATGTATTTTCCAAATTTATTGTATAAAATAATAATAAATTTTACAATCTTTTTTGTAAAAATTTATTTTCCGAATGTTATGTTGATGGGCGGACGCACAGGAGGGAGTTTTTTGCGAGGCGGCAGCGGGATTGCCTGTCCCGGATTTTCCGTGCACTTTTTCCGGCTGGGGGTTTCTAAGCAGAATGGCGTA
>ERZ808054.811-NODE-811-length-23198-cov-28.645214_pt1 | contig 23198 bp, 27 predicted proteins | sample MGYA00380201_ERZ808054 | MGnify/ENA primary metagenome ERZ808054 (study PRJEB31490, sample SAMN06133419) | mouse gut metagenome | isolation source: Z5_2 | host: mice | place: China: Chengdu | collected 2015-05 ...
CCAAACCGTGACCCATACGGGGAAACGTCCGGAAACTACTGGAGAGCGCCGGAGAGGATACTGCCCATCGTATTGGCGGCTTCCTTCTTCGCCGAGGTGGTGACGTGGGTGTAGGTATCCAGTGTGAACCCTGCGCTGTAGTGGCCCAGCATCCCGGAGACGGTCTTGATGTCCACGCTGTTTTGCAGGACCAGCGTTGCGAACGTATGGCTCAAATCGTGAAACCGCACTTGAGCCAGCCCTGCCCGTTTCAATACCCGGTGCAGCATATGGAGTACGCTGTCCGGTGAAATGGGGCCTCCTGTGGGCGATGGGAACACGTATGGGCTGTTGCCGCTTTTCTTCCGCTGCTCCTGCAAAACGCCCACCGCATCCGCCGACAGCGGCAGGGTGCGGTAGGCATTCTTCGTCTTCAGAGGGGCTTCGATGATTTCTCCATTGATCCTGGCGACTTGCCGTTGTACCCGGAGGCTGCCCTGCGACAAATCAATGTCTTCCCATTTCAGCCCCAGCAATTCACCTCTCCGGAGGCCGGTAGCCAATTCGATGTAGTACAGCTCGAAGACACCGCTTTCCTTCGCTTCCCGCAGGAAGGATGTCAACTGTTCTACTGGCAGAGTTTTCATTTCCTTATGTTCCAGCTTTGGCAGGGCACAGCCGTCTGTTGGATTGCTGTTGATGAGCTTCTGATCTTTGGCAAAATCCATCGCTGAGGAAATCACCTGGTTGATATTTCGCACGGTCTTGGCGCTCAATCCTTTGGGCTGGCCTTTTGACTCGACCCGCTCTACTCTGCCGCCAGCCAGCAGCTTTTTGTAGAGCGTCTGTAAGTGCAGAGAAGATAATTTGTTCAGTTGGATATCTCCGATATTCGGCTTAATGTGGTTGTCGATGTATCCGCGATAGGTCTGGTGCGAGGATGGGCGTACCTTGATCTTGGCGCAGTTTTCAAACCAGACATCCATCCACTGCCCTGTGGTGTACTGCTCCGCTTTCAGTGTATCAAGATAGATTCTTCGATGGCCGCTTTGAGTTTTGTCTTGACTTCGGCCTGAGTTCTGCCCAGTACATTTTTGTAGATCACTTTTCCTGTTTCGGGATTACGGCCGGCGGTGTAACGGCCTTCCCAGCGGCCATCGCTCCGTTTGCGAATACTCCCTTCTCCGTTTGCACGCCGTTTTGCCATCAGGGGTCCCTCCTCTCGTCAAATGATTCACGGAGCCGTTGTCCACATCTTTTACGTAGGAATACCAGTTGTTTTTTTCCGAGTTCGCTGCCGATCCCGCAGGCTAGCCGGAAACCGGTAATGAAGCTGTCCAGGACCATGTCTTCGCGGAGTTGGGATTCTGCATCCACCAACTGGAGTAGCTGCTTTCGCCGCTGCTTGTCCAGCGTATGGCTCAGCTTGTAGCGTATGGTTTCGATCTCTTGGCGTTGTTTTGCATAGATGTCATCTGAGAAAAATTTTTCTTGCAGGGCTTGCATGTAGTCGTACATTGTGTGTTGCCTCCTTTGGTTTGGTAGCAACACACAATACCTTAACTCCGGGAGAATAGCCATACCCTTTGGGCAGAGTTATCAGAAACTTATCATTTTCAAAAAGCCTCTCTTTGTTTACAGCTACCCAAAATTTGAAGGTCTACATGACTGGACCGGTATAGCCGTGTTCCTCGTGATCATCTGCCTTGTGGCCTGCTGCGATCTTCTTTTCTCTGATCCGCTGCATCAGCTTGCTCTCCGTATGATGTCCTGCCGGATTGGAAGGCAGAGGAGTCTCCTGGAATATCCGGCTCATGTGGTAGAGCAGCCGGGTGGCCGACAGCAGTACTGATGGCGAGCGATCTTCATTTTGGTGATTCAAAAGAAACTGTGCGTACCGATTTCCCTGTGCGGCAGACTGCGTCAGCCAGTAGGCGGCCCGCTCTTTGTCCTGTATGATCTCATCGCAAGCGAGATATAACTTGCCGAGGGCGTACTGGGCATACTGGCTTCCCTGCCCAGCAGCGGCGGTCAAATATTTTTCTGTTTTTGTAATATCTTTGGGAATTATGTTTCCTTGAAGATACAGTTTTTCCAGATGATACTGGGCGGTCTGGTTTCCCGCATCGGCGGCTTGCTTGTAGCAGACCATCGCCTCGTCCATTCGTCCCTGCTCCTGGAGGAGTGTTCCAAGGGCATATTGGGAGCAGGCAGCTCCGGCTTCAGCAGATTGCCGGAACCAGAATTCAGATTCTTCGTCATCTGGGAGGACGCCTAAACCTTTTCGCCAAGCCCTGCCCAGATGATGTGCCGCCATTGTGAAGCCGCTGTCCCACAGTTGTTCCAGTGTTTGCAGCGCCTCCCGCTTCTCTGCTTGGGTAACATCGTCGGCATTCAGTGTCTCCAACGCACGGTAGCAGTCCAGCACCGTCTCGGAACCGCTGTTCTCGGGAAGAACGTCCGTGTATTCCTCCGCCATATCGGTATCCTCAAAGGTGAAAACGTTCCGGCGCAGATTTTCGGCCTCCTGGATCACCAGATTCTTGATTGCTCGAAATTCTTTTTGCTGGGAGAGCGGCAGGTGTTGCCGGGGTGTATCCTTGTAGTAACTCTCTAATTCATCTTTCAGCTTGTTCCAGGTGGCATAGCATTCAGCCACTGCCGGGATCTTCGCCAATTCGTCCACGATTTCATCCACTTGAGCTTTGGTAGATTTTTTCAAGTAGCCGTATACCTTTTTGCCCTTGGCTGCCTCCAGGGACTGCGACAGCGTCAGCATCTTCGCACCAATTTCTGAACTATCGCAGAGCTCGGTTTGCATCTTTTTTGTCAGTTCACGCATAGTTTGCCGTGTCATAGCAATGAGGTCTTTGTAGGAAATATCCTTTTCCTGGTAGAGCGAGTACAACTCATCCTGAAAAATATCGTTTGTAAGTTTGGAGCGGATGGTGTTGATCCCCTCCCTAGTCAGATGGCCGCGCTTGGGATCAGCCGACCAGACCATGGCGTGAACATGGGGATGCCCACCCTCGTCATGGAAGGCTGCGCACCAGCGGAGTTGGTCTGGCGGGATATTCATTGCTTCAGCTATCTCCACCTGATGTGCCTTGATCAGTTTTTGCCAGCTTTCGGCATGATCGTAGCCCAGGCAGGCGGCATCCTCACGGCGCAGGGACCAGATGAACGTCCATACATTACCGGGGTGTTCCTCAATTTCCTTGAGGGAGGCATTCAGAGATACGGGGCGGCTGCTGAACAAGCCGTGTTCTCCGTGACGCTCCACCCGTGGCCGGGTTGCGATGTACTCCATGTAGCCCTCCCGCCCGACAACCTCGTGGGCGTTGGCATCCAATACAGCGGAGATCAGGGTGGAGGCGCTGCCGGAGGTAGGTATGGTGCAGTAGTCCTCATACTCATTCATGTCTCTGATATCAGGAAAATCTTGCAGCAAATTTTCTATGAACAGTCTCTGACTTTCCGTCGGCGGACCGCTGCCCTCCAGCTTTTCAACCCGCTCCCTGGTGCCGATGTACTTCATGTACCCACCTGCTCCGCCGGATTTGATAAAGCCACTTTTTTGGATCAGCCGAACCATAGATTAGTCCAACCCCTTCTGATATTTCAGAGCATCCTCAAATTTGATCTCGCCGTTGATCTGCTTGACCTCTCGGATGCATCGAATTCGCAGTTTCTCTATTTCATCCAACCCGGCATTGATTTCTGAGGCGAGAATATTTGCGGTCATACTTTGTTCCACTGCCAGCTTGAACAGCAGTCGGCCCATCCGGCTGCCCAGTGCGCCTAGCTTGCCCTCTAGGACATCGGAGAGGATTCTTGGGAGGTAGGCGCTGGCGTTTTGGGTATCCAGGTAGCCGGTGTAGAAACGGATGGCCTTTTCGATGTACTCATTTTGGAAGGAGCAGTTGTCCTCGCGGTAGTGAAGATTTACCTGGTTCCATGCTTCATTACTCAGCCAGACAGTGTGTCGGCTCTTATCTGCTTTTTCTGTTTTCATAGGCGAAAAGCTCCTTTTCTTGGTGGTAGCGTCACCGAAAACTCTGCAACGGCTGTGTTTTTCGGCGTTTTTTTGGAGACAAGCGTCAATCGCTATTTTGGCCTCCCGTAAAAGCGTCAACTATTGTTCCCCTCAACCGCCCGCACTGCGGGTGGAAGTGACTGCCCTGGCGCTGTGAAAGCGCCAGGGCTTTCTCCTGCTTTTTCTTCTTCTCCCCCCTATTTTGCCGTCTCCCCGCCACAAATGGCCTACAACGTCGTTTTAGTGTGCGGAGGTGGGTCGGGGTTGCCCTGTATGATGGGTGGGCCGCAAATCGGCTCACAGGGGCTTACACGGCGGTTCGGGTGGCGAGGTGGGATTTGGCCACGTCTAACTCCAGTCTCCGGAGTTGCCGCTGGTGGTATAGATCCACAGCGTTTTGAATGGGGTGGATGGTATAGCGCAGTGTTCCGTTACGCTTTTGACCGGATTTGGTGATGACACTAGTGGACTCAATGCTGATGAATCCCTTTTCACCAAGTGCAACAATATATTTTTGAACGGTGTTAATGCTCATACCAACTGCACGGCCAATGGTTTTGTAGCTGGGATAACACTGATAAGTTTTGCGGTCTTCGCAGTAGAGCAAATAGGAGTAGACGGCAATTTCTCCAGGAGATAAACCGAGCGCGAAGATCACATTTGGTAGTGGGAAGTAGTTTTTATACGGTTTACTCATGCGCCGCCTCCAAAGGTATTCTGTTCAACCCAAGCAACAAACTTTTCTTTTGGTACGACCATGCGGCTGCCAATTTTCAGTACAGGAAAATCTTTTTCATGCATCAGCTCATAGCTGCTGGCAGCGGAGATACCTAGTACTTGAGCGACCATGGCTGCATTGAGAAACAGCGGCAGGTCATCATAATTTTTGTACTCAGATGCTTTCATTATGTGGTTCTTTTCCTTTCTTCAGAATTGAATTGCAGAGAGAAAAAATTCTTCGTGTTTGCAGGACCTTTCCTTTGGACTGCATCCATGATATAATGAAATCAAAAAAGTTTACATCAGGAAGTGACCTTTTTGGAAGATAAGATGCACAAGATATCTGGCAGATCTCAGCTGTTGCTGGTGGAGAAAAGCGCGGGGATGTTTTCTACGGTACTCCATTATGGAGATGGGACAGAGACACAACTCCCTGCGATTACACCTACAAAAGATTTGATTGCGGCTACAGAAGCCGACTACCAGGAATATCGAAGGGAGATCAGACGTCTGCGAGAGGAGCATCCACTGTTTGAGGATCGAATCGATATTTCGGTGGCTGGCTTTGAGGATTTTGTAGCGGAAGCGCTGTTGCTGCCGTCTATGCTACAGAAAACAGACCCGGTAAGTTCCTTTGTGTTGGGAGAACTTCTCCATCAAAGTTTACAGACCGAGGACGATGGCAGCGCCTCGTTCTTGCTGAGTGCTGCAGCGGAACTGCTTTATATTTTGGAAGAGCCAATTCGGGTGCAGACATGTTTACGGAACATTTTTGAGATGACCTTCGATGGGATGGAGCGGGCAAAGCAGCAGGAGCGGTTTGAGAAGCTGTGCCGGGTATATTCCGACATTGGCGGGCTGTGTGATCCAGCTGCTTTGCCCGATGTGGAACCAGGACATAGAACGTTTGCAGTTAACTCCATCTTTGGGTTGCGGCTTCTGGAGTTGGCGCTCTATTTTCAGCAGGACAATCAGCGGATTGCCCGATGTGATTACTGCTGGGAGTGGTTTATCCCGAAAACGAAAAAGGTCACCCGGTACTGTGACCGGGTGACTGATGGATATCCGTGTAAACAGAGAGGAGCGCGGTTTAAGCGTAACCTGGTGGAGGAACAAGATGGCGCGCTCAAAATCTGCAATCAGCTGCGGGATCGTATGTATGCCCGGCTGCTGCGTTGGCAGGACGCTGCGCCGAGTGAGCGCGGAGGCTTGATCCCCATGGACTATGACCAGTACAGTACATGGAGTGAGAATGCCCGCCTGGCGCGGATCGAATATTTGGAAGGGAAATTGATGGCTGAAGAATTTCTGCGCCGGGTTGATGTGACACAAGAGTTGACAATCTACGAGACGGATAAAGCGGAAGTGGTGAAGGAGACTGACTGGCAGCGCCTTGTGGCCAGGAGCTATAGCTTTGACACTGCAACGCACTATCCAGAGGTAATGCAGGTTCAAGATCTGCGTGTGCCGGAACCGAGGTGGGAACTGTACACGGCAGATGATCTGCGGAGGGAGGATCAGAAAGGACACCAGAGTTTGCGGGAGAGATATGGCAAGGGCTAAGAATGATCCAACGCCCCTGCTAAGGATTTGAATTGCACAATGTGACTTTGGAGCAACTGTAGAGTAGATTGAATCCTGGGGCCAGATATAATGGTTTTAAGGAATATCGCAGGGTAGAATAAAGATATGATTTACCTTGTGGTATCTTTGTTTACTGCAATGTAGATTTTGAGGGGAAATCCCAGAGGGGAAATCCGGTGAAGTGTGTGGCGAATTGAGAATCTGACTCACATAGGGAAATGTTACGAAAAGGGTTAGGGAATTCCGGGCAGGAAGGTTAACTTTCCTGTCCGGCTCTTTGGGAACGGAGTCAATCTGGATTATCAAATTCCCTATGGGTCCCGCCGCCTGATCCTATATCTTCTGAGTGGCACAGACGCAGAGTTCGAAGCCCTCAGCGGTTTTGTTTCCAACAAACTTAGTTTCTTCATTGCTATACTGCCTCCTATCCCTTACTTCTCTACAGTATATCATCTCGTCTCCACTTCAGCTACATTTTGTTAATACTCTCTTTACTCATTCAATTACCCTGCCTGCTCGCAACCTTGTCCGTTCCTTTTTCGCCCATCTATGCTATAATATCCTCAGATTCACAAATGATGAAAGGCGGGACCGCTATGATTACCGGCGAACTGAAAAACAAGATTGACGCGCTCTGGGAGACCTTTTGGACCGGCGGGCTGACCAATCCGCTGACGGTCATCGAACAGATTACCTACCTCATGTTCATACATGGCCTGGACGCTCTGGACGACACCCGCGCCAAAGAGGCTGTCATGCTGGACCTGCCCTATACTAGCATCTTCGGCGCGGAGCAGCGGCAATACAAGTGGTCCGTATTCCGGGACCTCCCCGCCGCAGAGATGTTCCACATTGTCCAGAACGGTGTGTTCCCCTTCTTGAAAACTTTGGGAGCCAGCCCGGACAGCGCTTACTCCAAATACATGGGAGACGCTATCTTCATGATCCCCACGCCGCAGAAGCTCAGCCAGATCGTGGATCAGATGGACGCCCTATATGCCTCTGGTCTGGCGGCCCCGGACATCCGGGGGGACGTATACGAGTACCTGCTCTCCAAACTCTCCACCGCCGGAACCAACGGTCAGTTCCGCACGCCCCGGCATATTATCCGCATGATGGTGGAGCTGTTGGCTCCCGGGCCGGACGAGATTATCTGCGACCCGGCCTGCGGTACCAGCGGCTTCCTGGTGGCGGCGGGGGAGTACCTCAAGGAGCGGTACCGGGAGGAGATATTCTACAACCCCGCCCGATTGGCCCACTACAATGCCGGGATGTTCACCGGCTACGACATGGACCGGACCATGCTGCGCATCGGGGCCATGAACATGATGACCCACGGAGTGACGGACCCTGCCATTCAATACAAGGACAGTCTCAGCGACCAGAACACCGACGCGGACAAATACACTATGATACTATCAAATCCGCCCTTCAAGGGCAGTCTGGACGCGGACATTGTGGCCCCCGGACTGCTGAAGGTCTGCAAGACGAAGAAGACCGAGCTGCTGTTTCTGGCCCTGTTCCTGCGGATGCTGAAGGTGGGCGGACGGTGTGCCTGTATCGTGCCGGACGGCGTGCTGTTCGGGTCCTCCAAGGCACATAAGGACATCCGGCGGGAGCTGGTGGAGAACCACCGGCTGGAGGCGGTGATCTCCATGCCCTCCGGGGTATTCAAACCGTATGCCGGGGTGTCTACGGCGGTGCTGGTGTTTACCAAGACGGTGCACGGCGGCACGGAACAGGTGTGGTTTTATGATATGCGCGCCGATGGTTTCAGTCTGGATGATAAGCGGACGGCGGTTGCGGAGAACGATATTCCGGACATCGTGGCGCGGTTCCATGATCTGGCTGGTGAGGAGAAGCGGGCGCAGACGGAGCAGTCTTTCCTAGTACCGAAGGCGGAGATCGTGGAAAACGGGTATGATCTGTCTATTAACAAGTACAAAAAGACCGCGTATGTGCCGGTGGAGTATCCGCCAACCAGTGAGATTTTTGCGGAGCTGAGGGCACTGGAGGCGGAGATTGCCAAGGGGCTGGAGGAGTTGGAGGGTATGATGTGAAGATTAAGCTAAAAGATGCCTTTGAACTCCAAATGGGAAAAACTCCGTCACGAAACAGCCCTCAATTAAATACATCAATCAAACCAAAGAATTCATTTCAGACAGTGGTGTAGTTGAATCTGGGATAAAGCTCATTCCAAAAGGAACCGTTATTATGAGCTTTAAGCTATCTATCGGAAAAACAGCCATCACCTCGGAAGATATGTATACTAATGAGGCGATCATGGCGTTTATTGATAAGGGTATTTGTCCTATGGATGCTGACTATATCTATCATTTATTCAGTGGTATGGATTGGTCAGAGGGGACAAATAAGGCCGTATTAGGAGCAACCTTGAATAAAGCAACTTTGTCCAAAAAATGGATTGTTATTTCAGATATGGACGAGCAAAAACATGTTGCCGTAGTACTGGATAAATTAGATAATTTGATTTCCCTCCGCAAACAGCAGCTTGCCAAACTGGATGAATTGGTCAAGGCGCGGTTTGTGGAGATGTTTGGGGATATCATTCAAAATACAAAAAATTGGACAATACAGCCACTTGGAACATTATGCGACATTTCTCGAGGAGGTTCGCCAAGACCTATTGAACAATATCTTGGTGGAACTATCCCATGGATAAAAATCGGCGATGATACAGATAGTGACAATACCTATTTATCATCGACAAAGGAATATATCATTGAAGCTGGAGTGAAGAAAAGCCGTTTGGTTAAAAAGGAAGCCTAATATTTGCAAACTGCGGGGTTTCTCTTGGCTTTGCACGCATTATTACCTTTGATGGATGTATTCACGATGGATGGCTTGCCTTTGAGAACATTGACCACCGTCTTAACAAAGTCTTTTTGTTGCATTCATTGAATCAAATGACCGAACACTTTCGGGAAATCGCTCCTGCTGGTACACAACCTAACTTAAATACATCTATTATGAAAGCACATATACAGATTGTGCCACCATCCAACTTGCAGGAGACATTTGTCGAATTTGTTGCACAGACTGGCAAATTTCGGTTGACAGTTCAGCAGAGCCTTGATAAACTAGAAGTGCTGAAAAAGGTGTTGATACAGGAGTATTTTGGGTGAGGTGTACAAGTATGGCGAGTTTCAGCATGGATATAGATAACAAATTTGGTTTGAATACATATCAAGATACAAAAAATACATATGAGTGGATAGTTAGAGCAGTAGAAAAGAGCGGATATCAAAACGTAAAAATAGAATCTGAATTTTCCTTTTATATCTCTAAAATGTTTTGTAGTTGCGAAAGTATAAATGAATTTGTTGAAAATGCATACGGCCAATCTGATTATAATCCGATTTCTATACGTTGCTCTATTTGCTCCCAAAACACACATCTTGTGTCTATCTCTGGGCGCGCCGATGAAATTTCTGTTTATGCAGGCTCAAAGAAAGTATTAGAAGAAATTGTAAACTTGCTTCAGGAAACATCGTTGGACGAAAATGAACTTAATGATCCAATTTCTGTAATGTATATTGAACGCCAAGATAACAGTGTTATTGTTAATGGAAGAAACAATGTGGTTGCTAATAACCACAGTTCGGCAGCAAATTCATCTGGAAATCCTGATTCACAACTCAAGCAATGGTTAAAAGCCGTTGGCCAAAATTTGCTTGCTAATGGTATTTGGTATTTGCTCTGTCTAGGAATTGGTGCTATAGCAGCAATTCTTTTGACAAAGAATTAAAACAGAGGTGCCCCCTATGCCCAACTTCACCCCCTACCAAACCGAACAATTCACCTCCTTTGCCCCCGCCGCCCTGACGGCGGAGCGTCTCTATGCCATCGATCCCGCCGCCTGTGCCATGAACTGCCGGCGAGCCATGGAGCTGGCGGTAAAGTGGATGTACGCGGTGGACAAGCAGCTGGTCCTGCCCTATAAAAAGGACCTCTCCGTCCTGCTCAGCACGGTGGAGTTCGTGGATCTGGTGGATGACAGGAACCTCCTCCAGCGGCTGGACTTTCTGCGCCGTTTAGGCAACACCGCCGCCCATAGCGCGAAAAAGATCTCCAGGGACCAGGCACGTCTGGCTCTGGAGAATCTCTTTTATTTTCTGGATTTTATCGCCTGCTGCTACGACCCGAATTATCAGCCGGTGGACTTCGCCCCCGCCCTGCTGCCTGAGCTGGAAGACGCGGTGATCGTAGACCGCAAGGCCCTTGCAGCGGCGGCAGATGCTCCTGTCGCTTTCTACGAGGCGGCGCCGGAACAGATCAGCCAGCTGACCCTGCGGCGGCAGGAGCAGAAGGCTGCCTACGTCCCCAAACCTCTGGACCTCACCGAGTACGAAACCCGGAAGCTCTACATCGACACCATGCTCCAGGACGCAGGCTGGACGGAAGGCGCCGACTGGCTAAACGAGTACCCGGTGGAGGGGATGCCCAACGCCTCCGGCAAGGGCTTCGTGGACTACGTCCTGCTGGGCGGCGACGGACGCCCTCTGGCTCTGGTGGAGGCCAAGCGCACCTGTCAGGACCCGGCGGCGGGCCGCCAGCAGGCCAGGCTCTATGCCGATCTTCTGGAGGAGAAATTTGGCCGCCGGCCTGTGATTTTCCTGACCAACGGCTTCGACACCCGGATCTGGAACCATCCCTACTACAACGAGCGCCCCGTCTCCGGTATTTACGCCAGGCGGGACCTGGAGAAAGAGTTCAACAAGCTGACCATCCGCGCCTCTCTTGAGGACGCTTCACCCCGGGAGAATATCGCTGGACGGTACTATCAGGTGGAGGCGGTAAAGGCCGTCTGTCATGCCTTTGATGCAGAAAACCGCCGGAAAGCCCTGCTGGTAATGGCCACCGGCTCCGGCAAGACACGGACCATCATCTCCCTGGTGGAGGTCCTGCTGCGCCGGGCTGGGTGAAGAATGTGCTGTTTCTGGCTGACCGCACCAGTCTGGTGACACAGGCCAGGCGGGCCTTCGTGAACCTGCTGCCGGACCTGAGCCTCACCAATCTCTGCGAAGACCGGGAGAATCTTACCGCCCGGGCAGTGTTTTCCACCTATCAGACCATGATGAGCTACATTGACGATGCACGGGACGCAGACGGCGGGAAGCTGTTCACCGTGGGACATTTTGACCTCATCATCGTAGATGAAGCCCACCGGAGCATATACAAGAAATACCAGGCGATTTTTGATTACTTTGACGCCCATCTAATTGGGCTGACCGCTACACCCAAGGCGGAGATCGACAAGAACACTTACGGCATCTTCGACCTCCGGGAGGGAGACCCCACTTATGGCTACGAGCTGAGCCAGGCTGTGGAGGATGGCTATCTGGTGGACTTCCGATGCCTGGAGACTACGCTGAAATTCCCCAGCGAAGGGATTGCTTATGACCAGCTGTCCGACGAGGATAAGGAGCAGTACGAAAATACCTTTGCGGATGAGGACGGCGTCCTGCCGGACCGGATCGAGAGCAGTGCCATCAATGAGTGGGTGTTCAACGAGGATACCATCCGCAAGGCGCTGGATATCCTGATGACCCAGGGCATCCGAGTGGACTACGGCAACAAGCTGGGTAAGAGCATCATTTTTGCAAAAAATCACCGCCATGCGGAAAAGATTCTGGAGATGTTTAACCGGGATTATCCCGCCTATGTGGGCTGGGCCAAGTGATCGATAACCAGACCCGGTACGCTCAGAGCGCCATCGACCAGTTTTCCGACCCGGCCAAGCTGCCGCAGATCGCAATCTCCGTGGATATGCTGGACACCGGCATCGACGTGCCGGAGGTGGTGAATCTGGTGTTCTTCAAGCGGGTCATGAGCCGGGCCAAGTTCTGGCAGATGATTGGCCGGGGGACCCGGCTCTGTCCGGGACTGTTGGACGGCGAGGACAAGAAGTGCTTTTATATCTTTGACTTCTGCGGCAACTTCACCTTTTTTCAGGAAAATCCTAAAGGAAAGGATGCCGCCATCCAGCACTCTCTCCAAGAACGGATATTCAATCTGAAGGCACAACTTGTCCTGAAACTCCAGGATGGACAGACAGAGGAACTGGCTGCATTCCGTCGGGGGTTGATTGAGGACATGGCGGCCCAGACAGCCGCACTGGACCGCAGTAGTTTCGCTGTGCGCCTGCGGGAGGTGGAAAAGTTTTCAAAGCAAGAAGCCTATGCCGGGTTGACCTACGAGAATACTCTACAGCTGGAAGAGGTGGCCTCGCTGCTGCCGCCCGCGGCTGAGGATGCTTCGGCGGTGCAGTTCGATTCTCTGATGTACGGGATCGAACTGGCCGGTCTGGTGGGCAAGGCTTATACCGGAGCCCGGAAGGAATTGGTTCGGAAGGTCCGCGCGGTAGCAGAGGTGTCAAATATTCCATCCATTGACGCTAAACGGGAGTTTCTGCACCAACTGCTCCACACGGATTACATAGAAACGGCGGGCATCGGCAAATTTGAACGTATCCGCAAAGAACTGCGGGAACTGATGAAATGTACCCCGTTGAAAGAGCGCATATTTTATACCACTGATTTGGCGGACGAGATCATCTCCGCGCAATGGCGGGATTCCGAACTGGAGAACGATGACCTTGCGGACTATAAAGAGCGGGTCAATTACTACGTCCGCCAGCATCAGAACGAGAAAGTCATCCATAAACTCCACACCAACCAGCCTTTGACGGAGCAGGACGTAGAGCGGCTGGAGGAGATATTGTGGAGCGAAGCCGGTTCCAAAGAGGAGTATATCCGGGAGTATCAGGATAAGCCTCTGGGGGAGTTGGTACGGGAGATTATCGGGCTGGACATGAACGCCGCCAAAGAGGCATTTGCCCGGTATCTCAATGATGTGAATCTGGACCAGCGGCAGATCTATTTTGTGAATCAAATCATTGGCTATGTGGTGAAAAATGGGATGATGAAGGATATGTCTGTCCTTCAAAAGCCGTTGTTTACCGACCAGGGGACCGTTGTGGAGATATTCACGGAGCTGACCGCTCTGGGCGGTGATTCGGGATGTGATCCGAACGATCAATGCGAATGTGGGAATTCGCGCATGATTCCAATTGTTGAAGCATCTTTCTTTGTTTACTGTCTCTCAATTTTTGATCTATCCACTCTTTGTAGACAGTGGTGCATTTCGGACTATCAAGAAACCTCTTTTCATTTTCCTGTGGATATGGTATACTGAAATTGTTATGGATCACATTTCTGAATAGCTATGTCCGATAGGAGAAGTTATGGGCCAATACGAAAAATTGCTGTTATCGATTCTTAGCGGAACAAGAGATAAAAATTTGCTGTTTTCTGATCTGCGAACAGTTCTGGAGCGGCTCGGTTTTCAATGCCGAATAAAAGGCGATCATTTCATTTACACTAAAGACGGCATCGAAGAGATTGTTAATATCCAGCCAATGGGCAATATGGCAAAACCATATCAGGTCAAACAGGTCAGAGGAATCATTTTGAAATATCAGTTGGGAGGTAGCGTCCATGAAATATGAGATTATTCTTTATTGGAGTGAAGATGATGGCGCATATATTGCCGAAGTTCCGGAATTAGCAGGCTGCATGGCAGATGGATCTACCGCCGGTGAGGCGCTGCACAATGTGGAGATAATTGCAAAAGAGTGGATCGAAGCAGCGCAGGAACTTGGCCGTCCTGTGCCTATACCCAAAGGCCGATTGAAATATGCATGAGAAAAGGTCTGCCCCATAATCTGACCCAGAATGGAAAAAATCCCTGTGGAATCAGTGGATGGAAAAGGACTGGAAAGGATATGCTTTTGGACGCAATCAGGGCGGAAAGCACCAGAAATCTCTACTCACTGCCCCTGAGCACAGCTCATAACCCGGAGGTCGCAGGTTCAAGTCCTGCCGCCGCAACCATAAAACGGCTGATTTCATGTGAAATCAGCCGTTTTTCTTGTTAAAAAGTTCAGAGGCATTTTTTGTGATGCTTATCTGATGCTTATTTTTCATTTTTCTGCATCGCTGATGCTTATCCGCTGCTTGTGCTGCTTACCATCCCATTTTCATTTCCATCGGGAGGGGTTCTTCCTCCGGGACCGGAGCAGATTTTTTCTGTTGCGGTCCTGCTGAATAGATGTCACTCAGCTTTGCCACACTGATTCGCTTGTGATTATCCAGTGCATGACCGTACTTGTCCAGTGTAATAGATGGGTTGGCGTGGCCCAGGAGACGGGAGAGAGTTACTACATCCATTCCCTGTTCCAGAGATCGGGTGGCGAATGTATGACGCAACGAATGAAAATTGGCATCCGGAATGCCAGACTGCCGGATGCACCGCTTGAATATATCCTGGTAGGTGCGAGGCTCGTAGGGAGAGCCGTTCTCCTGGCAGAACACGTAACCCTCTGGATTATAACTATAGTCCTGCGCTTTGATCAACATCTGAATACTTCGGTACATCTCAAAATCATGGAACAATTCATCCATGATGAAGACCCGCCTGCGGGAGTTATCTGTCTTGGTGGTGGGCGTGGTCTTGACAGTAGTGGAGGCCGCAATGGAATCATCGTGGTTAGGCAGACGGTTTCTTGTTTCGCAGATCAAAAACGATTGGTTTTCCATATCCACGTTTTCCCAGCGTAGGCCACACAGTTCCCCCAGACGCAGGCCGGTGAACATATCAAATACGATTCCGAATGCAGCAGGCTCCGGTGCAAGACGGGCTGCTGTCATCGCAAGCTGGTAAACATATTTTTACTCCTCTGCTACTATGTAACAGGCTTGCATTTTGCAAGCCCAATACTGATCCATAAAGCCGCATCGATTTCGTCCATTTTGTCCATATCAAGGTGCCCAACATATTTCAGAAAGCGACGTTTATCCAAAGGACGAGGTTGTTCCAACATGACCATGGAGTTTTTGGGCAGCCCACAGGCAGAATCCAGGAGTATATGCGTGGGCAAATATCGGCACTTGAGCCGTCCGGTGATAACAGCAGCAATGATTGTTGGACTATGCAGGTTACCCATATTGTTCTGGATCACCAGGACAGGACGGATGCCGCCTTGTTCTGAACCGATGGTTGGTGCAAGATTTGCGTAATATATCTCTCCTCGCCGAATTTGTTGTACATTCATGTTCGCTCCGAAAATAAAATCTGGCGAAAGCCGCTTCTAAAGACTACAAAAAACTACTGGAGCGGCTCCCGCCACTTCTTAACCATAAACTGTCAAAAAGCTTACTTGCCTGTATTGCCTGCATTCGACACTACTCCTCCAGGCATAGGCGGCAAAACTGGACTCCGGTTGGCTCCGCACTCCGGGAATCTCACCCCTCCGAGGCTCTCTCCGAGCTGCCCCCATTGTTTGAGTCTGTGGCTGGGCAGGGGTACCATTGTAGGCAAACGAGGGCATTGCAATGCAGCCTGCCAAAGCTGCTTTGGGATGGACGGGAACCGCTGGGCACCTTACTGTTAGGCCCTTTGATAAAAACCTTCGGGAAGAAAATCGATCCTCCTTCTGACACTATGTTTCTACAGGTGGTCTTGGCGCGTCCTCCGAATCGCTTGCCCTTTATCCAAGGCTCGTCTGCTGACGTTATCCAGTTGCCGGTTATGACCGTCGAAGACGGTGTTTTTCAAGGTGATATTTGAGGCTCCTTTTGTCCCCTCACTTTCTATTGCTGACTTTTTTGAATTTTGACAACCAAAAATTTTAGAGTTTTGAGAATTTTCTTTTTCCTTTTGTTGACTGCATTCTGGGAAAGCCCCAAATCTTGCGCTATCTCTCGCTCTGTTTTTTGCTGCGGCGCAAGATACAGTGAGTGGATCAATTGGTAACTCGCTGCATCCAGCTGACTTAATGCTTTACGAACCGTTTCTGCACGTATACGCTCAATTACCTCTTGCTCCACATCCTGAGTTTCGTTTGCCACCACTTCTTCCCCGCTGCACCCGCACTCATCTGCAACGGTGTAAATAGATATCTCCCTCCAATTTTCCGATTGAGACCGTATGTAATAGCGATGGTTCTCTTCTGCCCTGTATTTGCGCGTCTCAGCTTTACCAGTCTCCAAAACCACATCTCCCATATCAATAAAATAGTGTCCCTACCCCTCTGGGGAATTGATGAAACGATAAAACTCTCTGCCACTCATCTCAATCCATTGCATATCCTCTGGCTTGCATTTGAGGGTCTTCACCCGGAAGTATCTTTTCTGCATTTCGTTCCTCCATCTTGACATTTTTTGATTGGCAAATATCAAAATAGGGGCGCGCGTATTGTGTAAAGATTTTTGGAGATGACCAGGCAGATCGTAGCAGGGATGATTAGCAGAAATGTATATGGTGCGAAAATACAAGATTTTTGTCGAATAGAACAAGGATGCCGTCCCGTTACCCGGGACGGCATCCTTGTTAGAAATTTATACTTTCTATATCCTCGCAACAGGTGCTGTTTTAGTAGCATAGAGTTAGGTTATCTTCTCTTTTGGTGAGGATAACCTAACATCTTCTTCTCACACTACTCTCACAATTTACTCACATTGCTCTCACAAATATCGCAAGTTTCGACACATTTCGCAATAAAGCGATATCCCGTTCGATAGCCGGTTTGGATGAAGGTGATTCGGCGAATTCCCGTGAGCCAATCTATTTGACCTATGCTCTTTAAATATTTTAAATCTACAATTAACAGATGGAATATCTCCCGATTCATCAACCGGCCTGCATCCTTTGCCGTCACCGTGGGTGTGACATACACATTTTGGGCAGCAAGCAGGTTCTGTATATCTGAAAACAGTGTATCATCCAGGCCAACAGCTAATGTGCGATATATCATGCAGATACTCCCTCTTTTTATAATAGTGCAGACTTTTTCGACATAATTTGCATATGGTTAATAGAAAACGCGGAACGAAGTCCGTCCCGCGTTTTCTATCAAGTCAAAATCTTGGAAGCTATGTTTTGTAGATGCCGCTTGATTTAAGACTCAGCTTACGTTTCGGTCAATTATTTGTGTCAATTGGGAGGGATCGCTGAAGCCCTGATCCCTCCCAATTTTACCGGGGATCCAGCAGTTGAGCAAGTTCCATGCCTTACCGATCAAAGCTCCTCTTTGCAGCTATTGACGGATATCTGCGTTGATATCCGTTCGGCTAAAAGGCATCCCCTCTGCTCGGGCAGTACGAAAACCGGCCGCCTCGGCTGCCGCACGAAAATCTGCACCGAAATGCATACAAGTAATTTGCCTTCGCAGATCCACCGGAACAAGCTCACACAGCTGCTCCAGCGAACAGTGGTATGAATGCGTCCCAGTCTCATATGTAGTTTCCTGATAGATATGAGATATTTCTCCCATGCGCAAGCGATCCAGGGCAATCTGGGGCAGGGTGTTTGCATCTCCGCTATAGAAGACCGCACTGCACCCGTCTGATAGAAAATAGCCGTAGCACGCCATTTCAGAAGCATGCTCCACGCGCACTGGTACCACCGTGAGTCCTCCGGGAAATGGGGCGGAAAAGTCCTGTTGAAACTGATAAATATCTGGTTCAACCCCCATCATCGACAGGATATTCGGCAAGGTTGGATCAGGTGAAGCAATACAAACCTCCTTTCCCAGCACCTGCAGGCAGTATGCCGCAAATGTACTGAGGCTTCCAATGTGATCCGCATGGAGATGTGTGACCAGCACGGTGATTTTCTCGCAGTCCGTCAATTCCGGCCTGGCCGAGATGTGCTGAAATGTCGTTTCCCCACAGTCCAGCAAATAAAGCTGATCCTTCAATGTGAAGAACGCACTGTTACTGCCCCAGATCGGGTAATATGCTGCTCCAACGCCAAGGAATTTAATGTCCATTAGAATTCCTGCTTCCTTTCTCGCACAAGAGCCGCTTACCCCTTTACGCCGCCGGCTGTTACACCGGAGATGATCTTATCCGACAGGAAGACGTAAATGATTACGGTGGGCACAAATACGATAACAACGGACGCAAACATCCCTGCCCAGTCTCCGGAGTTCATCATGGAGGTCACTGTTTGATAAAGACCAACGCCAATGGGCCGCAGCTCGGACTTGTTGGCGAAGATCAAAGCCATAAAGTATTCGTTCCACTTTCCGATAAAATTGAAGATCGTAACCGTGACCACCGCGGGCTGAGCCAAAGGAAAGATAATGGTCCAGAAGCACTTGACCGGTCCGCACCCATCGATCGCGGCGGCTTCCTCATAGGTGGTTGATATTCCGTTGAAAAAGGTCATGAGGAAATAGGTGGTATACGGTACGGAGGTCGCCGTATACAGGAAGATCAATGTGAAGCGGGAGCCGGACAGATGAAGGCCGCTGACGATGGAGAACAGGGGCATGATGATCATGATCCCCGGAATCGCAAGACCAAAAATGAGCATCTTCTGCATGATACCATTGCCGAAGAATTTGAATCGCGACAAGCAGTAGGCTGCTGGAGCGCAGACAAGAATGATAAGAATGCAGGACGGCACGGTATAAATGACAGAGTTTATCAGATTCTGCAGGCCCTTGTTGGTAAAAAACGCTTTCACATAGTTTTCAAAGTGCAGACCGCTGGACAGGAGATCGCCTGTAAAAATTTCTTTCGTGGTAGAAAATGATGCCAGGATGATCCAACCGATCATAAAAAAGGTAAAAATGACCCAAGTGAGGACGACCAGATAACCGGGGATCCTGGGGACCTCCCGCTTCATCCGGGATACTGCGTTGGCTTTTGCGACCTTTTCTTTTTTCTCCATTTCATTTCCCTCCTTACACTTCGTAGTTCTCATCCTTGACGGCGGACTTCAGCACCTGGGACGCGACCGTTGCAAGCAGCGTCATGACCAGGGCGGAAGCGGCCGCTACACCGGCGTTCATGCTTTCGGCGCTGATCTCGCTGCCAAACAGCGTTTGGTAGGTGTAGAGCATGGGGGTATATGTGCTTACATTGCTGAATACCTGTGCTAGGGCAAAGAAGCCAATGGTCTTTGTGGTATACAGGACCAGCGAAGTCCCCAGAACTCCCTTGATCAGCGGCAGTGTAATGAAGAAGAACCGCTGGAATACGTTGGCCCCATCAAGCGTGGCGGACTCATAGTAGTCGGGCGAAATCTTCTCAATAGCTGCAATATACATCAGCATGAAGTATCCCGCGTTGCTGAAACAATAGGCGATGTTCATGGCCAGGAACATATTTTCGCCGGATAGCCATTGAAAATTCGCCATGCTCTCCCATCCCAGGGAAGTAAACAGCCCCTTGAGCATACCGAAGCGGTTATTGAACACATACAGGAGCCACATGTAGCCTACTGCAACAGCCGCAATGACGTTGGGCATATAAATGACGGCCCGGAAAAATTTCTGCATTTTCAGGCCCTGGGTCAGGATCATGGCCAGCAGCAGGGCGATGCCAAGTGTTGCGATGCCGGAAAAGACCCAGATCTTACCGATATTCTTCAGAGAGGTGATGTAAAGCTGTGTATTGAACAGTTTGAAATAGTTTTGCAGGCCTGCGAAGCTCCATGTGTCTACTGTACTGCTGACACTTTGGACGTTGAAAAAACTCATCAGGGTTGTACGAATGACCGGGTAAAAATACACGATCATGAACAGGATCACGGCAGGAGCCATGAATATGACGATCGCGCGCTTTGACTGCTTCATAGTACCCTCCTTTTTAGAAAAGGGCAGAATGTGCGCGATGCTCATTCTGCCCTTTCGAATCTCACAAATTTTTGCTTTGTATAAAGCTTAGAAATTGCTGGCCTGCGCGACAAACTCCTCCGCCGTGATCTGACCGGACATCAGCTTCAGGCAGGCGTCGGCAATGATCTGACGGCTGTCGCTGTTGGTGGTGATGGAGGTCTGGGACGCATAGCGGGTCGTATAGTTGTTCATCACTTCACGGGCATCAGCAAGGTTCTCAGGCCACACGGCATCCAGGCTCATGGAGATGGCGTTGGCTTCATCGGAGAACATCTGGTCATACTCGCTGGTGGTAAGATAAACGGCGAAGGCAACGGCCGCGTCCGCAACAGCGGGATCAGAGTCCTTGTTCACGGCGATCGCGTAGGTGCTGTAGCAACCGGCCTCGGTGCCCTCAATACCATTGGGAACCTCCGGGAAAGCAAACGCACCCCAGGTAAAGTCCGGAGAAGTCGTGTCGGCTACTTCGTTGGGCAGCCAAGTACCATTGATATACATGGCGATATTCTCACTGATGACCATATCCTGCTGCGCGGCGGGATATACGTTGGAGGCCAGGTTGGGGTCATAGTACCCGAGGGAGGCAAGCTCCTCAATGGCTTTGGCAGCTTCCAGGACCTTCGGATCGCTCCACAGAGTCTTGTCCTTGACCAGCGCTGCCAGACCTTCATCACCCATCAGGCGGGAAAGATAGTAGCCCACCCAGCTGGTGCAGTAGTTTGCATCAGTGGTGATGGGGATGTACCCGGTAGCCTTGATCTTCTCGCAGGCGGCCAGAAAATCTTCCCATGTAGCCGGATACTCGGTAATGCCAACTTCGTTAAAGATATCCTTATTGCAGAAGATCATGAACGCCTGAGGAATATAGGGAATGCACATGGTTTTTCCATCGAACAGCTGAGAGGCCAGCGAAAGCATACTGGGCATGACGCAGTCCTTATAGGGCTTGCCGTTGGTCGTGTCATAGGTCTGCTCCATGTAACTGGAGAGATCCAGAATGTTATTGCCCCACAGGCGGACGATGTTGTCAATGTTGGCATCCATCAGATCGATCTGTGTTCCTGCCTCAATGGCGGACGCGACCAGGTTCCGGTTATCGCGGCCATTGAAGGTAAAATTGATCTTCACATCGGGATGCAGCTGCGTGAACGCTTCGGCGGCCTTTTGCAGCACCAGGGCCTGGTTCTCCGTCTCGCTCCAGCTGGACCAGTACTCGACCGTTCCGCTCAGCTTCTGAGAATCATCCGCAGCGGGAGCATCAGAAGGAGTTGAAGGATCAGCCGCCGGGGCAGAGCCGGGATCAGATGCCGCGGGATCGCTGGAAGTGGACGGACTTCCACCGCAGCCGGCAAGGAGCGCAAGCACTATGACGAGCGACAGAAACAGGGACATTGCTTTTTTCATTTTGTTTTCCTCCTATTTTTTGTTCGGCTTTTGCCGATGGATGAAGTATACCACACATCGTTGAAACGTGTCAATTACGTTATTCATAAAAATTTAACACTTGTTTTGTTTGTTATACACAAAGACAGGTAAAAAACTATTATATAAAGCAGAGCTCAGAGTTGAAACGTCACATCGCGTGTTGCCCAGTCAGTTATTTCGAATCTCACAAATTTTTGCTTTGTATAGAGCTTAGAAGTTGCTGGCCTGTGTAACAAACTCTTCCGCCGTGATCTGGCCGGTCATCAGCTTCAGGCAGGCATCCGAAATGATCTGGAGGCTGTCGCTGTTGGTGGTGATGGAGGTCTGGGACGCATAGCGGGTCGTATAGTTGTTCATCACTTCGCGGGCATCAGCAAGGTTCTCAGGCCACACGGCATCCAGGCTCATGGGAATGGAATTGGCTTCATCGGAGAACATCTGGTCATACTCGCTGGTGGTAAGGTAAACAGCGAAGGCAACGGCTGCATCCGCAATAGCAGGGTCGGCGTCTTTGTTCACAGCGATGGCAAAGGTGCTGTAGCAGCCGGCCTCGGTCCCCTCAATGCCATTGGGTACCTCCGGAAAAGCAAATGCCCCCCAGGTAAAGTCCGGAGAAGTGGCATCGGCTACTTCGTTGGGCAGCCAAGTACCATTGATATACATGGCGATATTTTCGCTGATGACCATATCCTGCTGCGCAGCGGGGTATACATTGGAGGCGAGATCGGGATCAAAGTACCCGAGGGAGGCAAGTTCCTCAATGGCTTTGGCAGCTTCCAAGACCTTCGGATCACTCCACAGAGTCTTGTCCTTGACGAGTTTCTTCAGACCTTCATCACCTATCAGACGGGAAAGATAGTAACCAATCCAGCTGGTGCAGTAAGTTGAATCAGTGGTGATGGGAATGTAACCGGCGGCTTTGATCTTTTCACAAGCGGTCAGAAAATCCTTCCATGAGGTCGGATACTCAGTGATACCGACCTCATCAAAGATGTTCTTGTTACAGAAAATCATAAACGCCTGGGGAACATGGGGAATACACATGGTTTTTCCATCGAATAGCTGGGAAGCCAGAGAAAGCATACTGGGCATGATACAGTCTTTATAGGGCTTGCCGTTGGTCGTGTCATAGGTCTGCTCCATGTAACTGGAGAGATCCATGATGTTGTTGCCCCACAGGCGGACGATGTTGTCAATGTTGGAATCCATCAGGTCGATTTGTGCTCCGGTTTCAATGGCAGAGACTACAAGATTCCGGTTATCGCGGCCATTAAAAGTGAAATTGATCGTTACATCAGGATGTAGCTGCGTGAATGCTTCGGCGGCCTTTTGCAGTACGAGAGCTTGGTTCTCCGCTTCGCTCCAGCTGGTCCAATACTCGAGGGTTCCGCTCAGCTTCTGAGAATTGTCTGTGGGTGGAGCATCGGGAGGTGCGGCAGAACCAGTTGACGGAGTAGATGCCGCGGGATTGCTGGGAGTGGACGGATTTCCACCGCAGCCAGCAAGGAGCGCAAGCACCATGACGAGCGACAGAAACAGAGACATTGCTTTTTTCATTTTGTTTTCCTCCTCGTATAATAAGTTTCAGGTTAATAAATTCAGTATCAGCAGGCTTAGAGATACCCGTGATACAATAGCTGTAGGACAGCAGGGAGAAGTTCTTTTTCCTCCGGTAGAGCCGAAAGGTTGCTGCTCAGATAGTCAGTTCCCCTGAGCCGGAAGTTAGCTGCCAACTCACTGGCT
>ERZ808054.813-NODE-813-length-23177-cov-29.327013_pt1 | contig 23177 bp, 6 predicted proteins | sample MGYA00380201_ERZ808054 | MGnify/ENA primary metagenome ERZ808054 (study PRJEB31490, sample SAMN06133419) | mouse gut metagenome | isolation source: Z5_2 | host: mice | place: China: Chengdu | collected 2015-05 ...
TTTTTGAGAAGAATCCTTCCCGCTGTCTCTTCCTTTGATGATGCCCTTTATACCGCTTTTCAACTGTGGTGACTATAAAATAGAAAAGATCAAATTGAGGGAGTGTGCCCTGGGCACAGCTTCCTTGTGAGTTTGGGAGGTCATAGCATGAAACGCAGAGTATTAAGCCTTATTACCGCTCTGGCGCTGTGCCTGAACCTGTTCCCTGTGTGGGCCTTTGCCGCCGAAGGGGAAACGGGCGACGGGCTATGCCCGCATCATCCGGCGCATACGGAGGCGTGCGGGTATGTTTCGCCGGTATTGGAGCAGGAATGTACTCACAGCCACAGCGACGGCTGCTATACGGCAGAAACGGACTGCATCCATGCGCATACGGAGGAGTGCTATCCGGCTCCGGACGGTGGTTCCGCAGAGGCCGAGCCGGTTTTGTGCGCCCATGTGTGTACGCAGGATGGTGGCTGTGTCACTGAGAGCCTGTCCTGCCTGCACGAGCATGACGGCGCCTGCGGTTATGCCGCAGGCGATCCCGGCGCGCCGTGTACCTTTGACTGTCCGGTCTGCCCCATTGAGGCCCTGATCGGCAAGCTGCCCGACAGCGTTTCGGTGCACAATGCGGAGCAGGTACGGGAGCAGCTCGATGAAATTTACGCTCTGTACGACGCGCTGACCGATGACGAGCAGCAGCAGGTGGATCTGTCGCCCTGCGCCGCCCTGCTGGAACAGCTGGACGGGATGGGCGCTGCGGTCCTGGTCGACGGCGAGGACCCTGATTACAGCAATTATAGACTCACAGCAAATAAGAACTTTGATACACCGTTTATCGTGGAAGTGCCCACGATCATGGACACAAACGGATATACCTTGACCGGAAATAAGACAACTGCCGTACAGGTTATCGCGAGAGTCACATTGTTCGTTATAGGCAACGGCAAGATACTCTCCAACGCAGGCGCTGGCGTGGAGGTCCAGTCCGGCGGTATCCTGCGTGTTGAAGATCCCAATGTATCCATCAAAGGCACCACGTATGGCCTGGAGGTTGCCTCCGGCGCAGACGTAAAACTCTCCGCCGGTCTCTACCGGGGTATGACCGCCGCGATCAAAGTGGCAGGCGATGATTTTGCCGCTTTGCTGGAACCGGGCTATGCCTATTTCAATGAGGAGGGTCAGCTGATCCAACTGGAAGACATGGCCACAGCCAAGACGGTCCGCGTCGGTAAGTGTACGGACCATTCCAAAGAATACGCTATCAACGAAGGTCTTCCGAAGCACACCTGGACTTGTTTGGCCTGCGGGGGCATCGGTACGGAAGAGTGTACGTTCGACTTTACGCAAGGTGAGACGGGAACGTGCGGCTCCTGCGCAAACGAAATCACCGTTACAGTGGATCGGAATAGCCTGAAGGTTCTGGCCTATGATGAAACCGTCAAGCCCCAAAACGGCACCGTCACAGTTAAGGTGAAAGACGCTGCGGCGGATTTGATCCTGGATACCGATTACACCGTGACCTATGAAACGCGGGCCAATGTTGGTGATGCCAGCTTTACCGTTACAGTTACCGTTACCGGTGAAGAATACAACGGAAGCTTTACAGCAGACTACACGTTTACCAAAGACGAGCTGGAAAAGCCTGTACTTGAATGGAATACAACTGCCCCTGTAGAACTTGACTATGACGGCAGTCCCGCGGAAAAAGGTGACCTTCCAGGTGTAACGATAAATATAACGTCCACTGAGGACCTACACGGCAAACTCAAGTATTCTTACAGGGTCCAGGGGAGTGCCGACGCCTATACAGACGGCCTGCCCACAAACGCCGGTACTTATGATGTCGTGGTCAGCCTCCCGGAAGGGCCGGACTATCAGGCGGCCTCCAGTGAGCCGATCACGCTGACGGTCAATCCAATCGACCCAATTGTTGCGGCCCCTGCCGCCGCCAAGCCAACCTATAACGGTACCGCCCAAGAGTTGGTCACCCGAGGTACTCTGGAACCTTTGGCGATGGCAGACGGCCTGGAAATCCAATTTTCGGTAAATGAAAACGGCCCCTACTCTACCACAATTCCCACCGGCACCAGCGCGGGGACTAACTACTCTGTCTGGTATAAGGTGGTCGGGCTGAACGGCAACTACATCGAACCGAATCCGAATCCGGCGGCGGTCAGCGGTGTGGAAATCCTGCGCAAGCCGATCACCCCCGTAGTAGAGCTGTCCCAGACGAAATACCAGTATGACGGCGACTGGAAAGAGCCCAAGGTCACGGTCAAGGACGGCGATACCGTTCTGCCGACAAGCGAGTACAGCGTGACCTATGAAAACAACCATGACGTAAGCACCCTGGATAATCCGGCAAAAGTAGTCGTTGCCGATAAAGAGGGCGGCAACTATGAGATTGCCGATGTTACGGTTACGTTCCAGATTACTCTCCGGCAGCAGGAGGCCTTGTCTATCACCCAAAAGCCCGATACCATCACCTACGGGGATTATTTTACTCTGGAAACGTCCGGAGGTTCGGGTAACGGTCTCATCACCTGGGAGATCATACCGGTTGACGGCGCGACCGTGGCAACGGTGGACCCGGACAGCGGACAGATCAGCATCGTTGGCGTTGGAAAGGCCACAGTGAAAGCCACCAAATCCGGCACGGACCCCAGGACTGGATTGACCAACTATGAGGACGCCATTGCGTTCTGGACGCTTACCGCGAGTAAGAAGTCTGTCACCGCCACCGTGACGGCGGAGGATAAGGACTATGACGGCAATAATGTGGCCATCGTCCACGCCGTGGTGGAGCAGGGCGTTCTGCCCGGGGATGTCATTGATATTCAAGGTCTGACCGGCACCTTTGATGATAAAAATGCCGGGGTGGATAAACCGGTGACCGTAAATATAACGGGTGCGAATATCACCGGCAAAAATTCTGAACACTACGACGTTTCCTACTCCAGCACCACCGTCAAGGCGACCATCCGCAAGGCGATTGCGGAGATCATAACGGCCCCGGTGCCTGCAACCTTGACTTACGATGGCACTGAGCGGGACCTGATTGCCACTGCGGCGGTGGTTGACCCCGCCGATGTGCCGGTGGAATACGCCTTGAGCGAGGACGGCCCCTACTCCACCGATTTCCCGGAAGGCACCAACGCAGGCGATTACACTGTCTGGTACCGCATCCAGGAGACGAACAATTACACCGGCGAGGCTCCCCAGAACGTGAAGGTGACGATTGACAAAAAGCAGGTGAATCCAACCATTACGCTGGACCAGGATAGCTTTGTCTACGACGGTGACCCGAAGGAGCCGGTTGTCACGCTGAAGGAGGCCGACGGCACCCTGATTCCCGCCGGTGAGTATACGGTGGAATACAGCGGCAATGTCAACGTGGGCACCGCCACCGTGACCGTCAAGGCGAAGGACGACGGCAACTATTCGTTTAGCACCGTGACAGAAAAGTTTACCATCGGAAAGAAGCAGGCCGAGGTCCTCACCGCCCCGGAGGCGAAGGGCGACCCGCTTACCTTCAACACCAGAGCCCAAAAGCTTGTGACCTCGGGCGCGGGGTCCGGCGGCACGATGGTTTACTCTGTGGGTAATGAGAATGGAACCTATTCCTCAGACATCCCCACCGAGACCAATGCCGGAACTTACACAGTATATTATAAGGTAGAGGGCGACGCCAACCACAGCGATTCCAATGTGGGCTCGGTGGTTGTCACCATCTCCCCCAAGACGGTGAAGGACCCACTCATCACCCTGCTTGACGAGAACGGGGACCCCCTTGTCAGCTATACCTATGACGGCAATGCCAAAGAGCCCCAGGTTACAGTCGTTGACGGCAGTACAACTATTGATGCAGGCGAATACGATATCCGCTACGAAAACAACACAGACGCCGGTAATACCGCTACGGTCAACATCATCGACAAGCTGGGCGGCAATTACACCGTGACGGGTTCCAAGACATTTGTGATCCAAAAGGCCAATATCGTGTTCGATAAGGACCCAAGCGCGGCTGACATCACCTACGACGGCGAGGTCCATGAGCTGCTCGTTCCGGGCACGACCAGCGGCGGCGAAGTCCAGTACGCGCTGAACAGCGCGACAAGCAAGTATGATACCCCCATCCCCACGGCTACCGCAGCGGGGGATTACACCGTCTATTACAAGGTCGTGGGAGATAAGAACCACAACGATCTCGCGGTGCAGTCCGTGGACGTGACCATCCAGCGCAAGCCGCTGACCGACATCACCATTGAGCTGACCCCCGACAGCTTTGAGTACGATGGCACGGTGAAGATGCCCACGATTACGGTCAAGGACGGCAAGACGGTACTGCCGGAGGAAGAGTACACATGGACATGCAACGTGGCTTCTCCGAAAGACCAGGGCACTTACACCATTACGATTGCTGATGCTCCGAAGGGCAACTACGATTTGACCAAAGTTACCGCCAATACCGCGACCTTCTCCATCGGTAAGACCGAGCAGGCTCCGCTGGTGATCGAGGGCAAACCCGGTTCCACCATCTACGGCAATACGTTCATCTTGACCACCAGCGGCGGCTCCAGTAGCAGCGATGTGGTCTGGAGCGTAGCGGGCACCGCCGCTACTGTGGACGCGGCCACCGGTGAGGTGGAGATCACAGGCGTTGGCGAGGTCACCATCACGGCCACCAAACCCGGCGGTCAGAACTACCTGCCGGTCTCCGACCAATGGACCTTTACCGCCGCGCCCAAGCCCGTTACGGCTTCTATCGTGGTCGATGATAAGACCTATGACGGTACAACAAACGCCGCTGTGACAACCGCTGATATTGATGCTGACCTGTTGGCCGGTGACGCGGTGACCATCGACCCGGCCAGCATCACCGCCGCCTTTGATACCCCCAGCGTTGGTGCGGGGAAGACCGTCACGCTGGATACCTCCAAGGTCCAGGTGACCGGCGCGGACGCGGCCAAATATGACATCAGCTATCCCGACACGGTGACTGCGGATGTCACCAAGGCAACTACGACGATCACCACCGCGCCCAAGGAAATCGCTTCGCGGACCTACAGCGGACAGCCGCAGGCGCTGGTCACGGAGGGCGAGACCAACGTAGGCTTCCTGGTGTATTCCCTGGATGGGACCAACTTCTCCCCCGAGGTTCCCACCGGGACCAACGCGGGTACTTACACCGTCTATTATAAGGTAGACGGGACCGCCGACTATACCGGCGTAGCCGCGAACACGACCCCGATTTCCGTGACCATCGCCCCCAAGTCCGTCACGCCCACGGTGGAGCTGTCGGAATCGTCCTTCCTGTACGACAACACGAAGAAGGACCCGAAAGTCACCGTCAAGGACGGCGAAACCGTGATTGATCCCAAACAGTACACGGTCACATGGGCGAACGACGATTCGGCGGTTACGGATGGATTGCTGACAGCCGCTGGCACCTATACGGCCACCATTGAGAATGTGCCTAACGGGAATTATTCGTTCACCACAACCGCTCAGATTGAAATCAAGGCGGCGACCCAGGGTTCGCTGAAAATCACCGGCAAGCCCGAGCACGTCTATTACGGTGACACGGTCACAACGCTGGAGGCTACCGGCGGCACTGGAAACGGAACGGTGACCTGGAGCATCGAAGCGGACAGCGCCGACGCTGAAATTGACTCGACTACAGGCCATCTTACCGTCAATGACATCGGGTCCGTTACGGTCAAGGCGACGCGGATGGTCCCCAACTACGCGCCTGCCACCGACACCTGTACCATTACCGTGGAGCCGAAGCCGGTCGTGGCGAAGGTGACCATCACGGAGAAGGATTACAATGGGACCACAGACGCCACCGTGGCCTCCGCCGGTATCACCGCGCTGACCGGCGACACGGTGACGATCGACCCGGCCAGCATCACCGCCGCCTTTGATACCCCTGCGGTTGGCACGGGGAAAACGGTCACGCTGGATACCTCCAATGCCCAAGTGACTGGTGCTGATGCCGCCAAGTACACTGTCAGCTATCCCGATACTGCCAAGGGGACGATCAAGCCCAAGTCGGTTACTGTGACGGTCACGCTGTCCGGCAATGATTTGCAGAAGGATGACTCTGCTACACCGCCCTATTTCTACAACTATGACGGCACAGAGAAAAATCCCAACGTCACAGTTACGGCGAACGATGATGGCGCGGTGCTGACAGACAGCGATTACGGTGTGAACATCACCGACAACAGAAATGTTGGCAACGCAACCGTAACCGTTACCGCAAAGACGGGCGGCAACTACACGTTCACAGAAGCAAAGGTCAAGTTCGCCATCAAGAAAGCCAGCGCGGCGTGGAACACCGCTCCCCAAGCCAAGAGCCTGACCTACGATGGGACGGAGCAGGAGCTGGTGACCCCAGGCAGCGCCACCGGCGGTACAGTGGTGTATTCTCTGGAGCAGAATGGGACCTATGAGGAGGTCATTCCCAAGAAAACAGAGGCGGGCACATACATCGTCTACTACATGATACAGGGCGATGACAATCATGAGGATACAGTGCCTGGTTCGGTGTCCGTGACCATCAGCTCGAGGGAAATCACGCCCACCATTACGCTGAGCGGCGATGGACTGACAGAAACCAACGGCGTCTCCTCCTACGTCTATGATGGAACGGCGAAAACCCCCGATGTTACTGTTACGGACGACGGCAATGAGATTTCTGATACCGAGTACAGCGTATCCTACCGCGACAACGTCAACGCCGGTACGGCCACGGTCATCGTCAGTGACAACAACGGAGGCAACTACATCGTAAACGGCACGGCCACCTTTGAGATCACAAAGAAAGCGCCCACATTTACTCCTCCGGCGGGAATCACCAGCTTGCAGTACAATGGCGCGGCTCAGGAGCTGGTCACGGCTGGCGTTTGCCATGAAGGCACTGTGGAATACTCCGTGAACGGCGGGAACTATTCCACCGCCATCCCTGTGGGAACGGCGGTCGGCACGTACACCATCGACTACAAGGTGCGGGGTGATGACAACCACAGCGATACCGCCCCAGTGCGCCTGACAGTAAGCATTGGCAAAAACGAGGTGAAAACCCCCGGCATCTCTCTGTCCCAGAATCAGTTCACGTTCAATAACAGTCAGCAGAAGCCTGTTATCACCGTCTCTGATGACAGCGGACGACTGATTCCGGAGCGTGAGTACACGGTGACGATTACCGGTACTAAGAGCAACAATATGGTGGATGTGGACACCTACACTGTTACCATCACCACACCGGACACCTCCAATTACGTTATTAACAGCAACAACACCCGGACCTTCGAAATCGTTCCGGCGGACCAGGAGAGCATTTCCATTACCGGCACCCAGGCCCAGGTCCACTACGGCGATACCATCTCGCTGGGCGTATCGGGCGGCACCGGTGTTGGGACGATTGCCTGGGAGATCAAAGATAAGGACGGAAACAAAGTCTCCAGCATGATCAGCACGACCGGATTGCTCACCGTGAAAGAGGTAGGCGGCCCCTACACTGTCACAGTAACCCGTACCAAGCCTAACTACGGCACCGTATCCGCCGAGTGGGAGTTCAGCGCGGGCAAGAAGCCGGTGACGGCTGTGCTGACCGGCGTTGACAAGCCCTTTGACGGCAACACGAGCGCAACCGTAAAGGCGAAGGTGGCTGCAAGCGATTTGGTGTTTGGCGATACGTTCACCATTCCTGACCTGACAGGCACCTTCGACAATGCGAACGTCGGAACGAATAAGACCATTACCATCACCGACCCTGCCCCGGCGATCCCTGACCCAAAGGCGGCCAACTATGAGATCACCTACCCCGATACTGCCACCGCGTCCATTCTGCCGACGGTCGCGACGGTGGATGCTGCTCCGGTAGCTGTGGCTCCTCTGACTTACGATGCAAGCAAGGCCCAGGAGCTGGTCACGGCAGGTACTGTGACGGGCGGTACCATGGTCTATTCTCTGGATGGGACGAATTACAAGCCGTCCATCCCCGAGGCCAAGGATGCCGGTGAGTACACTGTCTACTTCAAGGCCCAGGGTGACGGCAACCACACGGACAGTGCGGTTGATACTGTGGAAGTGACTATCAGCCAGCAGACCGTGACGCCCCAAATTGAGCTGACGCCCCCCAGCGCACAGTACGATGGCAATGTAAAGCGTCCCGAGGTCATTGTCAGAGACAATGCAAACAACATTATTCCGGACAGCGAGTATACTGTTGTCTACGATACCGCCACAAACTGGAAAGACGTTGGTGATCACACGGTCACAGTCCAAAATATTGAGGGTGGTAACTATGCCATTACCGAGACAGACGCTATCTTCAGCATCACCATACAGGAGCAGAATCCGCTGGAGATCGTCAACAAGCCCGGCCTCGTCTACTACGGCAATACCTTTACCCTGAGCGCGGTAGGCGGTTCCGGCAACAGCGCGGTCACATGGAACAGCAGCGATGAGAATATTGCCCATATCGATGCCAACGGTTTTGTGACCATCAAGGGCACGGGTTCCGCCACGATTACCGCGACCAAGCCGGGCGACGGCAACTATGACATGGCGACAGCAACCTATCCGCTCAACGCGCTGCAAAAGCCGATTACGGCTATTGTCACCGCAGACGACAAGATGTACAACGGCGATGCGATTGCCAACCTCCACGTCACATGGGAGAAGGGCGCTCTGGTCGGGAATGACGAGATCAAAACCGAGACCCTGACGGGAGCATTTGCAGACGAACATGTCGGGACAAATAAAAAGGTGACCTTCACCTGTACGTTTGTCGCTGATACGACCTATGCCAAGTACGACATCACCGTCCCGCCCGACACCACCGCGTCCATTTTCAAGGCGGACGCCACAGCACCGACACTGACGGCAAATAATCGTGAGTACGACGGCTCAACCCAAAACCTTGTGACCGGCGGTGATGCAAATACCCTCTATTCCAGCTCCAGAGACGGCGTATATACCGCGACAGTGCCCACCGGAACCAACGCGGGAACTTACACGGTCTGGTACAAGGAAAAGGGTGACGCCAACCACAACGATTCCGAGCCCCAGTCGATCCAGGTGACGATCCGCCAGAAAACGCTGATGGCGGACTCCACAAATGTTACGCTGTCCGGCAACGACTTGCAGACGGACACCGACGGAACCTACTACTATACGTATGACGGAAGCGAGAAACAACCCTCTGTTATTATTGAGGACGGTTCGGCGGTCATTCCGGCTAGCGAGTACACGGTCGGCTACAGCGACAACAAAAACGTGAGCACCGACGATAAAAAAGCCACCGTCACCATCACGAACAGCGAGGGCGGCAACTACATCGTCAGCGGCAGCGTAACATTCGAGATCCGCAAGGGCAGCGCAGAGCTGTCTACCTACCCCCAGGCCAAAGACCTGACCTACACCGGACAGCCGCAGGAGCTGGTGACCGGAGGCACCGCGACGGGCGGTCATATCGAGTATGCGCTGGATGGCGTCGCTTACAGCAAAGATATACCCAAAGCGGACAACGCGGGCACGTATACGGTAACCTACAAGGCTGTCGGCGATGGCAACCACGAGGACAGCACAACGGTTGGCTCGGTTACCGTGTCCATCAAGCCGAAGGAAGTTATCAGTCCGAAGGTTACCGTGTCCGGCACCTATACCTACGATGGAAACGAACAGGAGCCGGGTACCACTAATGTCACGGTGGAGGACGGCGGCAACACCATCCCCAGCGACGAGTACACCCTGTCCTACCGCGACAACATCAACGCCGGTACGGCGACGGTCATCATCACCAACGCCAACGGCGGCAACTACATCGTAAACGGTACGGGGACCTTTGTGATTGCGAAGGGTGCCGCATCGGTGGCAACGGCTCCGAAGGGGTTGGAAAATCTGCCCTACAACGGCACCGAGCAGGCGTTGATTGAGGCGGGTACCGCTTCCAACGGAACGATGGTGTATGCTCTGAGCGCTACTGGCGAGTATTCCACGGCCATTCCCATCGGGAAGGCGGTGGGTACTTACACCGTCTGGTACAAGGTCCAGGGTGACGGCAACCACAATGACAGCGAAGCCCAGTTGGTAACTGCTTCCATTACCAAGAACACCGTGACCGCGCCCACCATCCAGGTAACGCCGCCCTCGGTGACGTTCAACGGAGAGAAGCAGGAGCCTGCGGTCACTGTCAAGGACGATAAGGGTTTTGTGATCGATGGCAGCGAGTACACGGTGACGTACAGCGGTGATTTGATCAATGTGGGCAAGTACACCCTGACCATTACCGAGGTCACGGGCGGAAATTACACATTTGACGGCACAGATGGTAAGAACACCGCTGACTTTGAAATCCTCCCGGCGGACCAGACGCCTCTGACCATCACCGGCACACGGGAGCGGGTCTACTACGGTGACACCATCCAGCTGGGGACCACAGGCGGCAACGGGACAATAGCCTGGACGGTCAGTGATGACACAATTGCCAACATTACCAATGGACTGCTCAAGATCACCGGCGTTGGTTCTGTCACGGTCACAGCCACCAGCACCAAACCCGGCTATGCCGATCAGACCGCCACCTGGGCGTTCTACGCAGAGAAGAAGCCGGTGACAGCCGTTGTAACAGTGGCGGCAAAGACCTATGACAGCAATAGAACGGCCACCGTAACCGCTGCGCTGAACACCAGCGATTTGGTGGACGGCGATGTGGTCAAAATTACTTTGGCGGGCAGCTTCGAGGACCCCAACGCTGGAACGGATAAGAAGGTGAACGTTGACAGCACGAATCCGAACTTTACTGGCAGTACGGGTAATTATCAGAACTACCTCATCACCTACCCCGCCACCGCCACCGCGTCGATTTTCAAGGCGAATGTGGATGAAACAAAGGTGATCGTCCCCACGGCAGCGGCAGATCTGGAGTACACCGGCCTTCCCCTGACGCTGGTGGACACAGCGGGTTCCTCCACGGAAGGCACGATGGAATACTCGCTGGACGGCAAGACCTACTCCGCCAGCCTCCCCACCGGCACCGACGCGGGGGATTACGAGGTCTGCTACCGCGTGAAGGGCGATGGCAACCACAATGACACCGCAGGCAAAAAGCTGGACAATCCAGTGACCATCAAGCGGCAGGAAGTGACCGACCCCATTATCGTGTTCACACCCAACAGTGCCTCCTATGACGGTGCGGTCCATAAGCCGGAGGTTACGGTTCAGGACAAGAACCACCGTGTAATCCCGACAGAAGAATATACTATCAGTTATGGTGGCACGGACTGGAAGACAGCCGGAGATCACGAAGTCATCATCGACGGCAAGACGGACGGCAACTACAAGATTACCTCGAAGACTGAGAAATTCACCATTCTCATGATGGGCCAGAACCCGCTGTCCATCACAAATCAGCCCGGCAGAGTCCAGTACGGCGACAGCTTTACCCTCAGTACCACAGGCGGTTCCGGCACGGGGGCCGTGACCTGGGTAAGCAGTGACACGACGGTTGCCACCATCGCTGCGAACGGTCTGGTAACGGTCCTGAAGTCCGGTGCGGCTACCATCACCGCCACAAAGGCGGCTGATGACAACTACGGCGCAGTCTCCGTCACCTGGTCGTTCAGCGCGGAAAAGAAGCCGGTCACGCCCATCGTGACCGCGAAAGACAAGGTGTACGATACTTACACCGAGGCCGAGCTGACCGTCACATGGAAGGACGGCGACATTCTGAAGGGCGACACCATCACATTTACCCCCGCGCTGTCTGGCCGGTTTGACTCTGCCGATGTGGGAACGAACAAGACCGTTACCATCAACGGAACTGCGCCCGCCAGCGACAAGTACGACATCACAGTCCCCTCGTCCACAAAGGCGTCCATCACCCCCAAGCCCGCCAGCGTGACCGGCGTGACAGTGCCCACGCTGACCTATGACGGCAGCGCGCAGAACCTGCTCAGCGGCGGAACAGCGACAGGCGGAGAGCTCGCGTATTCTCTGGACGGCGTCAGCTACACGCTGACCGTCCCCCAAAAGACCTACGCGGGGACGTATCCGGTCTGGTACAAGGTCATTGCCAGCAAGAACCACGAGGACAGCCCCGCGGTCAGAGTTAATGTGACCATCGAGCCGAAGCCGGTGGCAAATCCTGTCATCGAGCTGTCCAGCGAGACGTTTGACTACGACGGCACGCCGAAGAAGCCTGACGTGGTGGTCAAGGACGGTTCGACTGTGATTCCGGCCAGCGAGTACGATGTGAGTTACAGCAACAACGTACAGATAGGCACCAACGCCACCGTTACCATCACCGCCAAAACCGGCGGCAACTATGTTGTCAACGGCAGCAAGACCTTTACCATCAAGGCAGGCAACGCTTCCCTGACCGGTGTGCCGCAGGCAAAGAATCTGATCTACAACGGATTTGCCCAAGAGCTTGTGACGGATGGCACCGCGGTCAATGGTCATGTTGTGTACTCCCTGACAGGAAATGCTGGTGATTATGATACGTTGATCCCCACAGGCCTCAACGCAGGTACTTACTCTGTATACTACAAGGTAGCGGGTGAGAATGGGGCCAGCGATACCGCCGCACGGGTGGTGTATGTGACGATCCAGCCTAAGCCAGTGAACAATCCTGAAATTATAACCAACTTGGAGGAGGACACTGTCCCATATACCGGCACCGCGCAACGGCCTCTGGTATTGGCGGTCATGGACGGCAACAAAAGAATCCCAACGACCGAATATACAGTCACCTACAAAAACAACACGAATGTTGGTACCGCGACAATCATCGTTGTAAGCAAGGGCGACAGTAACTACGATATCTATGCTACAACGACCTTTGAGATCGTGAAGGCCCCAGCAAAATTTACTAAGCTCCCCACGAAGAAGGAAGGTCTGACTTACAACGGCAGGGAACAGGAACTGGTCAACGCAGGCGAAGCCGAGGGCGGGATCGTATTCTATTCTCTGGATGGCGTATCGTATTTAGCCACGGTACCGACTGCGGTGAATGTCGGTAATTATACAATTCTTGCCAAGGTGCTGGGCGATTCCAAGCACGAGGACAGTGACCCCATCACAATCAGCGCGGCCATTGGTACGAACGTTGTGTCCAGCCCGACTGTCACCCTGTCCCAGAACAGCTTCAAATATGATGGAAGCGAACACAAGCCCACCGTCACTGTAACCGATGACAGCGGCAATGTGATCCCGGCTAGTGAGTACGATACGGCCTACAGCGACAACGTACAGGTAGGCGAGGCCACCGTTACCATCACGAGCAAAGGGAACAACTACAGCTTTACGGCTGAGGCTCACTTCCAGATTACCGGCGCGGACCAGCCCGGGCTGGTCATCACCGGCAAGCAGGACACCGTCTACTACGGCGACGCGCCCCGCCTTGGCACCACTGGCGGCTCCGGAACGGGCACTGTGACGTGGAGCAGCAGTGATACGGACATTGCCGCCATCGACGGAAACGGCGTGGTGACAATCAAGAAGTCGGGCAGCGTCACGATCACGGCCACCAAAGCTGCAAGCAGCGGCTACACAGAAACGACCGATACGTGGACCTTCTACGCCAAGCCAAAGCCGGTCAGTGCGATTGTGACGGCCGCAAATAAGCCCTATGACACCAACACGACCGCCACATTGACCGTTACCATCAACAGCAGTGACCTGGTGGGCACAGATACCTTCACCGTGACTGCGGCAGGCCATTTCGCAGACGCGAGCGTTGGGGAAAATAAGACCGTCTTCATTGACGGACTGACGATCCCAACTGGTGTCAGCGAAAAATACGACATCAGCTGGCCCGCTACCACCACGGCGTCCATCACCCCGAAGGCCGCTGAGGTAAAGGATCGTCCGCAGCCGGTTACAGGTCTGACCTATAACGGCAGTCCGCAGGCCCTGGTGAGCCCCGGCACGGCGGAGGGCGGAGAACTGGTCTACTCCGTGGACGGCGGCAGTTACAGCTACAACCTTCCTACAGCTGTGAACGCGGGCAGCTACACAATTCGGTACAAGGTTGAGGCTGGTGATGACAACTATAAGGACAGTGCCGTCATGAAGGTGGAGAATGTAACGATTGGTGTGAACACCGATAAGCCCACCGTCCTGTGTACGCCGGACACGTTCCGGTATGACAACACGGAAAAGACCCCTACCGTTATTGTCAAGGATTCCCAAAACAATATTATCTCGGATAGCGAGTACACCGTAGAGCTTCCCTCCAATCGGATTGAGGTGGGTGAATACGAAGTGACCGTCACAGACAAAACGGGCGGAAACTACGAGTTTACCTCTCCCGTAACCGGCACCTTCGAAATTGTGGCGTCCAGCCAGAATCCTCTGTCCATCATCACCAGCACGCCTACCAACATCCATTACGGCGACAGCTTCCGCCTAAGTGCCATGGGCGGCTCCGGAAGCGGCGCAATTCAGTGGAGTATCAAGGAAAGAAGCGGTGTTGCAACCATCGACAGCGATGGTGTTGTGACAGTAACGGGCACAGGCGGATTCACTGTTGAGGCCTACCGGGAAGCTGCGGACGGCTATGACAAGTCCAACACGGCCAGCGTAGCGTTTGAGGCAAACCCGAAGCCCGTGACCCCGGTGGTGACAGCGGCTGACAAACCCTATGACGGAAAGACCGACGCGACGCTGAAAGCGTCCTGGAAGAGCGGCGACCTGGTGGGGAGTGACACGATTACCCTCACGGTGGGCGGTGCATTCGCAACGGCTGATGCTGGCACAGGCAAGCGGGTGGATATCAAGTCAGCAACTCCCTCTGGGGAGTTCGGAAATTACGTCATTACTTGGCCTGACAGCACAACCGCCCAGATTTACAAGGTGGACGCCAAGCTGGCAATTGCACCGGAGGGCGCTGACCTGACTTACAGCCCCGGAACTGCGCAGAACCTCATTGCTGCTGGAACTGGCACCACAGTAAATAACATCGGCACTGTGGAGTACAGCACGAGACAAGACGGCGCTTACTCGACGGCCATCCCCACCGGCACCAACGCCGGAACGTACACCGTCTGGTACAAGGTGGCCGACAGCGTGAACTACACCGGCATCGCCCCGGCGTCCATCGAAGTGGAGATCAAGAAGGCTGCGCCAACCATCAGCACATATCCCACAGCGTCTGGTACTGAGGGACAATCGCTGAGTCAAATGAAATTGAGCAGCAACGCGATAAGCGTACCGGGCAGCTTTAGCTGGAAGGATGGCAGCATCAAGCCTAGTGTGGGAACTTCTAAGCAATATGTAGTCTTCACGCCGGACGACACCACCAACTACAACACGGTGGAGTTCCAGATCGATGTGACCGTCCAAGCGGCCACTGGCGGTGGCACGGACAGCGGCACAACCACCACCCCGCCCGCACCCACGAACACCACTCCGCCGCAGACGTCCGCTCAGGACGGCACGGCAAGCGCCGTTGTGAGCGCCGGGGACGTCGATAAGCTGGTGCAGGCGGCGGCAGAAAACCAGAGCCCGACCATCGTGATCAAGCCGGAGATCGCCGGAGACGTGACCGAGGCCCAGGTCTCCATCCCGGCCTCCACAATGAGCCAGATCCAGAACAAGACCAACGCATCCCTCACCATCTCCACGCCCATCGCCAACGCGACGATCCCCCATGAAGCGCTGGATACCCTGGCCGGCGAGGACGGCGAGATCATTGTAACCGCCAAACAGACGGGGCAGGCGGTCACGTTCACCCTGACCGCAGGCGGCGAGACGGTGGAGCAGATCCCCGGCGGCCTGACCCTCACCGTCCCGGTGGAGGACGCCGGTCCCGGCACCGTGGCGATGCTGATCCATGAGGACGGCACCCGGGAGGTCATCCAGCAGAGCATCGTGGAAGACGGCAAAATGAGCATCCCGCTGGACGGTTCCGCCACGGTAGAGATCGTGGACAACGGCAGGACGTTCGCGGACGTGCCGCCCGAGAATTGGGCCTCCGAGGCCGTGACCTTCGCCGCCGCCCGGGAGCTGTTCAGCGGCACCAGCGAGACCTCCTTCAGCCCGGATGAGACCATGAGCCGCGCCATGCTGGCCACCGTGCTTTACCGTCTGGAGGGCCAGCCGGAGCAGGCGGTAATGAGCGCGTACAGCGACGTCAGCGACGGAGCCTGGTATGCGGACAGCATCGCCTGGGCCGTGGAGAACGGCATCGTGAGCGGCTATGGGGACGGTCAGTTCGGCCCCAATGACAGCGTTACGCGGGAGCAGTTTGTCGTGATGCTCTGGCGCTACGTGGGAAGCCCCAAGGCAAGCCGCCGCGACCTGGAGTTCGCGGACGCGGACCAAGTCAGCGATTACGCCCAGGAGGCGCTGTGCTGGGCCGTGGAAAACGGCGTCCTGAAGGGCAACGACAGCGGCCAGCTCGTCCCCGGAGGCACCGCGACCCGCGCCGAAGCGGCCCAAATGCTGAAGAACTTCATGGAAAACACCTGATCGAGGCATCCTGAAGCAGACCCGCGCAATAAGGACCCAATAAGCAAAACCGCCCTGTGCCGGACCCGGCACAGGGCGGTTGGGTTATTTATTTGCGGGATCGTTCTCTGTGCGTCCCGTCAGCCGTTCAGCAGGACGGCCATATGGGCCAGGGTGGCGCTGCCATGCTGGAAAAGCTCGTCCCGCAAGCCGACGCGGCGGGCGCTGTTGTGGAGCAGCGCCCGGCTGGCGAAGACCAGCGAGCGGAACAGCTCCTCCCGATCTCCCGCCGATCCCTCCCGGCAGCTCATCACCGCTACGAAGCGGTAGAAGCCGTACAGATTGCAGAAGTTCACATAGCTTTTCCACAACGCCTCCGGCGAGGCGGGGTCTGGGAAATTCAGCATATACAGCAGCGTGACCATCAGATTCTCGAAGAAGTACTCCCTGTCCCCGAAATTCCGCTCAAACCGTTCCCTCGCCGCGCGGTAGGGGTGTACGGAGACGAACACGCGGCCATTTTCGTTCATGGACACGCCGCAGTGCTCCAGGAGCTGTTCCCGGAGCTCCTTCAGCGCCTGGTTTCCCTCGTTAGTGACGCTCAGGGTCTGAATGTTGTGGGACAGGAACATAGCCAGCAGGCGGTCCTGCTCCGGTTCCTCCGGCAGGCCGCCGGAGGCCAGGCCCTCCACCAGCGCCCGGGACCGGGCCAGCCAGGCAGGAACACCGGCCTCGCCCTCCGCCAGTTCCCGCAGGACCATGCCCATGATCCAAACGCGCTTGGGCAGCGGAAAGCGGCGGTCCTGCAAGAGGTCTATGCACAGCTCGCGGATCTCCGCGAAATACGGGCAGAACCCCGTCTCCCCGTCCGGGGACAGCGCGCGCCATTTCTCCTTGGGCAGCGGGTCGGAGAGGAAGTCCACCCCCTCCGTCAGCTCCCATAAAAGCGCCAGCACGCCCTCGCAGGCAGGGCTCAGGCTCCGCTCCAGATAGGCGGAAGGCTGATACGTTTCCCTGCGTGGAAACGTCCGGCATACCTGAGGCAGGGCCTCCGGCCCCTTCTCCGACTGGAGGGCGCACAGGCAGTCCTCCCGCAGCAGCGGGCACACGCCGTCCGGCATGTCAAATTCCGCGTATATCGACTCGCCGTACCGTCCGTCCCGGACGCGGCGCAGGGCCCGGCCCAGGCGTTCCGTAAGCTCCGGCGAGGCGTGCTGCCGCTTCATGGCCAAATAGTCCTTCTTGTTGAAGGGAATGTTCCAGCCAACGCAGCAGGACAGCCTGCACCCCGCCGCCAGACAGTGGAATTTATCGTAATAGGCGGGGCGCAGGTCCCTGTCAACTGTGATCGACCAGCGGTTCTTCGAGTTGTCCATCAACTACCTCCGTCTCCGGCGGGAGCACAGCGTCATCCACCGGCGGGACTTCTTCGTCCGGAGGAAGGACCTCCGGCGTATCCTCCGGGATGTCCTCCGGCGTATCCTCCGGGATGTCCTCCGGGGTATCCTCAGGGATGTCCTCTAGCATATCCTCCGGGACATTCTCCTCTGCCGGGAGTTCCTCCTCCGCAGCAATGGGCGTGAAGCTGAACGTTACCGTCACATCGGGCGCGTCTGCGGACTCCCACATCTCATCGGGATTGTCGGCCATCGCGCCGAAGAGCCGGAAATACCCCTCCGCGCCCAGGTCCAAGGTCATTACGTTTTCCTTGAACGCGCCGAAACCGGTGACCAGGATCTGATCGTCCATATCCCCGTACCAGCCGGACCACATGGCGGGATCGGTCCGGAACTCGGCGTACATGAAAATTTCCTTTTCCTCCGCATCTGGCGCGGGGGGGAGGTCAACGAACCGGGCCATACTCTCCGGCGGGAGCTGGCCCACCACCCAAGCGTCCACCTGGACGGGCACGGTGCTGAAATTGACCAGGGTCTGCATAGGGTTGATGATCTGGTCGCGGGACACGCCGCCGTCCGGCAGATCGACCTCCATGTGATAGGGATTGATGATGACATGCCCGCTCTGGGGGACGAGCACGTCGATGACAGGCTCCTCCGGCTCCTGGACGGGGTCCTCCTCCGGAAGCTCCTCCTCTTCCGAAGGCGGGGCGTCGTCTGCGGGGCTATCCGGGGCCTCGAAGTCCGGGCCCTCCGAAATATCTGGCGTCTCAGGCGCCGAGGGAGTCTCCGGTTCCTCCGGAAGGGCGTCGGGGGGCTCCTCGGGGAGCGGGTCCGGCGCGGGTGTCCCATCGGGCTCCAGGTCCTCGACAGGGGACTCGACCGGCGGGACCTCCTCCGCTGGAGGGACTTCCTCCGGCGGAAGGGTCTCCTCCGGCGCTTCCGGGGCCTCCGGAGGCAGCTCCTCCAGGGGCTGGACGGTTTCCTCCTCCACAGGGGCGGAAGGAAGCTCCTCCGCGCCTGCCAGGGCGGGGAGGGTAAATGTAAATGCCAGCAGGAACGCCAGCAGGATCGTCAAGTTTTTTTTCGTCTTCATGGCACTATCTCCATAGAAAAAGGCCGTGGGGCCGCGAGGCCCCACGGCGGTAGATCAGCTTACATAGGATATCGGCTTGAATGTAAAGGCGATCATAACATCGATGCCGTCACTTTCGTTCCACTCGCTTGTGGGCGTGCGGACCGCGTCACCGGCCAAACGGAACTGCGCGTAGCCGCCCTTCGCCACCTCGCCATACTTGTTCAAGGGTTCGAGCCGCAGCATATCCGCCTTGGTCTGAGGAGTTCCGTTAGACACGGGGACATGCTTGGCGGGGTCGTAAGACTCGGCCCACAGGGACCTTCTTACTTCCTCGTAATTGGACTGCACGATCTCAAAATAGACAAAGGCCTCTTTTGCCGTGCCGGTCTTGTTGGTGGGGGCTGTGGCCAGCGTCATATCGCTCCCCTCCTTCACCGCGCCGGTCACCTGCACGCCGACGGACAACGGAACGTCGCTGTAGCTGGACATCACGGCGTCGGAGCAGATGATCTGGTCCCGGGTGCTCCCGCTGTCGATCTCCACGGGAAACTGGAGCGGGTTGATAAGAACGTCTGCGCTGGCGGGTACGGATACGCTGATCACGGGAAGTCTGGCTATGGCCGTGATGGTCGTCCCGCGCTGGTTGGGGAGGAGGAGTGCCGCCGCAGGCTGCGTGAAACAGAGCAGGATCAGCACCGCCAGGGCGCTTGACAGCACTTTTCGCTTCATGGGCTGTTTCCTCTTACAAATGGGCCGCGCGGGCGGTTGCGCCGCGCGGCCCTAAAATGGTTTTAGGGATATTATCAGGCGGAATCAGGTGCAAGTGTAGGTGGCAGACCCAGTGATAGTGGAACCGTTGCTCAAGGTAACGGTAACTGTAATCTCAGCAGTTTGACCAGCAGTGCCAACCTGAGTGATAGTTCCAGAAGCGGCAGTACCCGAAACAGTCGCCACAGACGTATCATCGCTCGACCAAGCATAGCTCTTAACGGTCAAACCGGAGGTGCCAGCATTGAATGTAGCAGCCGCAGTCGTAGCAGCAATATTCACAGTTACGCTGGCATCACCAGCGGAGGGAGGTGCAGGAACGAACTTAAATACGATGGTGGCGCTGAAGCCGTCGGTGTTCTTCCAAGGATTGGCGGTGCCGTCAGCTTTTTCAGGCTCCTGAGCCAGGTCGCCAGTCAGACGGAACAGGGCAATGCTGTCGTTACCGTAGGTAACAAGATCGCCCTTAACGGTCGCAGCGCCAAGAGTGGCCAGCGCCGTAGTGCCGCTAGTGGCAGCGGTAATGTCAGCGGCAGTATCGCCTACGCCTGCAGCAGGAGCGGCAAGGGACTGAGCATTATCCCAAGTATCGTCAGCGGCAAATTTGTCGATCAGCAGATCGCCCAGTCTCTCGTTATCGGTGGAAAGAGCGAGAGCCGCATCATCCAGACCGGCCACTTGCAGGTCCACCTTGATTTCTTTCTCAGTACCCGCACTGGTGGCGATCGACACTTCGCCCGTAGGAACGACCACAAAAGAGCTGACGCCCATCTCCAGAGCAACGGTGCCCTGGTTCTTGACGCTCAAGGGTCTGGTGGTGATCTTCTGACCAACCAGATCGACAGTGGCATCGGTGGACTTGACAACAGAAACAGGCAGGCCGTAGGGGTTGATCTGGGCCGTACCAGTGGTGGGGACTTCAACGGAGATGGGAATCTCTGCGTAAGTGCCGGTGACAACGGTGCTGTTCTTGGGCTGAGTGCTGGCGGCAAAGGCGGGGACAGCCAGGGACAGGGTCAGAACGCCAGCCATGACGGTGGAAGCAAAGCGCTTCGTGTTCATGAACTTCATGATGATTTCTCCTTAAAATATTTGATTATCAGTTCGGTCACAGGCCGAAACAAAGGTTACTCCTCGACGTGGAAATCCATGGTATGGGCCACCTGATTCTTGATAACTTGTACGCCGTCTTCGTCCGTGTCCACCTGGGTCACTACCACGTTGACGGAGTGATCGCCGGGTTCCAGCGCGCGGTCCAGCGTGATCTGTTCAAACCCGCTCCCCACCGGGACAAGGCCCGACAGGAAAATTTGATCGGTCAGATTCGCATCGGCATAGATGGTCAGGAACATATCGTACCGGTTTGCGGGGGAATTGACGATATAGCAGGTAAAGTCGGTGCCGTTGCTGCTGTATGCATTGTTTTTATACAACAGTGCTACGTTCCCGTCTGCTGCTTTTGCCATCGCCGCGTCCATTGCCGCCTGCAGTGAATTCTGATCTAGCATCACAGTAGCATTAGCTGCGTATCCAACGAGAGGGGTGTTATTGTCACCGATGGTGACATCCCCCTGCCGGAACAGCAGGAAGAAAACCAGGGCCGCGATAATGACCACCAGTCCGGCGATCACCGCCAGCAGCCGCTTATCAAGCGGCTTTTGTTTTTCCATGGAAAGCACGCCTCCTTACTGGGGAACCGCCTCCGGGGGAAGTTTCTCCCCCGGAGAGCGGTGCGTTTCAATTGATGGTATACTATGCTGCGCTCAGGCTGTTTCTTAGCCCAGCAGCTGCAGGACGCCCTGAGGGATCTGATTGGCCTGGGCCAGCATGGCCTGGGCGGACTGCACCAGGATGTTGTTCTTGGTGTAGCTCATCATTTCCTCGGCGATGTCGGTGTCGCGGATGGTAGACTCAGCGTCCTGGATGTTCTCCTTCATCACGGACAGGTTGTTGCTGGTGTGCTCCAGACGGTTCTGGGTAGCACCCAAAGTACCACGGATGGAGGAAACGTTGTTGATGGCGGTCTTGATGGTGTTGACAGCGGCGGCGGCACCAGCCTGGGTGGCAATATTGATCTTGTCAATGCCCAGAGCCTTGGTGTGGATGTCACCAATGGAGACCTTCAGCTGGTTGTAGCTATCGGAGGTATCGCCGATCTGAAGGGTCAGGGCGGTGCCCATGTTGGCGGTATCCAGCTTGCCGATCTTCACAAAACCGGTCCAGTCGCCATCGATATTGGTATCAGCATCCTTGTTGGGAGTACCTTCCAGCTTGTAGTTGTCGGTATCCACGCCGCCCTCTTTTTCAGTGAGGAAAACCTGTCCCATACCGTTAGCGCCAACTGCACTGTTAGCGGTAACGGTGAAATTCTTGTTGTTCTGAGCGGCAGTGGTGATTCGGTTGGCTACCTTGCCGGCAGTAGCTGCATCCGTCGTATCAACTTCTGACATATCGGTCAGGTCAATGACATTGGTGCCGTCCTTGAAAGAACTGCCCTTACCTACGGCGAAGGTGTAGGTGGTGTCGCCAATGGTCAGTGTGGTACCGTCCTCAATGGTCAGCTTGCTCAAATCAATATAGGCCTGGGCATACTCACGGCCAGCGGAGCTGTCCACAGGCTCGGTAATAACTTTGACCTGTCCACCGTAGGACTGGTTGCCAGCGCCATTGGTACCAGCAGGAGACTTAGACACATTAATAATTGAAAAACCCTTGTCATCGCTGCCAGCTTTTACGTTCCACGCCTTTGTGGGAGCCTTATCCATGGTCAAAGTTACCTTGGAGCCATTTTGCTCACCGGTCATCTTTACGCCGTATAAATCAGTGAAGTCCCCGTTGGTATCGTCTTCGGCAGTAAAGTGCTTCGCCACAGCCTCGGCAATCATCTCACCAGTGATTTTATCTCCGGTGTTCAGGTCGCCTGCCTCAGCAATTTTGACCTCCAAGCCGAAAACGCTGATGGTTGTATCTTGCCCTCCATCTGAGACCGTGCCCTCAAAGTCGGTAAAGTCCAGCTCAAACACACCGGCCTGGGGCTTGTTGCCCAGCTGACCGTCTGCAACAATGTTGAGAGCGTCCTCAATCCCTGTGAGGTCCACGTCGCTAGTGGTCTTCACAGTAGTATCCAGAGAACCGTCCAGCAGCTTGATGCCGTTGAAGTTGGCGGAGTCAGCGATACGGTTGATCTCGGACTGGAGCTGATCGACTTCCTTCTGGAGGTTGGCGCGGTCAACGTCGTTGTCATAAGTGCCGTTGGCGGACTGGGTGGCCAGGTAGACCATGCGGTTGAGCATGTCCTGGACTTCCTGCATGGCGCCTTCAGCGGTCTTCACCAGGGAGATGCCGTCCTTGACGTTCTTGGTAGCGGCGTCCAGACCAGTGATCTGAGCGCGCATCTTCTCGGAAATAGCCAGACCGGCGGCGTCGTCACCGGCGCGGTTGATCTTGTAACCGGAAGACAGCTTCTCCAGGTTCTTGGAGACGGC
>ERZ808054.815-NODE-815-length-23139-cov-5.522938_pt1 | contig 23139 bp, 20 predicted proteins | sample MGYA00380201_ERZ808054 | MGnify/ENA primary metagenome ERZ808054 (study PRJEB31490, sample SAMN06133419) | mouse gut metagenome | isolation source: Z5_2 | host: mice | place: China: Chengdu | collected 2015-05 ...
TGGAGCTCGGCGCGAATCTCGGCGGGGAGCAGTCAGGACATATCATCTTCCTCGACGAAAATACGACAGGGGACGGACTGCTCAGCGCGCTGCACCTGCTGCAGGTGATGGTGGAGACCGGAAAGAAGCTCTCGGAGCTTGCGACGATCATGACGGTGCTGCCGCAGGCGCTTGTCGGGGCAAAGGTGCCCAATCACAAAAAGAACAGCTACATGGAGTACGCGGAGATCGCGGAGGCGGTCGAGCAGGTGAGTGCGAAGTTTGCGGGCGAGGGCAGAGTGCTGATCAGACCTTCCGGGACGGAGCCGCTGGTGCGGGTGATGATCGAGGGAAAGGACCAGCAGCTGATCGAGCAGGAGGCGCGGGCGCTTGCCGAGCTGATACAGAATGTAATGCTATGATGCACACGACAGAACGGCTGGTTCTGTGTTATAAACAAATCGGAGGTGTGAGCTATGGTTAGTCAGAAGGTAGTCATTAAGAACCCGACAGGGCTGCATTTGCGTCCGGCAGGGATCCTGTGCAAGGAAGCGATGCAGTTTAGCTCACTGATAACCTTTACATTCCGCGGAAATACGGCAAATGCAAAGAGTGTGCTGAGCGTGCTGGGCGCATGTATCAAATGTGGTGACGAGATTGAGGTTTTTTGTGAAGGATCAGATGAGAATGAGGCATTGTCCACGATGATCAATGTCATAGCGGGCGGCCTGGGGGAGTGAGGAAGGAACTGTCCAAAAGGACAGGAACAGTTCCTGGGAGCTGTGAGAAGACAGACGCGCAGGGCGGCAGGGTCTTTTTCTCACAGCTCCTAATTTCGTGTACGGGGATTTCTGGTGTGTCTGCGGTGAATAGAGTTTGTCTATATGAGAAAAGCTAACAATATCGGGAAAGGAAATGGAAAATGAGTGTGGTGAAAAAGATAATCGTCACAGGCTGCAACGGGCAGCTTGGGCGTGCGATCAACAAAATATATCAGGACAGTACGGTGTACGAGTGCGTGAACACGGATGTCGGCGAGCTGGATATCACGAATGTGGAGTCGGTGGACCGGTTCGTGGCGGAGGTGAAGCCGTATGCCATCATCAACTGCGCGGCGCACACGAACGTGAACGGATGCGAGACGGATGTGGACAATGCGTACAGGATCAATGCGGTCGGACCGCGGAACCTGAGTATCGCGGCGTCGAGGTATCACGCGAAGCTGATGCACATCTCCACGGATTACGTGTTTGACGGACAGGCGAGTTCCCCGTACACGGAGTTTGACATGCCGAACCCCAAAGCCGTGTACGGGAAGACGAAGCTTGCGGGCGAGCAGTTTGTCAGGGAATTTGCGCGGGAGTATTTCATTATCCGCACGGCGTGGCTGTACGGCGACGGGAAGAATTTCGTCAGGACGATGCTCGGGCTGGCGCAGAAGCACGACAAGGTGACGGTGGTCGGCGATCAGTTTGGCTCGCCGACGAGCGCGGACGAGCTTGCAGGAGCCATCGCGCACCTGCTTCCGACAGACAATTTCGGATTGTTCCACGGCACCTGCGAGGGGATAACGAACTGGGCGGATTTCACGAGGGAGATCTACAGGCTCGCCGGGAAGTCTACCGCGGTGGAGACCGTGACGACAGAGCAGTATGACAGGACTGTGACGGGCGTGGTGGCGCCAAGACCGGCATACTCGGTGCTGGAAAACTATATGTTGAAGCTGACGACGGACTATATGTTCGCGGATTGGCAAAAGGCTGCCGCAGAATATATAAAGGGCTTGTCATTCTGACGAAGTATAGGTATACTAAAGGTGGAATAATCTGGAAAAGAAAGATATCTGAACAGGAAAGGAAACAGGTACGATATGAATAATATAGCATTGATCACTGGTATCACGGGACAGGACGGCTCCTATCTGGCAGAATTTCTGCTCGCAAAGGGGTATGAGGTGCACGGATTGATCAGGAGGCACAGCATCTCGAACACGATGCGCATCGATCATCTGATCAGGTCAGAGTATTACAAGGTAAAGTTTTTCCTGCATTTTGCGGACACGACGGACTCCTCCAATCTGATGCGCATCATCGGTGAGATCCGACCGACGGAGGTCTATAACCTCGCGGCGCAGTCCCATGTGGGCGTGTCTTTTGAGGTGCCGGAGTACACGGCGGATGCGACGGGTGTCAGCACATTGAAACTGCTCGAGGCGATCCGGGTGAACGGGGGCAACTGCAGGTATTATCAGGCGTCGACGTCCGAGCTTTTCGGCGGGCTTCCGGAGACGGCGCCGCAGAGTGAGACGACACCGTTTTATCCCAAGAGCCCGTATGGTGTGGCAAAACTGTATTCCTACTGGATCACGGTAAACTACAGGGAATCCTACAACATGTTTGCGTGCAACGGGATTTTGTTCAACCACGAGTCGCCGAGGCGCGGTGAAAATTTTGTCACCAGAAAGATCACGCTCGCCATCGCGAATATGATCGCCGGAAAGCAGGGGAAGCTCTCCCTCGGCAACATGAACGCAAAGCGGGACTGGGGATTTGCGGGTGACTACGTGGAGGGGATGTGGCTGATGCTCCAGCAGAATGCCCCCGGGGACTATGTGCTCGCAACCAACGAGACACACACCGTGCGCCAGTTCGTGGAGGCTGCGTTTGCCGAGCTTGGCATCGCTGTCCGCTGGGAGGGCGAGGGTGTCCATGAGAAGGGATATGACGCTGAGACCGGAAAGCTGCTCGTCGATGTCAACCCTGAGTTTTATCGTCCGGCGGAGGTGGAGTTCCTCTGGGGAAATGCGGCGAAAGCGGAGAAAGAACTCGGCTGGAAGCGCAAAGTGGACTTTAAGGGACTTGTGTCCATGATGATGGATGAGGATATGAGGGCAGTCACAGGGATGTCCTGTGAGCAGTATAGAAAGAGCAGGGACGGAGGAAGCAATGAATAAGTCGGACAAAATCTATGTGGCAGGACACAGGGGGCTTGTGGGTTCTGCCATTGTGAGAAAACTCGAAGAGAAGGGTTACAGCAATGTGATCGGCAGGACACACAGGGAGCTTGATCTCACAAGCCAGCAGGCGGTGCGTGATTTCTTTGAGGCTGAGAGACCGGATGTGGTCGTGCTCGCAGCCGCTAAGGTCGGCGGGATCAACGCCAACAATACGGCGCCTGCGGAGTTTGCCTATGAAAACATGCAGATCCAGTGCAATGTGATCAAGTGCAGCCACGATTATCAGGTCAAAAAGCTTCTGTTCCTCGGGAGTACCTGCATCTATCCGAGGATGGCGCCGCAGCCGATCCCGGAGGACGCGCTGCTCACAGGTCCGCTGGAGGAGACGAACGAGGCGTACGCGATCGCGAAGATTTCAGGTCTGGAGATGTGCAAATTCTATAAGAGGCAGTACGGCGATGATTTCATCAGCTGTATGCCGACGAATCTCTATGGTCCGTATGACAATTATGATCTGTCGGGTTCCCATGTCATGCCTGCAATGATCCGGAAATTTCACGATGCAAAGATGAATAATGCTCCAAGTGTGGAGCTGTGGGGCACAGGCACGCCGCTGCGCGAGTTTCTGTATGTGGATGACATGGCGGATGCCTGCGTGTTCCTGCTGGAACATTACAGCGGGGAGCAGCATTTGAATATCGGTACGGGCAAGGAAGTGACGATCAGGGAACTGGCAGAGACGGTCCGGAATGTGGTCGGTTATCAGGGCGAGATCGTGTGGAACCGGGACATGCCGGACGGCACGCCGCGCAAACTGACAGATGTGACAAAGCTGCACGGTCTCGGGTGGACACACAAGGTGGAACTTGAGGAGGGTGTGCAGCTCGCGTACGACTGGTTCAGGGAGAATGTGGAAAACGCAAGGCTATGATAAGGTTGGGAGCGTGATATAGAAGCCGTACCGCAAGGTGTGGAATACAGGTACGGTTGAATTAGGGTGTGATAAAGTAGATATGGATGGTGAATGTTCGAGGACAAATATCTATAAACGAACTACATACCATATGCTTAAATGCGGATTTCAGGCGAGACAGAAGGGCTATCGTTACCTGCGCGAGGCTGTATGGATAGCCTATCAGGAGCCTGATGTCCTGATCTCAGTCACGAAGCGCCTGTATCCGGAAGTGGCGAAGCGTTTTAACACGACAGATAAACAGGTGGAACGTGCGATACGAAATGCTATTGAGACCGCGTGGAGCAATGGAGAACCAGAGACATTGAAAGCGTTTTTTGAAGAAATCTATGGCGACGGAACGATCAGACCTACCAATACCGAGGTTATAGAAAAGATGGTCGGGTTTTTTAGAAGCACAAAGAATTCCAAAGGTTAGGTTGGAGGAAGAGGCAGTTGAAGGCTTATACGAAGATTTTGAGCATCATTGTGCCCTGCTATAATGAGGAGGAGAGCGTGCCGTATTTCTATGCAGAGACAGTGAAGCAGGAAACATTTTTTCATGAGAGGGATGTGGAGTTTGAGTTTATATTTGTGGATGACGGATCAAAGGATGGCACGGTGCGCGCGGTGAAGGCGCTGCGCGAGAAGGACGAGCGCGTGCATCTAGTCGCGTTCTCAAGGAATTTTGGAAAGGAAGCTGCCATCATCGCGGGGCTTGAGAAGTCCGTCGGGGACTATGCGGTACTGATGGATGCGGATCTGCAGGATCCGCCTGCGATCTTGCCGGAGATGTACGGTTATATCGAGCAGGGGTATGATTCGGTGGCGACAAGGCGTGTGGACAGAAAGGGCGAGCCGCCGATCCGGTCTTTTTTTGCGAGACGGTTTTATGGTCTGATGCGCAGGATCTCGAAGACGGAGATCGTGGATGGCGCAAGGGACTACAGGCTGATGACGAGGCAGGTGACGGATGCGATCCTCGCGATGCGGGAGTACAACCGCTTTTCCAAGGGGATCTTTGGCTGGGTCGGTTACAGTACCAAATGGATCGAGTACGAGAATGTAAAGCGGGTGGCGGGGGAGACAAAATGGTCTTTCTGGAAGCTTTTTCTGTATTCACTGGACGGGATCATGGCATTTTCGACAGCGCCGCTGTCGATCGCTTCCGTGTTTGGGATCCTGTTCTGTTTCATCGCCTTTGTGTTTATGATCTTCATCTTCGTCAGGGCGCTGATCTACGGGGATCCGGTGGCAGGCTGGCCCTCCATGATGTGCATCATCTCGCTGATCGGCGGCGTGCAGCTTCTGTGCCTCGGCATCATGGGACAGTATATGAGCAAGATGTATATGGAAGTGAAGGACAGACCGAAATACCTTGTTAAGGAAGAGTTTTGAGTATGATGGATGAGATCGACGATAAGGCGGATAAGGCGGACGCAGGCTGGAAAGCCGGGCTTGTGAGCATCGTGGTGCCGGTGTACAACGCGGAGCGGTTCATCGAGGAGACGATCGCCCGCGTGCAGGCGCAGACATATGACAGCTGGGAGCTGCTGCTGGTGGATGACTGTTCGACGGACAGGAGCAGGGAGCTGATCAGCCGCAGGAGCGCGGAGGACAGGCGCGTCAGGCTGGTCGCGCAGGAGCAGAACGGCGGCGCGGCGCGGGCGAGGAACCGCGGGATCCGGGAGGCGGGCGGACAGTACATCTGTTTTCTGGACGCGGATGATATCTGGATGCCGGGGAAGCTTGAGCGGGAGTTGGCGTTTATCAGGCATGTGCAGGGAGAGCGGGATCCGGATGCCGGATTTGTGTTCATGGGCTATGAGTTTGCGGACGGATCGGGTGCGGGACTTGGAAAAGTGGTGCATGTGCCGGCGCGGATCACGTATCAGCAGGCACTGAAAAACACAACCATTTTCACGTCAACGGTGATGATAGACCGGGATAAGATACCGGATGCGGATATCTGCATGCCGTGTGTCGCCAGCGAGGACACGGCGACGTGGTGGCGCCTGCTGAAAAAGTACGGGGCAGCGTACGGTCTGGACGAGAATCTGGTCCGATACAGGAGAAGTGCAGATACGCTGTCGTCAAATAAACTGACTGCAGTCAGGAGGATATGGAATCTGTACCGCCGGCAGGAGCGCCTGTCTGTCACAAAAAGTGTGTACTGTATGTGCTTTTGGGCATTCAGGGCAGTGCTGCGGCGTGTTTGATTTCTTGGTTTGGAGGCTGAAAAGTGGGACGGATAGAGGCAGCAAAGAGGACAATTATATTACAGATGTCATTGATCGGGCTTGTCTTTCAGACGGTCTTGTACATCTATGTCTGGCACAAGGTGTACAATGACATCATGCAGAGCGGCATGTGGCGAAGCTTTCACAGGAAGGGCTTCTGGCTTCTGGCAGCCGTCTATTTCATATTGCTGCTGTTCTTCACGGCAACGTACGGCGGGCTGAAAGTGGGCTACCTGAAACCGATGGATGTGTTTTTTTCCCAGGTGATCTCGCTCCTGTGCGCCAATATCGTCTCGTACTTCCAGATCTCGCTGCTGTCGCTGGGGCTGGTCACGCCCTATCCGCTGCTGTTGATGATGCTGGGGCAGATCGTCGTGTCCGCGGGGTGGACGCTCGTGAGCCATAAGCTCTACCAGCGCTTTTTTCCGCCGAAACAGCTGCTGTTCATCAGCGGCGGCAGGCCGACGGAGGATATCTTGAAGAAGTTCGAGACGCGCAGGGACAAGTACAACATCATTAAATGTGCGGCGGAGAGCGAAGGGCTTGAGGCGTTAGAGCGGGAGATCGTCTCGCGCTACGACGGCGTTGTGCTGTGGGACATGGACACGGCGATCCGCAACAGGCTTCTGAAATTCTGCTACAGCAGGGGGATCCGGGTGTACATGATGCCCAAGATCCCGGACATCATGATCAAGGGCTCCGATCAGCTGCATCTCTTTGACACGCCGATCCTGCTCACGAGGGAGTACGCGATGACGATCGAGCAGCGCGCGGTGAAGCGTCTGATCGACATCGTGTGTGCGATGATCCTGATGATCGTGACAGCGCCGTTCATGATCGTGACGGCGGCGGCGATCAAGCTGTATGACGGCGGACCTGTCCTGTACAAGCAGGTGCGGTGCACGCGGGACATGAGAGAGTTTCGGATCCTGAAATTCCGGAGCATGTGCACGGATGCCGAGAAGGACGGCGTCGCGAGGCTTGCAGCCAAGAACGACAGCCGCATCACGCCGATCGGAAAGTTTATCAGGATGACGCGGATCGATGAACTCCCGCAGCTTTTTAACATATTGAACGGCGAGATGTCTTTCATCGGTCCGCGTCCCGAGAGACCTGAGATCATCAGACAATATCAGGAGGACATGCCGGAGTTTACATTTCGGACGAAGGTGAAGGCGGGGCTTGCAGGTTACGCGCAGGTGTATGGGAAGTACAACACGACGCCGTACGACAAGCTCAAGCTCGATCTCTTTTACATTGAAAATTACAGTGTGTGGCTGGACTTAAAGCTGATGCTCCTGACGCTCAAGATCCTGTTCCAGGCGGAGAGCACAGAGGGCGTGGACGAGAACCAGACAACTGCGATAAAAAATCATGATGCGGGAAAAGAGGAAGAAGAGGGTTGACGGAGGATGTTGGTTTGATGCAGCAGGGAATTGACAGCAGGGCGATGTTTGCGGTTTTTGTGACAGGGCTGCCGGGATTGCTGCTCCTGGCTGCTGTTGGCGCCATACTGGGCAGCGGACTTCATCTGGCTGTCGCGCTGTCAAAGGCGCAGGATGCCTGCTATGTGTCCGAGACAGAGTACTATATTGAGTTTGCCGAGGGGCGTTACGAGATGCGGGATCACTACAATGCCTTCACGTGGAACGATGTGCTCGGGACCGAGCTGGTGCTCGGAAAGATGATGGAACTGCTCGGCAGCGGGTATGACGAGAATCATGTGAAATCGATGCTGCGCGCTGAAATGCTGTCGGATGTGCGCTACCTGACGATCTTTGTCAGCGGGCAGGATCCGGCGGAGGTCGAGGTGGTCAAGGATGCGGTCGGTGCAGCCCTGGAAGCGCTGGGGGCGCGGATGAGCGAATTTGACGCGATCTATAAGATAGAAGATCTGGAAATCGTGCAGGAGAAGATTTCCTTTTTCGGATGGCGCGCCGCCTTTCTGGGCGCAGCTGTGGCTGCGTGCGCCGGCGCTTTCGCGACGGCGTTTCGCTTCTGCATGGGCTCGGTTTTTTACACAAAGGGCGATATCGCAGTGCGGCTGGGGATCCCTGCCTGCGGGATGACCTTCCGGGACGCAGCCGGGGGCGGCAGGCTCGAGGAGCGGCAGGCGGAGATGCTGGCGGGGAACCTGAAAATGCTGTCGGACAGGTACGCGCGGGTCTGGCTTGTGGATGCGTCCGGCGGGCAGGCGGCAGAAGCGTTCCTGCAGGATATCCGCAGCCGGGGGCTGGCGGACGGCTCCGGCTTCGAGGTGTACCGCGCGGGGGCGTGTGCGGATGATGCGCTCGTGGCGGTGATCCCGTTTGGTGTGCCTTACAGGGAGAGGATCCTGGATGAGATCGGTGATGTACAGCTGCACGGCGGCAGGATCGTGTCGGCAGTCTTAGTGCAGGCAAAGAGCAGGTGGATGCGGATCTATTACGCGTGCGGGCATTTTGATCAAAAAGGGTTGTGAAAAAGACTGTACGGTGAGGAGAGGAAGTGAGGGACAGTATGAAACTGCAGGTACTGGTGGCTGCTGTGAACCAGGATGTGCGGACGATGGCAGAGCGCATGCATCTGGAGAGCGATGCGATCATTGTCAATCAGACAGACCATTTTGGATATGAGGAGTACACGCACAGCGGCAGACGGATCCAGTGTTATGAGTTCAGGGAGAAGGGTGTCGGACTCAGCAGGAACAGTGCGCTGATGCGCGCGGAGGGAGACATCGTGCTGTTCTCCGACGAGGATGTCGTGTACGACAAGGGCTATGAGAAGCGGATCCTGGAGGCTTTTGAGCAGCATCCGGAGGCGGACTTTCTGCTGTTCAATGTGCGTGTGGGCGAGGCGCGTGCCACGTATTACACAAAAGAATACCACAGAGTGCATGTGTGGAATGCGGGGCGGTATCCGACATACGCGTTTGCTGTGAGGCGCGCAAAACTGCACGCGTCCCATATCGCGTTCTCCCTGCTCTTTGGGGGCGGGGCAAAGTACAGCAACGGGGAGGACAGCCTGTTTCTGAGGGATTGTCTGAAATATGGTATGGTCGTCTACGCCGTGCCGGTTGAGATCGGCGCGGAGCGGGAGCGGGAGTCGACGTGGTTTCAGGGATATACGGATAAGTTTTTCATCGACAGGGGTGTGCTGTACCATTTCCTGTACGGAGGGCTGGCGTATCTGATGGCAGTGCGTTTCATCATGGCGCACGGAAAGGTGATGTGCACCACGATCCCCAGGAAAAACGCGCTGCAGCTGATGAAAAAAGGGATCAGGTCGGTAGAGGGATTATGACGAGGATCGTTTCGATAGTATTTTACATGGCGGTCGCGGCGGGAACCTGTGCGATGGCATCCTGCATGCAGCCGTATCAGGAGGGCGAGCCTGTGTGGAGCTGCGGGCGCAGGACGGCAAAATGTTTCCGCAACAGGCTGCTGATGGCAGGTATTTTCGTGCTCCTCTTTGGCGTGTCGGCACTCCGCTTTGATATTGGCAACGACTATGGGCAGTACACGCAGACTGCTCATGAGGCTTATGTGGGCGGATATGTGGTGACGGAATCCGGCTTTAACTGGCTGGTGCGCTTTCTGTATTGGATCGTCGGATGGGAGTGTTACGAGCTGGTGTTTGCTGTGTTTGCGTTTGCGACCTTGTGGATCTTTCTGAGGGCGTTTGCGGGACAGAGCGTCAGCTTTTCGCAGTCCTTTTTCCTGTTTATGACGATGGGGCTGTATTTTCAGACGTTCAATACCGTGCGGTACTACTTTGCGCTCTCGGTCGCGCTCCTTTCCATGAAGTATGTGCTGGATGGGGATCATCTGAAATTTGTGTTCTGGATCCTGCTGGCGGCGCTGTTCCACAAGTCGGTGCTGCTGGTGCTGCCTGTGTACTGGATCGCTTCCTTCGAGTGGAAGCGATGGCAGGTGGCGGCGGGGCTGGCAGTCAGCGCAGCCTGCTTTCTGGGAAGGGGGCTGGTGCTGAAACTTGCGCTGGTGCTGTACCCGTCTTACAGGAACACGATATACCTCGAGGGCGGGGGCACGCTGGTCAGTACGCTGCGCACGCTCGCGGTGCTCGCGCTGTATGCATGGTTTGTCTGCACGCAGCAGAGCGGTCTTTCGAGGGAGGCGCTGAGAGCGCAGCGCTGGTATCGGGAGCTGCGGTTTTACGCGCAGCTGAATCTCCTGGCGGTAGTGACCGGGACCTTTTTTTACTTCCTGCCGGTGGTGACGCGCATCTCGTACTATTTTGGCGTCTCCCAGCTTCTGATGATCCCGCTGATCCTGCGCAATATCAGGGAGCAGAGCGTCCGCAGGAAAGTGTCGGTCGTCGTATCTGCGGCGTGCATCCTGTATCTGCTGGTATTTCTGCTGCAGGCGGACCAGGACGGCGTGCGGCTGCTCCCTTACAGGAGCTGGCTTTTTGAGACGGAGCGCTACACGTATATCTAAAAGCTTCTACAATATAAATATCGCGACAATACAGCGATGGGAGGTGAACCGGTTTATGGGACAGGATCCGATGTACAGTATCATTGTGGTCTGCCTGAACGCGGGGCAGAGGCTGCGTGACACGGTCGGCAGCGTGCTCGGGCAGCGTTACGCAAATTTTGAAGTGGTGGTCAAGGACGGCGGCTCCTCGGACGGCTCGGTCGAGATGCTGGCGGAAACCTGGCAGGATGCGCGCCTTAGGGTGTACGCGGAGAAGGACAGCGGCATCTACGATGCGATGAATCAGGCGGTGAAGCTGGCAGGGGGGGCGTATTTCCTGTTCCTGAATGCAGGCGACAGCTTCTATGACGAGAATGTCCTTGACCGGATAACGGATGAGCTGCACCGGCTGGAGCGGGCGGGCAGACGAGCGGATATCCTTTATGGGAACATGTACCATAAAGCGCTGGATGCGGTGATCTGCGCGTCGCCGGAGATCAATGATTTTACGTGTTACAGAAATGTGCCCTGCCATCAGACCTGCTTTTACCGGCGCGCGCTGTTTGAGGACAGGGGCTATTGCACGGAGTATACGGTGCGGGCGGACTACGAGCATTTTCTGTGGTGCTATTATGACAGGAAGGCTGCGATATCGTATGTGCCCGTTGTGGTCGCGTCGTACGAGGGCGGCGGGTACTCGGAGACAAAGGAGAACCAGAAGCGCTCGAGACAGCAGCACCGGGAGATCGTGCTCCGCTATATGGGAAAGAAGAAAGCGGACAGATATCGCCTGATCATGCTGCTGACACTGGCGCCGCTGCGCAGCGCTGTCGCGGATAACAGGTATCTGTCGGGCGCATATAATGGTATGAAGACGGCATTATACAAGCTGAGGAACGGACGGGCTGAGTGACATCGGCTGCATCGCAGTTTCCGGGAAACAGGGAATTATCGTCGGGATGGAGGGAATCATATGAGGGTTTTGTGGCTGTGCAATATCATGCTCCCGTTTATCGCAAAGAGTCTGGGGCAGAAGATCGTGATCAAGGAGGGGTGGCTCTCCGGGCTTGCCAGCAAGCTGATGACAAATCAGGAGAGAAATGACGTGACACTTGCCATCTGCTTTCCGGAATCGGAGAGCCGCATGTTTGTGAAGGGCGACACCGCGCTGTTTGTCAAGGATAAGGCACAGGGGATCGACTACTATATTTTTCGGGAGGACACCGCGCACCCGGAGAATTATGACGCCGGCATGGAGGAGAGTCTCGGCGCGGTGATCCGGGATTTCGGACCGGATATCATCCACATATTCGGGACAGAATATCCGCACACGCTCGCCTGTGTTAAGGCGTTCCACCGCCCGGCGCGGACGCTGGTCGGCATACAGGGTCTGTGCAGCTCGATCGCGGAGGTGTACATGGCGGATCTCCCCTACTCGGTACAGAAGAAAAAGACGTTCCGCGACATGTTGAAGAAGGACGGACTGTTTGACCAGCAGGTGAAGTTTGCAAAGCGCGGTACATACGAGAAGGAGGCGCTCTCACTGGTCGGTCATGTCACCGGGCGGACAGACTTTGACAGGGAGATGACGAAGGTGTACGCGCCCGATGCAAAGTACCATTTTATGAACGAGACGCTGCGGACGGATTTCTATAACGGGGAGTGGAAGATCGACCAGATCGAGCGGCACTCCATATTTTTGAGTCAGGGAAATTATCCGATCAAGGGACTGCACTACGTGCTCGACATCCTGCCGGAGCTTGTGGAGGAGTTTGAGGAGACGGTCGTCTATGTGGCGGGGGATGTCATCACGGCAAACGACAGCATCAAGGATAAGATCAAACTCTCGGGGTACGGCAAATTCCTGCTCGACCAGATCAGGAAAAGCAGGATGCAGGATCATGTCAGATTTGTGGGGAAACTGCAGGCGGACAAAATGTGCGCGCGCTATTTGAAAACACATGTATTTTTATGCCCCTCCGCCATCGAAAATTCTCCGAATTCTGTCGGGGAGGCGATGCTTCTGGGCGTCCCGGTGGTGGCGGCGAATGTGGGCGGCGTGCACAATCTGGTCAATGACGGGAAGGACGGATTCCTCTATCCGAAGGATAAGCCAAAGCGGATGAAGGATTCGATCCTGCGCATCTTTGAGGATGACAAACTTGCGCTGTCGCTCTCCTCCAACGCGCGGACGCACGCGCTTAGAACGCATGATCCGGATACAAATTACAGGAGGCTTTTGGATATCTATCATGAAATTAACCATTGTATCTAACTATATCAATCATCACCAGATACCGATGTCCGATGCGCTGTACCGAAAGCTCGGCGCGGATTTTGCCTTTATACAGACCTCCCGGATGGAGGAGGAGCGGATCAGGATGGGGTGGGGGAGTGAGGTTTCGTCGATCCCCTATCTAAAGCTGTATTACGAGGAGCAGGAGCGCTGTGCGCGGCTGCTTTTGGACAGCGACATCGTGGTGTTTGGCGGGGTTGAGGATGAGCGCTACATCAAACCGCGGCTGAATGCGGGAAAGATCGTCATCCGGGCGAGCGAGCGGCTCTATCGGGAGGGACAGTGGAGATCGATCTCCCCGCGCGGCAGGAAGAAAAAGTATGAGGATCACACGCGGTATGCGGCTGCACCGGTGTACCTGCTGTGTCATGGCGCCTACGTGGCGTCTGATTTTAATATCGTACATGCATATCCCGGCAAGAAATACGTGTGGGGATATTTTCCGGCGGTCAATACGTATGACCTTGACACCCTCTTTTTCCGAAAACTCCACTATGACCAGGGCGGCAGACCCGAAGTCCGGATCCTGTGGGCAGGGCGTTTCATGAAGTTAAAGCACCCGGAGTATGCCGTGAGGGCGGCGAGATATCTGCAGCGGATGAAGATATCGTTTCATCTGGATATGGTGGGCGGCGGTGAGCTGGAAGGACAGCTGAGAAAACTGGTTCAAAAATGGCAGCTGGAGCAGCGGGTCACGTTCCACGGCTTCCAGCCGCCGCAGAATGTGCGCAGGTTTATGGAGGAATCCGACATCTTCCTGTTTACCAGCAACCATCTCGAGGGCTGGGGGGCAGTCCTGAACGAGTCCATGAACAGCGCGTGTGCGGTCGTGGCGGGGAGCGGGATCGGGGCGGTCCCGTTTCTGATCCGGCATGGTCAGAATGGGCTGGTATACAGAAACGAGCATTACAGGGAATTTAGAGAACAGGTGTTATTGCTGTGCGAAGATGCAGCGCTGCGCCGGACGCTCGGCGTCAACGCCTACCAGACAATGATCGGGGAGTGGAATCCCACAGAGGCGGCGGACAGGCTGTACCGGTTCTGCGTGGGCTTGCTGAACGGGAAGGCGAGACCGGAGAAGGAGGGACCGCTGAGCAGGGCGCCGCTGATCGCGCCGAGGGATGGATACGCGTACGCCAGGAGGGAAAAGTAGGACGTGCAATTTATGTGGGAGAGGAAGTTATCATGACATTGCCATCGGAACTTTTAGCATTGATCGAACAAGGTGAAAATTATACTGTGGAATTCAAGAGATCCACAACGGATATTACCAGAGACGTCTACGATACGGTATGTTCGTTTTCAAATCGTGACGGAGGGCATATTTTTCTGGGTGTGAAGGATAACGGAACGATTCTTGGGATCCAGCCGGACTGTATAGACCGCATGAAGAAAGATTTCGTGAACTCGGTCAATAATGAGAATAAAATATATCCGCCATTGTATCTGACGCCGATCGAATATGAGTGCGACGGCAGGTTGATCTTGTATGTCCACGTTCCTGTAAGTCCGAACGTGTGCCGCTGTTCCGGGCGTATCTTTGACAGAAATCACGAGGCGGATATTGACATCACGAATAATGAGGGGCTTGTGTATCAGCTCTATGCCAGAAAACAGAGTACTTACTATGTGAATAAAGTGTTTCCTGTATTTTCCGTCTCTGACCTGCGGCATGATCTGATCGAGCGGGCGCGCGAAATGACAAAAATGCGGATGCAGGATCACCCGTGGCGGAGCATGTCGGACACCGAACTCCTGCGCAGTGCCAGCCTGATCCTTCTTGACAGCAGCACCGGGAAAGAGGGGATCACATTGGCTTCCATCCTCCTGTTTGGTCCGGATAATCTGATCTATTCGGTTTTGGCGCATCATAAGACGGATGCCATCTTCCGCGTATTTAATACAGATCGATACGACGACCGGGATGTGATCCTCACCAATCTTTTGGACAGTTATGACCGCCTGATCGCTTTTGGGAAAAAGCATTTGAATGATCTGTTTACCATGGATGGTATGATCAGTGTGAGTGCGAGGGACAAGATTCTGCGCGAGATCGTTTCGAATCTGCTTGCACACAGGGATTTCTCGAATGCGTATGTGGCGAAATTCGTCATTGAAAAGGAGCGCGTCTTTACGGAAAACAGCAATCGCTCCCATGGCTTTGGCAATCTGAATCTCGAGACGTTTGAACCATTTTCCAAAAATCCTCCGATCTCAAAGGTTTTCCGTGAGATCGGTCTGGCTGATGAGCTTGGCTCTGGCATGCGCAACGCGTATAAGTATTCAAGGCTGTATTCCGGGGCAGAGCCGGAGTTTGTGGAGGGAGATGTTTTTCGAACAGTCATTCCGTTGAGTGCGGCGGCAACTGCGACTGTCGGACCGACTTCTGTTTATGTACAAGGGCATTCACAGGAAGCGCGTCAGCAAAAGGTGATGTTACCTGCCAAAGACACCCCTCAAGTCGCCCCTCAAGTTGCCCCCCAAGTCGCCCCCCAAGTCATGGCGAACCGAATGAATGCACTGATTGAATTCTGTGCTGAGCCGAGAAGTAAAAGGGAGATGATGGAGTATCTGGCGCTCGTCGATGTGAAACATTTTCGAAAGAAATACCTGGCACCGCTGTTGGGAGCAGGCAGGATCAGGATGACGATACCTGACAAGCCAAACAGCCGGAACCAGCGATATGTAAAAGTATAGAAACTGTCAGGAAATACCATCGGAGGGAAACATTTTCGGAATGAGAAGAGCGAAGAAAAAAAAGACCAGGAGCAGGATCTATGTCTGCCACACGTTTTATCATGTATATGTCGCAGTCTTGAAAGAGATGAAGCTCGCGAGGGATCTGCCGGCTGGAGAATATGAAAAAGCGGATATCGCGCTGAGCTCCATTTCCACGGACTTTGAGCATCTCGGGGACAGGCTTGCCCAAACGGGGATCTTTCATGCGGTCATCGCACTTGATGAGAAGCGCGAGGACTTTTTCCCGGAGCTTGCAAAGTACAGGAAAAATTACAGCAATATCCTCAAACATATGGTAAACCGCATGATCTTTACCAAAAAGCTCGCAAAGTGCGAGATCCCGTACCTGAGCGTGATCGACTTTGCGGCGTACGAGGACATCTATGTATTCTGTGACAGCGATCCTGTCGGGTACTATCTGAATTATAAGCATATATATTATCACGCGGTGGAGGATGGGCTCGACTGTCTCAAGAATCTCGACGATGCCTATGTCGCAAATCACGGGCATTTCAAGCTGAAAACGCTGTTCTCGCGCATGAACCTCATCTTCATCATGAACGGCTGGGGAAAATACTGCATCGACATGGAGATCAACGACAGGAGCGTGGTGCCGACCGACTGCCCACGCTTTGTCGAGGTGCCGAGAAAGCCGCTGGAGCGGGCGCTGACATCAGAGCAGAAGCGGCTGATGATCCAGGCGTTCATCGAGGATGCGGACGAGTTGACCAGGCAGCTTGCGCCGTCGTATGCGGGCGAGGAGTTTGCGTGTTTTCTGACGGAACCGCACCCGGTCGACGTGGAGGCGCGGAAACGTGTCTGCCTGGACGTGATCGAGCGGTACTGTGAGGGCTGCCGTGTCCTGATCAAGCCGCACCCGCGGGATGGGATCGACTACGGTGCGCTCTGCCCTGATGCAGTCGTGCTCCGCGGGCGTTTTCCCGTGGAGGTGCTCAACTTTTTTGAGGGGCTCCACATCAAGCGCGCAGTGTCGATCGTCACCACGGCGATGAACAACATGGATTTTGTGGAGGAGAAACTGAATCTTGGCGCATCGTTCTGGGACGCTTACGAGGATCCCGAGAAGCATGCGTACAACAGGAAGGCGGGGCTTTCGCTCGCGGACAAATAGCGGATCAGCTGTCGGCGAAGTTGATCCCGGAAAGGGAATATGAAAGGGTGACAGGTATGCAGTTTTCATGGCTGGAGGGAGTCAGTAAGAAATGGAGAGGGATCCTTGTGATCGGCAGGACGATCGAGCGCGACGGGAAAAGATACCACATCGTCGGCATGACGATGGAGGAAGCGGCAACGCTCTATATCCTGGAGCCCTCCGAGGAGCGGAAGAAGCGCGATCCGAAAAAGAAGCGCACGCAGCGGATGATCCTGAGGGAGCAGGAGACCGAGAGTTACAGTTACATGCAGTGCCGCGAATTTAAGATCGGCAGCAGAAAGATGTGTACACAGAGCGCATGCGCAGGTGATCTGATCCCGGAAAATTATGAGGAGATCAAACTGTTTCTGGATATGATGGATGCGGGCTGGCAGGTTCCGGCGTGGCTCAGGGAGACGGACTGGCGTCTTCTTCGGCTGGTTAAGCTGACATTCGCGGATGTCAGGCGCCTTCCCGGATATTCGCCGGATATGCCGATCACGATCAGGCACGATCCAGCACCGAGAAAGCACCTGCTGGCCAGGGCAAAACCGCTCACGCTGGAAGTCGGAAAGCCGATGTCCTTTCGATTTACGGCGCATGACGGCTCAAAAGTGCAGTGCCACATCAATCAGGTCACGCTGGTCGATGTGTGGGCGGAGGCAAGGAAATCGTTTGGCGATGAAAAACTGAGAAAACGTTTTACGGAGGAACAGCTGCGGGAGATGGAGAACAGTTACTATCAGGCATTGCGCCAGAACTGTCCCGAGGGTATGTGTTATGTGGGCATCGAGTACGAGTGCAGCAAGGATATCAGCCTGCAGTTTTATGAGAGGGCGTTTCTCGATTCCTACCCGGAAAGCCGCAGTGGAAGCGCCACATTTTTTGTGATGTCGGTGAAGCCGGACAAAAAGACAGGGAGCCATGGTCTTGCGCTGAGAGGAACCGGCATAGCGGTCCCCGTCCCGCCGGATACCGCGGCAGTGTCGGCGGAGTTGCTTTTTTATATGGAAAGGACGGAGGGGTGGGAGGAGTGCGTGTGACACATCAGTCGCCGCGATAAAAATAGTAGGTCGTGGAGTATGCGTAGGATCCGGCCTCGATGTGCTGATCCAGGTGGGGGAACTTATCGGAAACCTGCCGGATGATCTCGTCGTTGTCCCCGACTGCCAGCACGATCAGACTGTCCGGCGACAGCTCAAAGGTATCGATCAGTTCCGGGTCGGCAAGCGGGAAGAAGGTCACGCTGTTGTAAATAGAAGCCTCCAGAAAGGTGGACTCCGTTTTCCAGCGGTGGTCGTAGACGATAATACAGTCGGTCTCCCTGTATTTTTCCAGTTCTTTAAAGCGGGCACCCTCGTTTCGGTAGATATAGTTCCAGGTCGTGTTCTTCCAGCTGCAGAGGATGACAACCCCGCAGAGGAGCAGCGTGGCGAGATCTGCGGCGTTGATAACATTTGTTATTTTTTTGCTGCCCAGTGTTTTTCTGAACGCGAGGTACACCATGCTGGTGAACAGGCACAGGGCTACTGCGTAGATCGGAAACAGATAGCGGTCTGCCACATACACTGCCATCTTGGAAACCAACAGGAAGTACAGTGATGCAGGGACTGCCAGAAGGATCCACTTGAACAGAGACGCCCTGCTGTCCGCCGGCATTTTTCCGGCAGATATTTTTCGCGTTTTCAGAAAATTGATCCCGGTCAGTGCGATCACCGCTGCGGTCAGGAGGATGAAAGGTGTGCTCCCCCCGAACAGTTCCGTGCTGATATAGTCCCAAAATGCGCGCAGCCGCGACAGATAGTCCTCCAGGGAGGGAACGAGCAGGTTGTCTATGGATTCTTTGCCCCGATATCCTGAAAAGATGTGCTTGAGCATCGGCGGGAAGATGGCGATCGACAGTCCGCCTGCCCCTGCCATGGAAACGGCGAACAGTCCGAACTCTTTATACTTCCTGCACAGCAGTAGATCGATGCCAAAAACGAAGCAAATCAGCACGAGATACACGATAAAATAGTAGTGTGTCAGCGCGCCGAGCACCGACACGGCTGCGATCACACCGTAAAATCGGGCGTGCAATGGCTTTCCCGCCGCCTCGACAAAGCAGAGCGAGATCAGCGTCACAAAAAACATTGCCATGACGTACATGCGGAAAAAGGAGATGGATGACATCACGCCCGCAGATGCGATATAGGTGACTGACAGCAGGTTTACGGGGGCGTCATTTCCGCAAAATGCCCGCAGAAGCCTCCGCAGCACATAGAGTGTCATCGTGCCAAAGACGATATTGACAGCCCCCGCATACCAGAAACTGAACGTCTCGGGAAACAGCGAGCAGATGGTGTGCAATATCGTGTAGTACAGCGGGGGATGGACGTCCGCCGCCTGATTCTGCCAGACGTTTTTGTAGTTGAACCGATCCTGCCTGTCCGCAGCCATATACCTCAGGAAAGGGGTGTCTGACAGCGTGTAGGTCTTGCAGTCCTCCACATCTATGTGCAGGTTTCCAATGTGGTTTGCCGAACCGTAGCTGATATATTCGTCCACATGCATCTGCTTCTTTAACAGTATGATAAAAACACACATCGCAACAAATAATGTATAGCAAAGTAATGACTGCTTTGATATCTTTTGTCTCTTCATCGCATTTGTTCCCTGCTGCCGCAAACGGCGCGCTCCTCCTGTATCGTTCTCCCAAACAGTGCGGTATCTGCCTGTGACGCCGCAACCGCGGCACGATCTGCACTGTCCATGGATCAATAGTCTGTAATCATAAAAATATATTCTCGACTGTGTTCTCAGTATACCATATCGGGTATCTGCGCGCAACCACATCGTCAGATGCATCAAGCCAACCGCAAAGCGGCTTTTGTATGGCTTGATGCCTGTAACAGGAAATAAATCGTGATTGGGTTGTGTTTATTGGAAATATGACATATACTATAGTTTAAGGCAGTGTTATCGCCCGGCGATGCGGATCCGTTATCTGCCAGGAGCGCAGGACAGGCAGCGGCATATGACGCAGAAGATATAAGGTACAAAGGACATAAATATTAAGATACAGAAGACATAAGAAGGGATGGAGTATCAGTGCTTAAAATATTGAAAAAGATAAATATATTGATGGATCACAGACAGAAGGGCGCCATGGCGCGCCTGTTCGTGATGATGGTCGTCTCAGCGGGGCTCGAGACTGGCGCGGTGATGATGGTGATGGCTGTGGTGCAGCTGATCCTGGATCCGGTTTCGCTCGAACAGGGGGAAACATATCAGGCGATATGCCGTCTCCTGCATATACAGGGTACGGTGGCGTTCTCTGTGCTGGCAATTTTGTTTCTGATCTTGCTGTATATCGCGAAAAATGTGTTCCAGTTTTTTCTGCAGCGGAGTCTGTACCGTTTCGTGTACAGCAACCAGTTCAAGACGGCGTCAAGCCTGATGAAAAATTTTGTCAGACGCGAGTATGAGTATTATCTGAATGCGGAAACATCTGTTATTCAAAGGAGTATCACGGCGGATGTCAGCAATATGTACGCGCTGATCATGTCTGTTTTGCAGATCGCGTCGGAGGCGATCGTCGCGGTGTTCCTTGTGGCGGCGCTCTTTGTGCAGGATCCGGTCATGACGGTTGTGATCGCGCTGCTGCTGGTCGTGACGCTGGTGGTCATCAAGAATATCATCAAGCCGATCATGAACCGCACCGGCAAGGAGAACCAGGATTACGGCGCGTCGATGTTTGCGTGGATCTCGCAGACGGTGCAGGGGATCAAGGAGATCAAGGTTGCGGGGCGCGAGCAGTATTTTATCGGCGAGTACTGCAAGGTCGGCGAGGGCTATGTGAAGGCGATGGAGCGGTTCAGCCTGTTCAACAACACCCCGAAGCTTCTGATCGAGACCGTGTGTATGGCGGGACTGCTCGGATATATCCTGGTGCTGATCGTGTCCGGCGCGAACGTGTCCAGCATGGTCTCGCTGTTTGCGGCGTTTGGGATCGCGGCGATGCGCCTGCTGCCCGCGGCGAGCCGCATCAACAACCAGCTGACGAGCATGGCGTTCAACGAGCCGTTTTTCTTCAATGTGAGCGACAATCTGGTCGAGGAGACGGACGAGGAGCACACGGACATCTCCTACGCGGTGGTCGCGAAGGAGAAGCTGCCTGTCACGCGGGAGGTCAGGCTGTCGGACATCACGTACCACTATCCGAACTCGGACAAGCTGATCTTTGACCACGCGACGGTCTCCTTTCCGATCGGCAAGTCGATCGGCATCGTGGGGACGAGCGGCGCCGGCAAGACGACGATCATCGATATTTTGCTGGGGCTTCTGGCGCTGCAGGGCGGCAGCGTGTGCGCGGACGATGTGGATATCCGGGATCGCTACCGGGAGTGGCTTGCCAATGTGGGGTACATCCCGCAGATGATCTTTTTGCTGGATGCGGATATCCGCAGGAATGTCGCCTTCGGCGTCCCGGATGCGGAGATCGATGACGAGCAGCTATGGCATGCCTTGAAAGAGGCGCAGCTCGACGAGTTTGTGAGGACGCTGCCGGAGGGCGTGGGCACGGGCATCGGGGAGCGCGGGATCCGGCTTTCCGGCGGACAGCGGCAGCGGATCGGCATCGCGCGGGCGCTTTACAATGACCCCGAGGTGCTGATCCTCGATGAGGCGACCTCGGCGCTGGACAATGACACGGAGGCGGCGATCATGGAGTCCATAAACAGGCTGCACGGCAAAAAAACGCTTGTTATTATAGCGCACAGATTACAGACGATCGAGAAATGTGATATGGTATTCAGAGTGGAGAACGGTAAGATCGAAAGGGATAGATGATGAAGGCGGGAAGTGGTGGTAGGTTATGAAGCTTAGTATAATAGTACCTGTTTACAATATGGCGGCGGACAATAAGCTCAGGTTCTGTCTCGATTCTCTGATCAGTCAGACGATTGCGGACTATGAAATCATCGCGGTCGATGACGCCTCGACGGATGCGTCGCTCGAGATCCTGAGGGAGTACGAATCCAAGTATCCGTGGAAATTCAAAGTGATCCAGTCCTACGAGAATGTCAGGCAGGGCGGTGCACGCAACAAGGGGCTCGACGCCGCGCGCGGCAGATGGATCGGCTTTGTCGACTCCGATGACTGGGCTGCGCCTGACATGTATGAAAAGCTGATCAGGAGAGCGGAGCAGACCGGGGCTGACGTCGTGGGGTGTGACTACTGCATGGTCGATACGCACACCATGAATGTCGGAAAACTGATGCCGAACAACACGGCTGACCAGACCGGGGTGCTCGATCACGAGCGGTACAAAAAGCTGGTCATGAACCCTGGCAGCATGGTGATCAAGGTGTACCTGCGGGAGGTGATCGACGACTATCATCTGCGGTTCCCCGAGCGGACTTTCTATGAGGACAATTGCGCCTCGCCGATCTGGATGCTGCATTTTACCCACTTTGAGAAGGTCGAGGAGCCGCTTTACTACTATTATCAGCACGACACCTCCACGGTACACGCGATCAGTGTCGAGAAGTGCGAGGCGAGGCTTGCGATGGGGAAACGCCTGATCGAGGAGGCGCGCAGATACGGCATATACAAGTCGTACAGGCAGGAGTTTGAGTTTGCGTTCTCCAAGCTCTATTACATGAACACGCTCTTCACCTACATGCTCGGCGTGAAGAAGCCGAAACTAAAGTTCCTCAGACAGATCGCGGATGGGATCAAAAAGGAGTTCCCCGACTTTCAGGACAACATCTATTATCAGAATGAGTTTGACGCGGAACAGAAGAAACTCGCGGCGATGCACATGGAGTCCCCGCTCAGATTCAAGATTTATTTTCAGCTGCTCTACTTTTACCGCAACAGGATTCGCCGCAATACCAGGGATGCAGAGGGATAGGATATGCAGTTTACTTCTTTTGATTTTTTAGTCTTTTTTCCGGCGGTGGTACTGCTGTTTTATGGGATGCCGCGGCGTCTGCGCCAACTGTGGCTCCTGCTGGCAAGCTATTATTTTTATATGGGCTGGAATGCAAAGTATGCGCTGCTGATCCTGACATCGACAGTCATTACATATCTGTGTGCGCTTCTGATGGAGCGCGCAGGCATGCGGGAGGGCGGCAGACAGAAGTGCAGGCTGATCCTCGCGGCGGGGATCGTGAGCAATCTTGCGATCCTTGTGTTCTTCAAATATTTCTATTTTCTGCACGACACGTTCGCCGCGCTCGTCTCCGTGTTCGGCGTGGAGATCCGGGCGTCGAGGCTCGATATCCTCCTGCCTGTGGGGATCTCGTTCTACACTTTTCAGGCGCTGGGGTACACGATCGATGTGTACCGCGGGACGGTGAAGGCGGAGAGGAATTTCGTGCGGTATGCGCTGTTCGTGTCGTTCTTCCCGCAGCTGGTGGCG
>ERZ808054.818-NODE-818-length-23133-cov-6.685635_pt1 | contig 23133 bp, 23 predicted proteins | sample MGYA00380201_ERZ808054 | MGnify/ENA primary metagenome ERZ808054 (study PRJEB31490, sample SAMN06133419) | mouse gut metagenome | isolation source: Z5_2 | host: mice | place: China: Chengdu | collected 2015-05 ...
GAGCGGCTGTGTGCGATGTCGCTGAGACTGCCGTTTGCGAACTGGATCGTGGGGAGGCCGGAGGACTGGCGGATCTGCGCGTTTGGCGCGGTTGTCCTGTTTCTGTATGCGGCGCATCAGTACGGAAGATATGTATCAAAGGGGAAGGCGTGTGAGAAGCGGGGGATCCATGTAGGGCTGCCATTGCAGGTCCGGTTTCTGACGGTGCTTGCGGCAGTCCTGCTGATCAGCGATTCCCCGGTCGACGGGGTGTCAGTGACTTTTCTGGACGTAGGGCAGGGCGACTGCATCTGGATCGAAAGTGCGAAAGGAGAGCATTTTCTAGTTGACGGCGGAAGCACTTCCGAAAGCAGGGTGGGAACCTACACGATCATTCCGTATCTGAAGTACATGGGGGTATCGCGGCTGGATGCAGTCTTTTTGACACATCTTGACAGCGATCATATATCCGGGGTGATGGAGCTGCTTGAGGGCAGCGGCGGTGATACGGACACAGCGGCGGGGAATGTCGCAGACAGCGGGATGGAGGTTGAGATCGGCAGGATCTGCATATCCGGGGCAGTCATTGAAGATGACGCATATGAAAAGCTGGCGGCATCGTGCGGATCGAGAGCGATCCCGATCTACCGCCTGGGAGCCGGTGACAGGGTCGAGGCGTGCGGGCTTGGGTTTGAAGTGCTTCATCCGCAGGGAGATTACGACGCGGATTCCCGCAATGCGTATTCTCTGGTCATGAAACTGGAGACAGCGGACAAGGTTACAGTGCTTCTGACGGGTGACGCAGAGGCGGACGGCGAGCGGGCGGCAGCGGAAAGACTCTGCGGGAGGGCTGATTTTGCAGGCATCGACATATACAAGGCAGCGCATCATGGATCAAGGTATTCCAACACGCAGGAGCTGCTGGCGCTGACAGAGCCGGCGCTTGCCGTCATATCCTGCGGGGAGGACAACCGCTATGGGCACCCGCATGCGGAGACGCTTGAAATATTCAGACAGATGGGGAGTGACATCAGGATGACACAGGACACAGGAGCCATTATGATAAAAATAAAAAACGGAAAATACGAGGTGGAAAATTATATCAGATGAAGAGGAAACATAAGTACGGATTCGGTCACTGTTATAGGATTTAGTGGAAGTAAGGGATAGCGGAATGAAAAGGATAGCACAGGACATCAAGAACGGTCAGCCTGGCAATCTCTACCTGTTGTACGGGGAGGAGGCATATCTGCGCAGGCAGTACCGCGACAAACTGAAAGCGGCGCTGGTTCCGCAGGAGGATGCCATGAACTGCAGCGTGTACTCCGGCAAGGACATCAACGCGAGCGAAGTCGTTGACCTGGCGGGAACGATGCCCTTTTTTGCGGAGCGCCGGGTGGTCATCGTCGAGAACAGCGGCTGGTTCAAGAGCGGAAATGACCAGATCGCAGCACTCGTCAAATCGCTTCCGGACACCACCTGCATGATCTTTGTGGAGGCGGAGGTCGATAAGCGCGGCAAGCTCTTCAAGGCAGTCACGGCGAACGGCTGCGCGGCGCTCTGTGAGATGCAGGACGAGGCGACACTCAGAAAATGGGTGATGGGACTGCTGAAAAAGGAGAACAAGTCGATCACACCCGACGCGCTCAATCTCCTGCTGGACAAGACCGGCACGAATATGGAGAACATCAGGCGGGAGGTGGAGAAGCTCGTCTGCTACAGGTACTATGACGATGGGATCACAGCCGCCGATGTGGAGGAACTGTGCATCGTCCAGATACAGAACCAGATCTTTGACATGGTGGAGGCAGTCGCGCAGAAAAAGCAGAAACAGGCGTTGGGGCTGTATTACAACCTGCTTGCCCTGAAGGAAGCACCCATGAAGATACTGGCGCTGACCGCACGGCAGTTTCATATGCTGCTGCAGGTAAAGGAGATGAAGTCGAAGGGATATCAGGAGAGCGATATCGCCAGACAGACAGGGCTCAACCCCTATTTCCTGAAAAAGAAATATATCCCGCAGGCGGCACAGTTCAAGCTGCCGCAGCTTGAGGCTGCCCTCAGGACCTGTGTGGAGGCGGAGGAGAACATCAAGACAGGGCGCATGTCCGACATACTCAGCGTCGAGCTCATCATAGTAAGCCTGAGTGCATAATGAGTCTGAGCGTATCAAAATTTGAGTGCACGATGGGCTTGAGCGCACAAGAAACAGGAGAGCGCAGTGTAGATGTGATATCGTGTGATCAGGGATTTCGCGTGGACAGGTGTTTACAGCAGGGATAAGAAGGAGGGGAAAATATGATGCCAAAGGATCCGGTGATGCTGTTGAGCTACATGAATCTCAAGCTCAGGGACTTTTATCCGAGTCTCTCGGCGTTCTGTGAGGACACAGGTGAGGACATGGATCTGATCGTGGATAAACTGAGCCAGATCGACTACCATTACGACGGAGAAAAAAATCAGTTTGTGTGATGTATGACAATGTGACGGAGGCAGTGAGGAGATGAAAAGAAATAGCATGAGAGGATGGATGATCCCCCTTTTGGCGGCAGCCTTGCTGCTGCAGGGGTGCGCGGCTGCAGACGCCGGGACTGACATTCGTGCGGCTGCAGGCGCTGTGGAGGGACACAGTGAGGAGGGCGCAAGGAGTACGATACTGGATGAAAAGATGGAGAGGGAAGCGCAGGAGCCGGATGGGGCTTGTCAGGAGCCGGGGGGTGGAGTCACATTTACAGACGATATCGGCAGGACTGTCACGGTGGAGCGTCATGACAGGGTAGTCACCATGATCGGCAGCTTTACGGACATATGGCTGCTCGCCGGCGGCGAGGTGGTGGGGGCTGCCAACGATTCGTGGGACAGCTTTGACCTGGATCTGGGCGCCGATGTGGTGAATATCGGTTCCCATGTGGAGCCGGATATCGAGAAGATCATTGCCGCGGAACCGGATCTGGTCATCGCGAGCGCGAACACGGACGCGGATATCAAGATGGAAAAACTGCTCGCGGATTCCGGCATCACAGTGGCGTACTTCTCGGTGTCCAACTTCAATGAATATCTGAACATGCTGGAGATCTGTACGGACATCACCGGGCGCAAAGACCTTTATGCCCAGAACGGCACAGCGGTGCAGGAGCAGGTTGAGGCGGCGCGAAAGCGCGTCAATCAGCGAAACCTCGAGGGAAAGGAGGCACCCAGGATCGTGTTCCTGCGTGCCAGCGCATCGAGTGTCAGGGCGAAGGGAAGCTATGGAAATGTCGGCGGGGAGATGCTTGCCGATCTGGGCTGCATCAATATCGCGGATGACGACGACAGCCTGCTCGACGATCTCAGCATGGAGGCGGTCATTGCTGCCGATCCGGACTTTATATTCGTGACGACACAGGGAAAGGATGCCGATGCGGTGCGGCAGAACATCGAGGAGACGCTGTTAGATAACCCTGCGTGGAACGCGCTCTCCGCAGTGAAAAACGGCAGATATTTCCTGCTTGAGAAGGAGCTGTACAATCTCAAACCAAACGCGAGGTGGGGGGAGGCGTACCAGAAGCTTGCGGATATCCTGTACGGCGCGGCAGATGACCCTCAGCAGAAAAAGTAATACGTTCCCTCGGCGTCACAAAACGTTTTGATGCGGACATCAAAGACCTCTTCGATGATGTGCTGCCGCAGACACTCTTTCGGGGTTGCTGTGGCAGCTATTTTTCTGTCCTGCATGATGACGAGCGAGTCGGAGACGGCAAGCGCCTGCCCGAGATCATGCAGGACGAGGATGACGGTCCTGCCCTGGTTTTTCAGCTGCAGGATCATCTTCATGAACTCGCGCTGTCCGCTCAGATCAAGGTATGTGGTAGGCTCGTCGAGTACGATGTGGTCACAGTCCTGCGCGAGCGTCATGGCGAAAAAGGCGCGCTGGCGGATCCCGCCGGACAGGGTGTCCGCGCACTGTTCGGCATAGGGACTGACGTGTGCGAAGTCCATGGCGCGCTCCACGATCGCAATGTCTTTGGCGCTTTTCCTGCGCGAAAAACCCAGATGCGGAAATCTGCCGTGCTCGACGAGCGTTCTGACAGGCAGCGAGGGGATGATGGTGCGCACCTGCGGCAGAAAGGAGAGCCTGCGCGCGCGCTCCCTCGATGGCATGGCGAGATAGTCCGCGCCGTCCAGCGTGATCCTGCCCGACGTGACTTTCGAGGAGCCGTTGAGACACTGGAGCAGGGTTGTCTTGCCGCAGCCGTTTGGACCGATGACGGACGTGATCCTGCCTGACTGGAAGGTCACGCTGATATCGTCCAGTATCGGGACAAGCCCGCAGCTGATGTTTACATGACTGAATTCAAGCATTGACTCTGCGCCCTCCTTTCTTCTTGAACAGCAGATACAGGAAAAACGGTCCGCCGATGAAGGACATCAGGACACCGGCAGGAAGCTCAAAGGGGGCAAACAGCACGCGCCCTAAGATATCGCACAGGAGCACGAAGCTGGCGCCGAGCAGGGCGGAGCACGGCAGTAAATACCGGGCGTCATTTCCAAAGAGCCTGCGGCAGATATGGGGAACGATCAGTCCCACAAAGCTCAGCAGCCCGGCGTAGCTGACCACACAGCCCGACAGGACACTCGACAGAACGAGCAGCGCCAGCCGTACAGGGATGACATTCAGACCGAGCGAGCGCGCGATATCGTCGCCGAGACTGAGCACGTTGAGCGGTCTTGTGAGGAACAGGCACAGCAAAAGCGCCGTAATCAGAGCGGCGGCGGGGAATTTCAGCTGATCGAAGGTGATCCCGGACAGGGAGCCGATCATAAAGGTTGTGAGATTGACAGCGATATCCGTGTCAAGGAGCTTGATGGTGTTGATGCCCGCGCCCAGAAAGCTTGACACGGTAATGCCTGCAAGGATGATGGTCGTGCGCGAGCTGTCGGCGAGGTATGCGAGCAGGAAGATGACAAGCGTGGTGGCGAGCGCGCCCGCAAAGGCAGCGGCGGGGACAGCCGATGTGTAGCTTCCGCCGAGCATCAGCGCGAGCATCACGGCAAACCCGGCGCCGGAGTTGACGCCGATCGTGTTCGGGCTTGCGAGGGAATTGTTCATGACGCTCTGCAGGATGACACCGGCGGCGGCAAGCCCCATGCCGGCGAGACAGGCACCTGCCGCGCGCGGCAGGCGCACGGTGGTGACGAGTATATAGGCGGTTGAATCCCGCTCGAGCCCTGCCAGACACCGCAGGACACTGGCGGGGGAGAGCGGTACGCTCCCCAAAAGGATGCCTGCAAAGATACACAGGATCAGCAGCAGGACAAGGATCAATATTTTCTTTCGCATGGTGCACACTCTCCGTTATCAGTGTTTTATCTGTTGCAAAACGCATCGCCTGATGCCGTTTTTGCCATATGATACTCACGACAGATGAAATCAGCCGTGAGTATCGCGCCAGCCGCAGCCGCGAAGCGGCATATTTCCTTATGCGGCTGTGTGCATAACTTTATACTGAGGGGTCAGTCTTTTCGCCTCCAGTATATCTATTTCGCGTATCAAAATATATTCAAGATAGACTAGATGTTTTGTGAAGCATGCGCAAAATCTAAGACCCTGCCGTAAATGGCAGGGTCTTAGAATGAGGGATGGATTGGCGGTCGGCAGGGCAGATGAGGGGGAAAACTTTTGAAGAGCACAGAAGATGTGAACCGTGTCATGGAGGCTTACGCGGATATGGTGCGAAGGATATGTTTCGTACATCTCAAGAACAGGCACGACACAGAAGATGTATTCCAAAATGTATATCTGAAATACTTGTTATATGAAGGCTCCTTCGAGAGTGCCGAGCATGAGAAGGCTTGGTTTGCGCGCGTGACCATCAACGCCTGCACCGACTGGCTGCGCGCTCTTGCACGCAGAAAATGGGTTCCGCTCGACGTGCTGGCAGAGGAGAGCGCCGAGCTGGACAATCCGTCAAAGGAGGTATTGGAGGCTGTCTTAAAACTGCCTGAAAAATATCGTGACGTGATTTATCTATTTTATTATGAGGGTTACACAGCAGTGCAGATTGCAAAAATCTTAGGAAAAAAAGAGAATACAGTCTATACATGGCTTTCAAGGGCAAAAGATATCCTGCGGGAAAAGTTGGGAGGTGAATGGTCATGAGCAGCACGCAGAATGGGCTTCAGAAAAGCATGGAGAATATAAAGGCAACAGAGCAAATGAAACAAAATACCCTGCGGTATCTGGAAGCGCAGCGTACAAATCAGAAGCGCAATATTTTTCAGCAAAGACCATATGCCGCACTGCGGTATGCCATGGCTGTCGTCTGTGTTTTTTTGATGGCTGGGGCAGGCGGCTATACAGTGTACAGCAGACCAGTATCCTATATCAGTATTGACGTGAATCCTTCCATAGAGCTTGCAGTCAACCGCTTTGACAGGGTGGTATCTGCAAAAGGCTACAACGCAGACGGTCAGGATATTCTACAACATATCCCGCTGAAAAATATATCCTACTTGCAGGCGATCGACCGGCTTTTGCAGGATGCCTATTACAGCCGTTACCTCAACAGGGACTCGCAGCTTGTGGTGACAGTGGTTTCCGAACATTCTGACACGATGCTCGACCAGATTCATGCAAACGACAGCTTTCAGGCACTCAATGCGCTCACCTACAGCAGTGATACCGCCTGCATGAAAGAGGCGCACCAGCATGAGATGTCCTTCGGAAAGTATCGGGCTTTTCTCGAACTGTCACAGTATGATACCGAGATCACTGTGGAGGACTGTCACGGAATGTCAATGGGAGAAATCCAGAATCGGATTAGAACCTGTCAGGGACATAACCGGAAAAATACAGCGGGGGATAATCCCATGAAAGGACACCAAAACGGACATTCCAAGTCGCATGGGCATCATTAAAGGATATGCTGGCAGCATCGAGTCCCATGAATGATGAATACAGTCTTGACATTGTGGAAATAAGATTCCGCTTGTTAAATTCTCGCACCTTCTATAATGAAAATAGGCTCTCGAAGACTCCCTTGCACCTGCTGTTGCGGTTGATTTTTCGTCATATATTTTTCAGATTTGACCAAAAATCATTTCACAATATCAGGGACAAAGAGACTCCGAGAGCCTGTTAGCTTTATGGGAGACAAAAAGAGACGTCTAAAATATTGGGAAATAAATATGAATATTCTTGCAGTTTCAATGGATTCTGGTATAATGAAACAATAGTTAGTTTCAAATGTTATTTTTGAGGGCTAAGGCAGTCAAAACAGGAATAATTTTATAATATGATATCTGAATGTGTTATGGCGATAGAAAACAATGCGGGCAGAAAAGCAGGTAATATATAGATGAACGCATCGAATGGAGGACCAGATGGAAGTATTTGAGGATTATGCATATTATTATAATGCATTTTATCAGGACAAGGACTATAAGGCAGAGGCGAAGCAGATTGATCTGCTGTTGCAAAAGTATGGTCAGAACATAAAGAAAATAATCAATTATGGCTGCGGGACAGGGCGGCATGATATAGAACTTTCCAAATTAGGATATCATTGTACTGGTATTGATCTGAGTCCGCTCATGATTGATATGCGGTATTTCTTTCGGCCAGAGCTGGAATATTATTTGAAACAAACAGGATTTGAACTGATTGATCATGTTGACTGCTCGACGCTTTCGGAAACAGATTTTACTTCATGGACAAGTTATTTTGTGGCGAAAGCTGTCTGATGCATATGAAATCAAAAAAGAATTAGAATACAAAACCCGCGGCTGTAGTATTGAAACGCCGCGAATATGAGGTGAACGATATGGAATTGAAATGGAAAACCTGCCTGCGGGCGGGCGTCACAGTAGGATTATTATTTTTGCTAATCCATTACTGGACAGCTTTTACAGGTTTGGCAGGCGTGGCGCTCGGCGCGGCGAAACCCTTGATCTGGGGCTGTGCCATCGCATATGTGGTCAATATCCCTATGAACTTTTTGGAACGCCATATAGAACCAAAGTGTAAAAAAGAAGCGGCAAAGAAGCTGTGCCGTCCGGTCTGTATGGTGCTTGCATTCTTGTGTATTTTTCTGATTGCAGTATTAATTGTCCAGATGATTGTGCCAGAGCTGATTGGCTGTCTGCAAATTCTGCTCGAAGAATTGCCGGCTGTACTGGATAATATTGTGATCTGGATGGAGGACAATCTGCAAATCAGTGCATTGTTGGCAGTCGAGAACAACGTATTTCAGGGCAGTGAGACAGACTGGCAAGAGATGTTTACGAAAGTCATAAACATTCTGCTCAATGGTCTCGGCGGCGTGATGGGCGCTGCCACGAGCATTATTTCGTCTGTATTTTCAACGGTTGTCACCCTGACAGTCGGGCTGGTCTTTGCCATTTATCTGCTGGTTGGCAAGGAAAAGCTTGGCGGACAGTTCCGGCGGCTGTTTCTGCGGTATCTGCCGCAGAAGGTGACGAAAAAGTTTTACTATGTCATGGACGTTTTGAACCAGTCATTTCACAGCTTTATCGTAGGACAGTGCACAGAGGCGGTGGTTCTCGGGCTGCTCTGTATGGGCGGTATGCTGGTGCTGAGACTGCCATATGCCGCGATGATCGGCTGTCTGGTAGGCTTTACGGCGCTCATTCCGATTGCAGGCGCCTACATTGGCGCGATTGTCGGTGCATTTATGATATTTACGGTCGCGCCTGTAAAAGCGATTATATTTATTGTATTTCTGGTGATTTTGCAGCAGTTGGAAGGCAATCTGATTTATCCGCGCGTGGTCGGCTCGTCGATTGGTTTGCCGGGCGTGTGGGTGCTTGCCGCCGTGACTGTGGGCGGCGGTGTTATCGGTGTCGGCGGTATGCTGTTGGGCGTTCCGCTGGCGGCGGCTGTGTACCAGCTTTTGAAAAATGATATGAAATAACAACGGAAACAACAGGTACCAGCGAATGCTTTTGGTGTGCTGTCTGAAAATAAATCTGACAGCACACCAGTATAGTGCTACTGTAACACCAGGAATAAATAGAACTCGATACTTGTGTCATGACAAGGCATAGCTATTGTGGACAAACAACAACACTTTACGAATGCTAAAGTAAGTATTTTTATATTGATAATCATCGAAAATCAATAAGATCTTTACAGTTCAAATGACAATTCTTTAACCAATAACATTTTCAATTATATTCATAATCAGTAGTATGTGTTCAGATAAAAACAGACTAAATGAATCAAAAATAATCAAAAAATCTATTTCAATACGCATTTTATTTTCAGATAAAACAGATGATATGAATTACAAATAATCTGAACATATCCCCCCAATACGCAGTATGCTTTCAGATAAAAACAGACTAAATGAATCAAAAATAATCTAAACATACCCATCAATCAATTTTTACTTATCAATTCAATACGAATTGTGCATAAACAAGATATTTGTCAAAATTTGCGCTTCCTCTAAAATCCAAGATTTCTTTTCGGATTCTATAGGTGCCCGGTTCAAGTGTTCCATATAACCACGCCCAATTTAGTTCTTGCTCTGTAGTACTGCTGTTTGGAATGTTATAGGCAAGATCGTGAAATCCATACGCCCCTTCCAAGGTGACAGGGAGTTCTTCCCACTGATCATTTTTCAGAACTTCAATCACATAAGTTTCTCCATATTCCAGCACACCGGTGGGGGCTTTCTCGTCATATTGGTGAAATGCCAGTATTGCGCCTGTAGAGGATACCTTTTTAAGTGTGATATGAAGTCCGATTTTGTTCGCTTCGGATTCGGGGCTGTAGATGTATACGCCGCCTTCTTTGATGGAGGTGTCATAAGTCAGCGTGTTCAGGATGTCCATTACCTGTTTCTCGTAGGATGTCCACCAGCTTTCCACGTTGTATGTAAGGGCTACAATGCCAGAATAATCATCTTGGAAAGAGATAAAATCCCAATAGTCATGGTGGTCATAGGTGCCGATACATGCTGGATTTCCAGCGATGGTCGCTATATCCTCAAAAAGTCCTGTACCACAGACGCCAAAGGAGTCAATATAGACAAGTTCGATGAAGCTGTCCGCGACGCCTTCTGGATAAAAATGGATGCCATATAACCCATTTAACAATTTTTCACTGTCTGTCGGGCAGGTTTCATAACACCAGCCGTCGGGGAGGGACAAGGAGATCTTTCCGTAGGAACCGCCCTGCTCGATGATGGTGTCTACAGATTGAAGAGGGAGACTGCTAATAGTATTTGGCTCTGTATCTTTGGGAGTGTTTGCAAGCTCGGTAAATGTGTCAGAGAGATCACATAACAAGGATTCATCTACGTAGGGATCTGTGTTTTCCACAATAGAATTTGGTGAATCAGAGTGTACACATCCAGTTAGCAGTATACTAATGGACAGGCTAGAGGACAATAATAAAATATATTTCTTCATTTTTAGAAAACTCCTTTCTGATTGTTTGACTGGTGAAATGTTGTGTGTCCTTTGTGAAGTTGATTCTGCTTATATATTAGTTAGAGGGAAAATTTACTGTGAGGTTGCACGATTGGCTCAAAGGAATACAAACCATCGATTTTTGCTTGATTCGTCAAAGTGGAGTGAACAAGAATATAAAACAGTGCAATTTGTGATAAAATAACATTGGCATGTTGTGAAAAGAGGTAGTATGATAGACTCTAGGCAAGATGAACAATAAAAGAAAGAGATGAAAGGAACTATATCATGGTAGAAGGAAATTACAAAGTAAAAAAATGCAGTATGCCAATCGACTGGGTGGTGGAAGTACCAGGTTCAAAGAGCATGACCAACAGAGCGCTGCTGATGGCAGCACTGGCAGATGGGACAACCATATTAAAGGGCGTGCTGTTCAGTGAGGATTCGAGAAATTTTCTTGGCTCGCTAAAGGTTCTTGGCTTTCATGTAGAGATTGACGAGGCCGCAAAGATAGTTACTGTAGAGGGATGCAATGGAAAAATTCCCGTTACATCTGGAGAAATTTATGTTGGAAGTGCCGGTACTGCTGCGAGATTTTTGACGGCAATGCTTGCCATGGCAGAGGGAACATTTGTGGTAAATGCCTCAGAGCAGATGAAAAAGCGCCCCATGAAACCGCTATTCGAGGTATTGACAGATTTAGGAGCAGAGATAAAGTGTCTTGAGAAAGAAGGATTTCTGCCTGTTCAGATCAAAGGAATCGGGCAAAGTGCGCCTCAGGATGAGAAATGCAGTACGAAGCTCGATATCAGTGAGAGCACACAGTTTTTGAGTGCTTTGCTGCTGATTTCACCTATGATGAAACAAGGACTTTGCATTGAGGTCATAAGTGAGCGCAAAGATGGAGCATACATACGAATTACGCGCAAAATGATGGAACAGTTTGGTGCAGTGGTAGATTTTGACGGTAAAACGTATCATATGAATAGTGGAATCAGCTATAAGTCAGGCGCCTATCAGATTGAACCGGATGTATCGGCAGCCTGTTATTTCTATGCGGCAGCTGCACTCACAGGCGGCAAGGCAATGGTTCGAAATGTCACATGGAAATGTATGCAGGGTGATTTAAAATTTCTGGAGTTGTTAGAGAAAATGGGATGTGAAGTCAGTGATACACCGGACGGCATAGAAGTGAAAGGTCCTGCGAACAGCAGACTCAGAGGTATCACAGTTGACATGAAAGATTTTTCAGACCAGACGATGACACTCGCAGCGCTTGCGCCGTTTGCGGACAGTGATGTTCGTATTGAAAATATTGGGCATATTCGGCTACAGGAGTCAGATCGTATCCATGCCATTGCAACAGAACTAAATCGGCTAGGCATCTCTTGTGAGGAGGAGCCGGATGCTGTTACAATACACCCTGGTATGCCAAAACCGACAGTTGTTCAGACCTATGAAGATCACCGTATGGCGATGGCATTTGCACTGGTCGGATTGCGTATAGAGGGGATAGAAATCTCAGACCCAATGTGTTGCAGAAAAACCTTCGAGACGTATTTTGATATATTGGATAAACTGTGTGATTAATATTCACATCGCTGTACAGCTTTCTTCCGCCTCAAAAAATGTGAAATATTCAGCACGCTTTGCCATGATACAGATGGTCAGCACACCAGGCAAAGCTGATGCCTGTTTGAGTATGCCGTGTAATTATATGAGACTATGTATATTTATGTGCAAAATAGGAAAAATAAGGAACCGTCTTGATTTTCAAGAGCATTCGTGCTATATTTAACCACGTAAGTAAATAATAAAATCTTCGGGGCAGGGTGTGATTCCCTACCGGCGGTAAAGTCCGCGACCCTTTTTGCAGATGCAAGCAGGCTGATATGGTGCAATTCCATAACCGACAGTAAAAGTCTGGATGAGAGAAGATACAATTCCTTCGCAGTGTATGTGAAGGATGCGATATTGTATAGATTCCCGAATGTGAAAGCATTCGGTTTTTTGCTTCGAAGAATCTATTCAGTAAAGGAGATTGAATACATGAAACTATTTTTTTCAAACATTGTTGAAAACCTTACCTTTGTCTTAGAATTTGTGGGAATCGTTGCGGTGCTGGTGCTTATTGCATTGCTTGCAGAGAAGCTCATTGCGAAGCGAAATGGTGAGGAGGGCAGAATCCTCACCGCTAGAAAGACGGCTATGATTGGCATGTTTGCAGCCATCGCGGGCGTTTTGATGACGATTGAGTTTCCAGTGCCGTTTGCACCGCCATTCTATGGAATTGATGCGAGCGAACTTCCCGTGCTGCTTTGTGGGTTTGCCTTTGGTCCTGTGGCTGGCGTGCTCACAGAGTTTGTCAAGATCATTATCAAGCTGTTGTTTAAGCCGACAACGACGGCATTTGTCGGAGAGCTGGCCAACTTCTGTGTGGGTTGTTCCATGATTTTGCCAGCCACAATCCTTTATCATATCAGAAAGAAAAAAACAACAGCCATTGCAGGAAGCGTGGTTGGTACACTTTGTATGACTGTATTTGGCACATTTTTTAATGCAGTCTACCTGCTGCCGACCTTTGCAGTGATGTATGGAATGCCACTCGATGCTTTGATTGATATGGGGACAGCGATCAATCCAGCTATTACAGATATCGTTACTTTCGTGGCTTTCTGTGTAGCGCCGCTGAATTTGATCAAAGGCACAAGTGTATCTGTTCTCACGTTTTTGCTGTACAAACCGTTAAGTCCGATCCTAAAAGTTTCATATGACAATACTGCCGCAAAAAGTGGGCGCACCAAAAATGCGTAAACAATATAGCTCATAAAATAATGACACTCTTGTTCAATAACAGGAGTGTTTTTTAGTTCCAGCATAGTATTGTCAGAAATGTTCACTCGTAATAGTTTATATATTTTTTTGTGAATTATCACAAATATATTATGGAAAATTTATAAAAAATATATAATTAGAAATCAGACTTCATACATATTTTAGGTATTGTAAATTAATGTAAAATTAAGAAAATATTAAAGACAAATCTCAGCAACAGTGATATGATATGACAACAGAAAGAGGGGAAAAGATATGGATGAAACATTGGACAAAACGCTGATAGAAATACGGGATATGAAAAAGATTTATAATCCCGGTGAGAATGAAGTGCATGCTCTTGACGGGGTGGATCTGACCATATGTGAGCAAGAATTTGTTGCGATTATAGGACACTCTGGTTCAGGAAAGTCAACACTTATGAACATGCTCGGTTGTCTGGATGTGCCGACCACAGGATCATACAAACTGCATGGCATCGACGTATCAGACATGGATGATGATGAACTGTCAGATGTCCGCAACCGAGAGATTGGGTTTATCTTTCAAGGTTTTAATTTGATTCAGAATCTTACTGCTGTAGAGAATGTTACACTGCCGCTGATCTATCGCGGTGTAAGTAAGCGGGAGCGCGATGATCTGGCGCTAAGAGCGCTGGAAAAGGTAGGATTATCGCACCGGCTGGACCATAAACCGGCACAAATGTCAGGTGGTCAGCAGCAGCGCGTTGCGATTGCGAGAGCGATTGCGCAGGCACCGCCGATCATACTCGCCGATGAGCCGACGGGAAATCTGGATTCTAATTCGACAACAGAGATCATGCAGATTTTGAGAGAGCTGCACAATGAGGGCAGAACCGTCATTTTGATAACGCACGACAATGAGATAGCGGAGCAGGCTGACCGGGTTATCAAGATACGAGATGGAAAGATTGTCTCAGATACGAGACAGAACCAGAATGTAAAACAAGAAAACATGGAGGACAAAGAAAATGAGTAAGGGAGAGAAAAAGACGCAGGCTGTGGAGGGAGGTCAAAAAACAGTTAGACGCAAAAAGAAAAAGTTGAAAATTATTATTCCAGTGGTGATCATCATTGTGGTAGTATTCATTGCTAGCAAAGCACTATCAGGCGGTGGAACCACTGCAATTCCCGTCTACACACATCAGGTTTCCAAAGGTGACATTGACTCACAACTCAGTGTCAGCGGAAAGGTTATTACGGAGGAGTCTGTGACCTTCTTTGCGCCTGCCAATGCAAAGATTGAGGGAATAGAGGTGAGCAAGGGCGATGTTGTCAAGACAGGCGATGTGCTGCTGTGTTTTGATAAGGACGCAGTTGCTTATGCCAAGCAACAGAGTGAGATTGCAGGAAAGATCAGCTCCGCAGACTATCATTCCAATGTGCAGTACAATAATGAACAGAAGACAAAGCTTGCGCAGGCGGAAGCGGAGATTGCGGAATGTGAGCTTGCAGTGGATAACTATGAGCAGTACATCGAAGATCTGACCAATGGAATCACAGATATGACGGCACTGAAGAAATCAGATTTGTATGCAAAAATATACAGCATTGAGAAAGAAATGAATAATTATGATCTTGCGATGCAGTTCCCGGACGAAGACACGGATATCGAGATGTTATCCCGCAAGAAGGTTGAGAAGCAGAATGAACTCAACAAACTCAATGATGAGCTGAGCCTGCTTTCCGACTACAAGACAGACTATGGCTGGGAGGATCTTCTCACACAGGCCAAAAAAGATCTGGCAGATTATCAGGAGCGTCTCTCTGAGGCAAAGAGTGACAAAGCAGGTGCTGAGGCGGCAGTAGTCAATGGCAATAAGCTTGCAGGCTACGAGCTGAACAAGGAAAAGTCCGAGTTGGAGAGCGCCGATGCCGAGAAGAAATATGAAGCTGCATTGAACGGTGTTGTGGCAGGATTTAACGGTGTCATTTCTGAACTGAGCGTTGTGGAGGGCGCAACCATACAGGAAGGAACACAACTCATGGTTCTCGACAGCATAGACAAAGTCTGCGTTGAATTTCAGGCTTCTAAATATGCGTTGGAAACTTTAGAGATCGGACAGTCCGCGGAGATTATCATATCTGGTAAAAACTATACTGGAACAGTTTCTAAAATTAATCATATTGCAGAGGAAAACGCATCTGGCACGGCGACCGTTGCAGCGAGGATACATATTGAGAATCCCGATGAAAATATTTTTCTGGGTCTTGATGCAAAACTTAAAATATTGACGGCAAGTGAGAAAGGTGTCCTACAGGTTCCGGTCGAGGCAGTCAATGTGGACAGTCAGGGCGAGTTCTGCTATCTGATTGAAAATGGCATGCTTGTCAAGAGATATGTCACAACTGGAATCTCTTCGGAAAACTATATACAGATTTTGGATGGTCTTTCAGAGAATCAGGAGATTGTCACCACCGCAGTGTACGGGATGGGACTCGATGAAGGAATGGCAGTGACCGGTATGCCGATGTCTGGTCTGAGCGGCGCAGGAGTAGAAGGCACAGCTCCAGGCAGTGCGGCTACAGAAAACATGGATGTAAATGACACGCAGGTACAGGAGGACGGATCTGCATCACAGGACCATACGGAGGATGAAACAGACAATGGCTAGGATGATTGAATATGTAAAAATAGCCCTGATGAACATCCGCAGTAACAAGGCGCGGTCTTTTCTGACCATGCTTGGTATCATCATTGGTATATCATCTGTTATTCTGATCGTATCGGCGGGAAATGGATTTAAGGTCGGCATCAGTGGACAGCTTGACGCACTGGTCGGCGGATTTATTCAGATTTATGCGGATGTTCCATCGGATGAGGCGGACGTCATTTTGTTTAATGATGATGACATTGACGCGATTTATGAGAAGGTGCCGCATGTAAAGGGGGCAACAGATATTTGGCAGATGGGCGCAAACGGAAGTGCGCAGACCACAAAAGGAACATTCACCGTAGCGCCAACATTCGGAAACGAGTCCCTACAGTTTTATAACAGTTCACCAATTGCAAGAGGACGGTATTTTAATAAAATTGAGAGTCAAAGCGGTGCTAAGGTGTGTGTCATCAACGAGCGTGGCGCAAAGAAGCTTTTTGGTACGACGGATGTTGTTGGGTTGGACCTCAGCATGAGCATGTGGGGTATTACAGAGGACTTTACGATAGTGGGAGTCAAGAAAGACGATGACTCCCTCGCAAAACAGATGACAATGGGCAGCTACGGCGATGTGTCGATGGAAATACCAATTACGCTGCTTGAAGAGCTATATGGATACTATACAGAAGAATTTAGCTCGTTTATTGTTTTTGCAGATTCTTCTGAGTATGTCACGGATATTTCAAGACAGGTGCAAAGCCTGCTTGAAGCAAGATACAATGTCCGCGGAAAAGAATATATACAGAGTATGGATATGGCAAGTCAGGTCGGTATGATCAGTGATATCTTAAACTATGTCACGATATTTATCATGCTTGTGGCAGGTATTGCGCTGATTGTTGGCGGTATCGGCGTCATGAACATCATGCTTGTGTCGGTGACGGAACGGACGAAGGAGATCGGGATTCGTAAGGCACTTGGCGCAAAGACGGGATCCATTTTATTTCAGTTTTTGATGGAGGCGGTAATTATTACATTGATTGGCGGATTTGTCGGGATTGTGCTCGGTATTTTGGGCGCCAAGGGAATTTGCGGACTGGCTTCAAGTATGGGAATGGGCAGTATGGAGGCTGTGATCGATCCCAAAGTCATTATAGCCGCAACTGGATTTTCTTCTTTGATCGGTATCTTTTTTGGCATCTATCCCGCCAAAAAGGCAGCCAAACTCAGCCCAATCGAAGCGCTTCGGCACGAGTAGATGGAAGATAACAAAAGATTAAATTTACATAATGTCTTGCACTTTGACTGCTTTTTGGTATACTGTATAAGAAAGTGCATAGTGATAGAAGCACCTGTATCATTGCAATGCAGGTGCTTCTATGTGCACACGGACGCAGAAAGGGCAGGAGATTATAATGGAAATGGAATTTGATGTCAAGGTGACAGCAGGTGTGTTGTATGATTATCTTTTGTATCACACCTATACCAGTTTTTCAGGAATGATTGCCACGCTGATAGGCACAATCCTGATCATGGTATTTTTCTCGACAATGTATGTCATTTACCTGATCGCAGGCGTTGTGCTGATTGCCTATCTTCCAGGCGCGTTGTTTTTGCGGGCAATGCGTCAGGTGCAGAATACACCTGCATTCAAAAAGCCGCTTCACTACAAGATGACAGATGAAGGAATCACTGTATCTCAGGATGAGAACGAGGAGAATCAGAGCTGGGACAGTTGTGTGAAGGCAGTCTCTACAGGAACAAGCATCATTCTCTACACATCGAGGACAGCCGCTTCTATTTTTCCGAAAAAGGATTTAGGAGATCAGAAGGAAGCGCTGATACATATGATATCGACACATATGCCGCCCAAAAAAGTCAAGATACGATTTTAGGAGGGCAGACAGGATGAGTCATAAAATATCGGACAAAACAATGAACATAGAAATGGATATAGAAACAAACAGCCCCGAGGAGACCTTTGAGGCGGGCAGAACCCTAGGATTGACAGTCCAACCAGGCGAAATCTATACGCTTAATGGAGAGCTTGGTGTGGGTAAGACGGTGTTTACGCAGGGCATTGCAGCAGGGCTTGGCATTGCTGAACATGTCAACAGTCCTACCTTTACGATTGTGCAGGTTTACGACAGCGGCAGACTGCCATTCTATCACTTTGATGTATATCGAATCGGTGATATCGAGGAGATGGATGAGATTGGTTATGAAGATTATTTTTATGGAAATGGGCTGTGCATCATTGAGTGGGCAGAGCGCATCAGGGAGCTGATACCGGCAGAGGCCAGACAGATCACCATAGAGAAGAATCTTGAGAAAGGCTTTGCATATCGAAGGATTCGTATTGAAAGGCAGCAGTGATTGAGTTGCGGCAGAGCTGCGACATGGAGGTTTGTAAGAAAAGAGGAAATGAAACATGAAAATTCTTGGATTAGACAGTTCTGGACTGGTGGCATCGGCAGCAGTCGTGAAGGATGATGCCACGCTTGCAGAGTACACTGTCAATTATAAAAAGACGCATTCCCAGACATTGCTTCCCATGCTGGATGAGATAAAACGTATGACAGAGCTCGACCTGCATACTTTGGATGCCATAGCGATTGCGGCAGGACCGGGGTCGTTCACAGGGCTGCGCATCGGCTCTGCGACAGCAAAAGGGCTGGGATTTGCATTGAATATTCCTATTATTCCAGTGCCTACGGTGGATGCGCTTGCCTATAATCTCTATGGGTGTGGTGCATTGATCTGTCCCTTGATGGACGCGCGCAGAAACCAGGTCTACACAGGATTGTATGAATTTCAAAAACGGGCAGAGGAAGGCGCGGGATATGAACTGTCCACGATAGAAAAACAGTGTGCAGTTTCGCTTTCTGAGATTATAGATAAAATCAATGACTTGTGTTGCAAAATGGATAAAGAAGTTGTGTTTTTAGGAGATGGCGTGGCAGTGTATCAGGAACAGATCACAGCGCTCATCAAGGTTCGATACAGCTTTGCACCCTTGTGCTGCAATCGTCAGCGGGCTTCCTGTGTGGCAGCACTTGGCAGAGAACTATACAACAAAGGAGTGTGGGAGACCGCAGCAGATCACGCACCCGATTATCTCAGACTTTCACAGGCAGAGCGAGAGCGGGCAGAGCAGGCAGCAAAGCGTTATCATATACGGGAAATCCAGCAAGAGGATTTGGAGGAAGTGACAGCGTTGGAGGCATCCTGTTTTTCTATGCCGTGGAAGTACAAAGACTTTGAGGAGACACTCACCAATCCTAATAGAGTGTATCTCATTGCAGAAGCGGACGCCCTCGATGCCAAAGAGCGGATTTTAGGGGGCTGTATGATCACAAATATCGCCGGAGAGGGCGACATCTCCAATGTGGCAGTCCATGAGAAATACAGAGATAAAAAAATTGCGACAGCGCTTCTGGAGGCGCTTCTAAAGCTTGGCAGAGAGCGCTATGGAATTACTGCGTTCACACTTGAGGTGCGCAGCCAAAATACACCAGCGCGAAAGCTGTATGAGAAGCTTGGATTTATCTCAAAAGGGGTTCGGCCCAATTTTTATGAAAATCCAAAGGACGACGCAGTGATTTTATGGAAAGAGTAAAGAAAATGGAATCAAAAAGAAAATTTAGTGAAAGAGGTGATTCTTATATTAGATATATGTTTATTAGGAACAGGTGGAATGATGCCCCTGCCCTATCGCTGGCTCACATCACTCATGGCGCGTTACAATGGTACAAGCGTTCTTATTGACTGCGGGGAGGGAACCCAGATTGCAATGAAAGAAAAAGGGTGGAGCCCTAAACCGATTGACATCATGTGTTTTACACATTATCATGCTGATCATATATCGGGGCTACCCGGAATGCTTTTGACGATGGGGAATGCAGAGAAGACCACGCCCCTTGTTATGATTGGACCCAAAGGGCTTTCGAGAGTGGTCAATGCCCTTCGTGTTGTCGCACCAGAGCTTCCGTTTGAGATTGAATATGTGGAAATTACAGAGACAGAGCAGCATTTTGCGTTTGATGGATTCCAAATTGAAGCGTTTCGTGTGAATCATAATGTGCTTTGCTATGGGTATACGATCATCGTTGACAGAAAAGGAAAATTTCAGTTGGATAAGGCAATGGCGCTGGGGCTTGACAGAAAGTACTGGAACCGGCTTCAAAAAGGGGAGACTATTGAGCTTGAGACAGGTACATACACGCCGGATATGGTGATGGGAGCGCCCAGAAAGGGACTCAAGGTGACATATTGTACCGATTCAAGACCAACGGAGAGTATAATCAAAAATGCGAAAAATGCCGATTTATTTATATGTGAAGGAATGTATGGAGAACCTGACAAAAAGGAGAAAGCCAAGGAGTACAAACACATGACCTTCTACGAGGCAGCGGCAATGGCAAAGGAGGCGAATGTGGCAAAATTGTGGCTGACACACTACTCGCCCTCCCTCACAAGGCCAGAAGAATATAAGAGAGAGGTGCAAGCAGTATTTCCACAGACATATATTGCAAAGGATGGATGGAGCGAAGCGCTCTTATTTGAGGATGAAGAAGGATAAAACCAACAATAAAGGGGGAAATGATATGAGTAAAGTGAAAACAGCGGTCATTATTGTCATTTTGGTGGCATTGGTGGGAGGATATTATTTTTATCTGACAAACGTTGGAAAAGATGAAGATGAAACCATTGTTACGGCTGTTCAGGACGTTTTGCTAAGAAATCTTGATAATGATTATCCGCCGACACCAAGGGAAGTGATGAAGTATTACAGCGACATTACGAAATGTCTGTACAATGAGACATACACAGAAGATCAGCTTGAGCAGATGGCAGATAAGCTCCTAGCGTTGTATGATGAGGAGCTTGCAGCAAACAATCCCAGAGATCAATATCTGATCAGTTTGAAAAATGAGGTTCAGGAGTTTGCCAATAATGGATATACTATTGAGAACTACACGACATCAAAAAGCACAGATGTTGAGGAGTATACCTATGAAGGGCGGAAGTGTGCAAAAATGTATTGTACATATTCTGTGAAGAGCGGTGCTGAGTACAAGACCTCAAAGCAGATATTTATTTTGAGAAAAGAGACAGAGACAGGACACTGGAAAATCTTTGGATTTGAACTTGACAATCCAGAATAATAAGTTATAGAAGACTGGAAAGGCATGGCTGAATGATGGAAATGACAAAAAAGAAAGACATACTCATATTGGCGATAGAAAGCTCCTGCGATGAGACGGCTGCTGCGGTTGTCAAAAACGGACGGGATGTTCTGTCCAATATCATCTCCTCCCAGATTGAACTGCATACATTGTATGGTGGGGTGGTGCCGGAAATTGCATCAAGAAAGCACATAGAAAAAATTAACCAAGTCATAGAAGAAGCATTGCGTGAGGCCAATGTAACTTTGGAGGAAGTTACTGCGATTGCAGTGACATATGGTCCTGGTCTGGTTGGTGCACTGCTAGTTGGCGTGTCAGCAGCTAAGGCACTCAGTTTTGCAGCGGGAAAACCTCTGATTGGCGTGCATCATATCGAGGGACATATCAGCGCGAACTATATTGAGAACAAGACACTGGAACCGCCGTTTGTCTGCTTGGTCGTATCTGGTGGACACACGCATCTAGTCGTTGTAAAGGATTATGGTACTTATGAGATTCTGGGATTCACAAGAGACGATGCAGCGGGGGAAGCTTTTGACAAAGTAGCTCGCGCGATCGGTCTTGGCTATCCTGGAGGACCAAAGATTGACAAGCTATCGAGAGAGGGAAATCCCGATGCAATTAAATTTCCTAGGGCAAAGGTGGATGGTTCATGCTATGATTTCAGCTTCAGCGGTTTGAAATCAGCGGTGTTAAATTACCTAAATTCCTGTGAAATGAAAGGAATTGAAATCAATAAGGCAGATGTGGCAGCCTCCTTTCAAAAAGCAGTGGTAGATGTGCTTGTGGAACATTCACTAAATGCAGTGGAGGAGTACGGATTTGATAAGTTTGCGATAGCAGGTGGTGTAGCGTCGAATGCTACACTTCGCGCAGCATTTGAGACAGAATGTGGAAAGCGAAGGATTGCATTTTATCATCCATCCCCTATTTTATGTACAGACAATGCTGCAATGATTGGTGTAGCTGGATACTATGAGTATTTGAGAGGGACAAGAAGTGGCTACGACTTGAATGCAGTCCCAAATCTCAAATTAGGTGAGCGGTGAACAATTTAGATACAGATTGAAAAGGATGAGTGCTATGAGGACAACAGCGATTGTGTTGGCAGCGGGGCAGGGGAAAAGAATGGGGAGTGATGTGCACAAACAATATTTACTTCTCAGAGATAAACCAGTAATATATTACGCACTAAAAGCGTTTGAGGACAGTAGAATTGATGATATAGTACTTGTAGTGGGAGCTGGTGAAGAGACATTTTGCAGAAATGAGATTCTTGACAGATATGGATTTCGTAAGATAAAAGCTATCGTGGAGGGTGGGAGAGAGCGCTATCATTCTGTGGAAAATGGTATTCAGGCGATTTGTTGGAGCTGTGACTACATTTTGATCCACGATGGAGCAAGACCGTTTGTAGATGATGAGATTATAGACAGAGCCATTGCGGAAGTACAACGATCGAAGGCATGCGTGGTTGCTATGCCTGTCAAAGATACCATAAAAATTGCAGATGAAATGGGTTATGTATTGGATACGCCAGCGCGTTCACTTGTCTGGCAGGTACAGACACCTCAAGTTTTTGACAGGGAACTCATCGCTGAGGCTTATGAGAAATTACTGACAGAAGAAGAAAAAATGACAGAAGCCGGAATGAAAGTGACAGATGATGCGATGGTAGTAGAATATTTTATGAAAATACCGGTTAAACTAATTCAGGGTTCTTATAAAAATATTAAAATAACAACACCAGAGGACTTGAAGATCGCTGAAATATTCCTTGATTAGAGACTTTTGTAAAAAAATGTAAAAAATATTAAAAAAGGTGTTGACAACAACCAATATGCGTGATAAGATAAAACACGTCGCTGAGGTAAACTGCTCAGAACAACGGACAAGATGTAAATCTTTCTAAGAAAACAATTAAAAAATAAATAAAAAAGTTGTTGACAAAGTAAAGACGATTTGATATAATAACTCTTGCGTTGCAGATAAGAGCAGCGGCGAAAAGCAAATATAGAATATGGAGAGGTATCGAAGTGGTCATAACGAGGCGGTCTTGAAAACCGTTTGTCCGCAAGGGCGCGTGGGTTCGAATCC
>ERZ808054.821-NODE-821-length-23044-cov-32.013193_pt1 | contig 23044 bp, 21 predicted proteins | sample MGYA00380201_ERZ808054 | MGnify/ENA primary metagenome ERZ808054 (study PRJEB31490, sample SAMN06133419) | mouse gut metagenome | isolation source: Z5_2 | host: mice | place: China: Chengdu | collected 2015-05 ...
CCGCTTGCTCACAGCGGCATTTCTATCGCCCACGAGCAGCAAATGTGCCGCTCTTACGGGCGCACCTCCACCACATATGTGCCGCTTTTTAGGCCTGTCCAGATGCAGGTACCATTTTTCCCTGTCACCTTCTGCCCAATCACCGTGCCGCCAGTGCCAGAGGTTCCGCCCAGATACCGCAGTTGGAAGGTACAGCCAGGCAATGCCTCATGGGTTACGCTATCGTACTTTTCAACGATAATTGCATTCAGCGGTTCATTTTGGAATGTGACGGTCTTGCTCTCGTTGCCGTGGATGATGACCGTCTGTGTAATAGGTTCCTTCATCTGGAATCCGGGGGCGGGCGCCACTTCCGTGATAGTGAACTCACCGGGGTAGAGTTTTTTACCCTTCTCATGGAGCTTGATCTCACCGTTGGCATCCGTAAACAGATAGCCATAATCCGCAGAGGCAGGGGCCTCCGCAGCCTCACCAGTGGACGTATAGGTCACATGAAATTTTGCACCCTCAATCGGTGCGCCAGCAACGGAATCCTCCTTAAAAATGGTAATTTCCGGGCTTTTCCGGTTCCTGAAGACCAGCTCCTTCGCATCGCCGGGATTGAGGCTGATCGTCTGCACACGGTCAGCATCCTTATCCGGCAGATACCAGGGAGCGGGTACGGAGATCTCCGTGACACGATATGTCCCAGGCGCGACGTACTTGGTTACCTTGCCGTCAGCTCCGGTGGTCCAATCGTCCTGATAGACGCCGTTGATCGCCTCCACCCGCAGCACAGTGCCAGGAATCGGCTTTTGTGTGTCGGCATCGATTTTCGAGAGGGTCAGCTCAGGCTTCTTCAGGTTCTCGAAGATGATTTCCTTCTCGTCACCGCCGTTTAAGCTGATGGTCTGGGTGGGATTATCGCTGATCACATAAGGCTCCGGGACAGATTTCTCTGTTACGCGATAGCTGCCGGGGGCAACTCGCAGTTCCACAGAGCCGTTGGCTTCTGTGGTCACCTCATGGCGATAATCCCCATCAATCGCCTCCAAGAGGAAGACGGTGCCGGGGATAGGCTTGCCTGTACCCTTCTCAATTTTGCTGATCTTGAGCAACGGCTGCTTTTGATTGTCAAAAATCAGCTCCTTATTGTCACCAGCCTCCAGCCAAATGGTCTGGGTAGGTTCCTCGCTGACAACGTAAGGGTCGGGAACGGATTTTTCGGTCACTTCATAGCTGTCCACAGGGATATTGGTGAGAACGGCCCTGCCGTCCGGCCCAGTGGTCACATCATTGTGGTAGCCATAGTGGATGCCCTTGATTTCAAAGTGGGTATTGGGAATTACGTCGCCGGTCTTGGCGTCCCGCTTCAAAATGGTCAGGCTCGGGAGCTTCTTGTCGGAGGCCGTGACGGTGACAGTGCCGCCGCCGTTGATGGTGGCCTGGTCCACATGGGCGATGACTGGATCAGTGAGCGCGGCGTAGGGCGATGGGGCGCTCACCTCCACAAAGGCGTACATACCCTCAGTCACATCGGTGACGGTAATGGAGCCGTCCGCTTTCGTGGCCTCGGTGCCGATGATCTGGCCATCCTTGATGATGTTGAATACAGCGCCAGGGAGGGGGTTGTCACTGTCGTCCAGCTTAATGAGCTTGACCTTCACCTTGGCGTCATTCTCAAAGACCAAGGCGACATCGGTCTTGCCATCCCACACAAAAGTCTGCTTTGTCTTGCTGACGTCAGGACTCTTGGTATAACCCTCCGGGGGAGTGACCTCCTCCGCAGTAAAGCTGCCAATGGGCATATCCTTCCAAGGCACATCAGTAAGATAGCCGCCCACGCCGGTGACATAGGTGCCAGTGAAGTCATTGTCAACACCAGTAATCTTTATGACCGCACCAGCAATCCCCTTGGTGGGATCGTCCGCATCCACTTTGCGGATACTGCCCTCGCCGGTAATGACCGGCGTATCGGTAAAGGTAACCGTTACAGTCTTATCGCTGCCGCTGGGCAAAACCACATACTGTGGCCCAGCATTGTCGATCTCATAGTCGGCCGGCGGTTCCAATTCAGTCACGGCATAGGTACCAGCTTCCAAATTGGACAAAGTATAGGTGCCATCCTGGCCTGTCACAATCTCTTTAGAGTAAGCGCCATTTTCAGATGCAACCAAGAATCGGGCACCGGGCAGTCCCTTATTGGGGTTAGTGGAGTCAACCTTTCTGACTGTGAGACCGTATCTTTCCCGGATGACACTCAATTCGCCCACCATAACGGCCTGAACATCGTTGGAGGGGTGATAACTGGAGCCAGGGCCGGTATATGCGTACTCATAGACTTCACACTCGCCCCACACGCCTTCAGCGCCTAAATCCAAGATGTACTTGACCCGGTCGCGGAAAGATATGCCGTCTATCAGGTCATCAATGCTGGTGTAGTTCGTGTGTTCCAGATTGTTGTAGACGCACATCAGCTCCTCTGCACAGGCGGTGACAGGGTCTGCCAGCAGACCGGCCTTGTACCGCCAAACAATGGCCTGTGTCCAGGCGTTCATTGTCCAGGTGTAGTTGCTGTTCCAAACGGCGTTTTCACCTAGGGCAATCGCCCGGTCGGTAAAGACACCGGTGGAATGTGCGTAGAAGTAGGCCATCATCGTCTTGACCGTGGGATCGGAGATGGGCTTTGGATTACCCCATGTGTGGCCTTTCAGCGACCAGCCCATGCCCTTGCCCTTCTCGGCACAGAAGCCCATCGTACTCTTTCCGTTGAGACCAAAGTGCATCTGGTGCATATAGCACTCGCCCAGGGCCGGGGAATCATACTTGACACCATTGTAGGCGCAGTCGTCCATCTTGATCGTGTCCGGAGTAGCGGCCATGGCTGTCGTAGGCAGAAGCCCAAGCAGACAGACCAGCACCAGCAGAGCCGCGATCAGGCGGTTATGCGGTTTATGGATATATTTCATGTTTTGTCATTCTCCTTCTCGGCATAGAAAAAGACCTCTCAGCGTAGCTGAAAGGTCTTTGTTTGCCGGTTATTCAGTTATTCGTACGGGTTGTGTGTTCCCGGTAGCCCGATGAACATAAAGCAGAATGTCGCTCCCCTATCGTTTTCGGTAATACCGACGCCCAGGCTGCCACCGCCAGCATCAATCATGGTCTCGAAGTGACCGGGCGAACTGATCCAGTTCGCAACAGCGTGTTGAGCGATGTCCGCTGATCCTACGCCGGTGAATGCTGTCAGGTTGGATCCAAAACCGTGCGGGTAGCCGAATGCAAGGGCAGCCTCACACTCTTCCTTGGAGTTGTGCCAGGAATACTGCTTGTCAGACATGGTCTGGGCCGCGTTCATCAGAGCGTCATCAACAGGCAGCTCTGGCACACCGTAAGCTACGCGGGTCTGGTTGATCAGTCGAATCATCTCCAGCCGGATCTCCATATTGGCGTTTAGATTATTGCTCCCGGCATTCCCGTTGGTGGGGGCTGAGGGTTCCACCGTAATGGACACGCTTCCCGTCTTCCCGTCTGGGGCAGTCACCGTGATGACTGTCGCGCCTGGGGCTTTGGTGTTTACGGTCCAATGGCCTAGGACTTCCGCCACATGGGCGACGGCGGGGTTGCTGGAGGTCACCGTATAGTCCGAACGGCTGGGAGCGATAATCAAGGTACTGGTTACGCCCTCTTTCAGCGTACTCCCCTTGGAACTGCCTACACGGATGGAAGCATTCCCCTGTGCGGGGGCCTCGCCGGTGTAGGGAGCATTGCTGTCGATCTGGACCGCCCGGCCGTCCCAATAGACATTGAAACCGACCATTTGTCCGATGTCACGGAGCTTGACATAGTTGTTGCCGCCGATGTTGTACGCATTCATCTGGACCGGGACACCGTCCACGTAGGCCTGCTGAGGGGCGTATTCCGCCATTACCCCAGCGGCATAGGCTACGCCGCCGCCGAACAGCATTGCGCCGGTGAGCAGTCCTGCCACGAAGCTCATTGTGTGCTTTTTCATATTCGATTCCTCCTGTTCTTTTGTATTCACCATAATTATACAAATAAGCAGGGGAATTTACAACGCGGCTAACGCACTTCCCGGGCCTGCACACACCAGCGCATGTTTCGGACATCCCGAACGCAGGTGACCAGTGTGATCAGGTTATCGCTCGTGCGCTCCAGCCGGGAGAAGTCTGTCTCCTCGATTTGCCCGACAAAAAAGACCTCATACGTTCTGGTACCCAGTTGGGTGGTGTATGTGATCTGGTCCCCGGTTTTCAAGGTGTGGATTTTACCAAAGTGGTTTGTCACACCTCTGTTGTGGCCAGCGATCCCCACGTTGCCATCCCAGCAGGAGGTGGATTTGAAGTGTCCTGCCCCCTTGGCCAGGCTCTCCAGGCTCTCCGTCTCATAGACCTTGACGTTTACCCCGATACTCGGGATCTTCAACCGGCCGATGCTGCCATCCGAGTAGTAGAGCCCATCCGGCAGGGTGAAAGGGGTAGACGAGGTGGACAAAGTGGTGACATCGCTCGCCGGCGGGGTCACAGACTCAGCGGGCGGGTAATAGGCGGTACCGCCTCCGATGGGAGTAGTGGCGGTACCGCTCGTCTGAGTCTGCGTCTGCGGGATCAGCACGGCCCCGCTCCCGGTCTGGTAGGACTCAGGGCTGCCGAAGGGCGGCGGAACCACGGCCGCATTCTTACTGCGGTCGATATTGCTCTGCTCCGTCACACCGCCGCCCACTACTGTGACCTGGTCCACCGATGTGGGGGAGGCGAACAGGGGGTCCTCCGGACCGTCGATATTATACTCGGCCGCCATGGCCGTCGTGGCCATCGCCATGGTGAGCATCAGCGCCACCCCGGCCATCGTCAGCAGTTTCTTCATAGCTCATGCGCTCCTTTCGTTTCATCACAAAGTAGGTTCCGCCCGCGCCGGCGGCCAGGGCGGCCAAACCGAGCACTGTCATAACCGGCCATCCCGCTCCGGCCTGCGGCTGTTCCTCCTTCGCCACAGGCTCCGGATCAACAGAGGCGATAGGGGTACCGGTAAAGATGACGGTATAGCGGATGACCGTCACGCCGGTACGGTACACCTCTCCAGTGTAATTGGCGGTAGTCGTGTAGCCAGTGACATAGCTGACCGACTTGCTGCCGCCGTAGGTACAGATAGCGGTAAACCGGTCTCCGATCTCGTAGTCATCGGCATTATAAGTATTATCAGTCTGCCACTGGATGTCCTGGAGTTTCAGCGTCCGGCCCCCCTCTGTAATGGTCTTGGGCAGATGGTTGGCATCGGCGCTGGCCAGGTTGGGATAGCTGCGGGTGGCTGTGACCGGCTTGGTGGAGCTGCCATACCCGGCAGGTTCGGTCTTGATGCTGTCCAGCAGCAAATGGAGGGTGCCGGTAAAACCGTCCTCCGTAGTGGTCTCCTTCTCCTGGGGCAGCAGTTCAAGGACGGTTTCCATGTCCTTCTTGGCACTGTCCACAGTTTCCGTCTGGGTGATGGTCTGGGTCTCGGAGCCGATGACCACCTCCCGCAGAATGTCGGTGCATTCATATCTGAACCCGTCCCGCTCAAACGCCTCCATAGGAAGCGCAGCAGGGTCCGTGTTGGGCGAGAGGTCATAGACCTTGCGGATTTCCCTGGAATCCTGGTCGATGATGATGTCCACAGGCAGCAGGGCCTCCGGATCCGCCAGATCCACAGACGCTGCCCCGGCGGGCAGCACCAGCGCCGTCAGCACCAGAAGCGATACCAACAGGGAAATGAACCTTTTTTTCACTGGGCGTTTCCTCCTTTTTTGGTTGTGTGGTTCATTTGCGGTTGCTCAGGGGGTGTACTGTCCGCCCTGGATCAGCGGTTGCAGGTATGCCACCGCGAATCCAAGCGTGTTGAGGACAATCCACGTCACCACGATCCGTTTGAGCCAGCTGGTGGCCTCGGCAACCGCCCGCTCGTTGCGGGAGATCATGCGCACCAGCAGCGCCACAGCCGCGGCTGTCACGCCCACGATAGTGGAGATGCCCACCAGCTGGCCGTAGACGTCCGCAATGATCGTGGAAAAGCGGGTCCACATGGTGTCGGCTGCTGCGGCAGGCTGTGCGGTCAGCAGCATCATGTAGCAGGCAGACACTGCCGCTTGTACCCGGCGCTGCAGCCTTGCCGATCTGGGGCTGATGGTGTGCTTCTCGTGCTCTTTTTTCGCCATACAGGTTCCTCCTTCCTGATAATCTGGACAGCAAAAAGCGCCGGGCCGCAGGGAAGCCAAAGGCTCTCTGCGGGACCGGCGCACTGCCCGTGCCCACTTTTGGACGCTGCCATCATACCACATTTACACTCCCCATGTCATCAGCGGCAGCGCTGCCAATTTTCCTACCATTTTTCTGCCATCAGTTTCCCTCCAGTAAGGTCAGAATCTCCAGCCATGCGTCCAGACACCCCGCTGGGGCCGTCCAGAGCCGGATGGAGAGGATGTTGACCGCCTACTGCCGGAGCCGGTAGTAGTGCCGGTCCGAGATGTCCAGCCGGTACAGGATCTCCTGATGCGTAAGCTTGTCCGGGGTGACAAAGGTCTGGAAAATGATATTATACATCATCTCTCCGTTCCCCGGCTTCTGCCGCAGTACCGTCAGGGCGTCGTTGATCCGGTCCAGCAGCAGCCGGGACTGTTTGATACTCAACATCCGATGCTCCAGCCGGGTGTTCCCCATGGCCAGCTGAGTATCCACCATGCTGAGTAGGGCGTCCAAGTCCTTCAGCGGGCGGTCCAGCTCCTCTGCCACCTGTTCCGGGAAGCATTCCAGCGCCCAGACAATGTCCCGGTAGTGCTTGAGCATCATCTGGGTGTTATGGTACATGTTGCGGCGCAGAGCCTGTTCCGCCTGACGGGCTTTTTCATTCACAATGCTGTGGTCTTCCACAATCCCCCGGCGCTCCAGCAGCGAGATCAGCTGCTCCGTCTGGGGAGAAAATTCATTTTTCGGCAACTCACCACAACGGGTCGCCTTCAAATCTGCCATAGTCAATACCTCCAAAATCGAATGGCGGGCCGGTTTGGGGGCCAGCCCTAGGCAAAAGCTCAAATTCGACCGGGGAAATTCCCTCTACACCCTGGCAGTCCTCAACGAAACTCTTACAATGCCTACACGGAGAAAAATACGCGCGCGTAATAGGGCAGCCCGAAACTGCAACACGGCACTGCTCCACCGAGGGGTCAGACTGCGGCTGCGGGATCTGCGGTATTACCTTACGGCTATACCATGCGACCCAGCGGTTCACCCGCTCATGGTCGCTTCCGCTATTGGTGTGCGTATTTCCGCCCCAAATGCGTATTTCCTCTAAAATACGTTTAACTTGTGCTGACTCCGGCAGAGTAAAAGAGGTTCCTGCTGGGTAGCCGGTGTTGAAGATCAGGCAGCCGAAGGAGCCTGGCAGCTTTTGCAGCGGGAAGGCATCCGCGTGCTTTTTGAAAAAGCGCCAGACCTTCGTCTTCTCCCATCCCCAACGGTGGCCAAGAGTTTCCAAGGTCAAAACGGCGCCATACTTGCCGAACTGGATAACAGGCGCCATATGAGAGAACGCATTGCCGGGCTCCTGCCATACCGTGTGGCACCAGAGATCCAGCCATGCGTCCGACTCATCAAAGTGATAGTGCGCCTCTACGAGGCGCTGGGTAATGTTCCGGGGCAGACATAGGAAGCCATACCCCTGGGTGGCATAGATGGCCTCAGAGCCCATGCAAGGCTCGCCGGAGCACTGGACCACCCAGTCTTTGATTTGATAGGTGAGCTTCTTTGTCTTGGGGTTCAGCTCATAATCTATGTAGCCCAGTTGGGCCAGCTTGTCCATCATTTCCAGGGCCTTGTTTCGGTTTTTGATGCCCAGGATGCTCTTGAGCCCCACGATGCCTCCTGCCCAGGAGCCAATGGTAACTTGATTGATATAGCCACAGTAGCGAGCCTGCCCGTTGCGGAAGGCCGCACGGGAAGCCAGCCGCGCCCAGGCGCCCATAACGCCCTTACCTGCTGGCATCTGACTGCGGGGGAGCTTGACCCACTGGTACTTCAGCAAGCATTTCACCTGGCTGGCCTCCTTCTTGTTTTGAATTGAAAAATGCCCCGTTCTGTGCTAAACTGAATGGGCACGAAAGTGAGGCGAAAAAATAATGATATATGCGTGTGATAGCTGCCACTTTCTGTTTTCCCGGACTGCCCCTGCCAAACAGTGCCCAGACTGCGGAAAAGAGAGTATCCGCGAGGCAACAAAGGAGGAGATTCAGGAATTTGAGCAGCGTATAAACGCCAATCTATGGGACGAGTGAGGGCGCTATGGAAATCGTCAGATGCGGCTATGTCCCGCAGGATAGCATTGAGTTTGGAGCAAAGGCCGCCGAACAATTGAATGCCGCCGCCCAGGAGCTGGTATTCCTGATGGACCGTGGATATGACACAAAATCCGCCTCTACCTTTGTAGGCAACCACCATCTTCTCTCCGAGCGGCAACGGATGGCACTGGCCCGCATCGTATCAACGGCCAGCGCTGTGCAGCGCAGGAAACGGAAGGAACTGATCCAGGCACCAGACTATCTGGTGTTGGACGGGTTTAATACGATCATCACCCTGGAGGTTGCCCTATCCGGCTCCCTGCTGCTGGAGGGGATGGATGGGACCATCCGTGATCTTGCAGGACTGCGTGGCAGCTACCGTATCGTGGATAAGACCATACAGGCGGTGGAACTGCTGATCGCCCGGTTTGAGAAGCTGGGTGTGAAAAAGGCCCTGTTCTATCTGGAGCAGCAGGTATCCAACTCCGGACGTCTCCGGGCGCTGCTGCTGGGTAAAGCGAATGGCAGAGGGGTGGAGGTTCAAGCGGAGCTGCACCCCAGTGTGGATGGCCAGCTCTCCCGCATGGAGAATGTGGTCACAGCGGACGCTATTATTTTGGATAAATGCGGCAGTTGGTATAACCTGACCCGCGCGTTGATACAGTCTGCCATTCCGGATGCCTGGATTCTTCACCTGGACGGTCTGCAAAAGGAGGGAACATCATGTCAATCGTAGGAGCCATTATCGTACCCCACCCGCCCATCATCGTCCCCACCGTAGGACGTGGACGGGAAGCGGAGGTTCAGGCCACCATCGATGCATACCACGCCGCCGCGAAGCAAGTGGCAGCGTGGGCACCGGAGGTGCTGATTGTCACCTCCCCCCACACCGTCATGTACGCCGACTATTTCCACATCTCCCCCGGCGAGGGCGCATCTGGCAATATGTCTGCTTTCGGTGCGCCCCAGGCCGAGCTGAACGTCCGATATGACGCTGAACTGCGGCAGGAGCTTGTCCGCCAGGCAGAAGCAGCCGGTATCCAGGCCGGGACACTGGGAGAAAAGGACCCCGCCCTGGACCACGGGACCTTCCTCCCCCTGTACTTCCTCCGGGATGCGGGGGTGGACTGCCCTATCCTGCGCATCGGCCTGTCCGGATTCTCCCCACTGGAGCACTACCGGCTGGGCCAGTGCATTGCCCGGGCAGTGGATGCTCTGGACCGCAGGACGGTGTTTGTGGCCAGCGGCGACCTGTCTCACAAGTTGAAAGATGACGGTCCCTATGGGTATGCACCGGAGGGTCCCGTCTTCGACCGCCGGGTGACCCAGGCCATGGAGTCAGGGGATTTCTTGCAATTCCTCACTATGGATGCCTCCCTGTGCGACCGGGCGGCGGAGTGTGGTCTGCGCTCCTTCCAGATCATGGCCGGGGCGCTGGACGGCCTGGCTGTGTCCCCTGCCCTGCTCAACTACGAGGGAACCTTCGGCGTGGGCTACGGTGTGGCCACCTTCGCTGTGACCGGCCCGGACGAGAACCGCTGTTTTGAGCGGCAGTGCGAGGAAATGGAGCGTGCCCGTCTGGCAGAGCGCAAAGCGGCCGAGGACCCCTGGGTCAGGCTGGCCCGGCTGTCGCTGGAGACCTATGTACGCACAGGAAAACAGCTGGACACACTGCCGGACGGTCTGCCCGGCGAGATGACAGGCAGAGCCGCCGGAGCATTTGTCTCCCTCCACACTCACGGCCAGCTGCGGGGCTGCATCGGCACCACCGGCCCAACCACCGCCAGTGTGGCCTGGGAAATCGTCCAGAACGCCGTCTCCGCCTGTTCCATGGACCCCCGGTTTGCCCCGGTGCGGGCGGACGAGCTGGACAGCCTGGAGTACAGCGTGGATGTGCTGGGTGTGCCGGAGCCAATCGACTCCCCGGCGCAGTTGGATGTGAAGCGGTATGGCGTCATCGTATCCTGCGGCGGCCGAAGGGGACTGCTGCTACCCGATTTGGAGGACGTGGACACTGTGGAACAGCAAATTGACATCGCCCGTCAGAAGGGCGGCATCAGCGCCCGGGAGCACTATACCCTGGAGCGATTTGAGGTGGTGCGGCATACATGAGCGCAATTTGTGAGCTGTGCTTCCACCACTGCAAGCTGGATGAGGGCCAAACCAGCCTCTGCCGGGCCAGGACCTGCCGGGATGGGGCCGTTATCCCGCTGAACTATGGGAAGTTGACCAGCCTGGATCTGGACCCCATTGAGAAAAAGCCCCTGCGACGCTTCCGTCCTGGCAGTCTGATCCTCTCCGTGGGCAGCTTCGGCTGTAACCTGCGCTGCCCCTTCTGCCAGAACCATGAAATATCAATGGCCGGGGAGACGGATATGCAGACGGTGGAGCTATCCCCGGAGCAGTTGACCAGCAAAGCGGCGGAGCTGCGCACCCGGGGAAACATCGGCGTGGCCTACACCTACAACGAGCCGCTGGTGAGCTACGAGTATGTCCGGGACTGCGCTTCGCTGGTCCATGCACAGGGGATGGTCAACGTGCTGGTCACTAATGGCACCATTGAGGAGACCCCCTGGCGGACGCTCCTGCCCTTGATCGATGCCGCCAACATCGACCTGAAAGGATTTACCCCTGCGTGGTACCGGCGGCTAGGCGGGGACCTGGAGACGGTCAAGCGCTCCATCATCTTGGCGGCGGAGCAGTGCCATGTGGAGGTGACCACCCTGCTGGTCCCCGGAGAAAACGACACTGCGGAAGAGATTCGTGAACTGGCACAATGGTTGGCCTCAATCAGCCCAGAAATCCCCCTGCACCTGTCCCGGTTCTTTCCCCGATATCAGATGACGGACCGCCCGCCCACCCCTGTGGAGCAGGTCTACCGGCTTGCTGAGGCAGCACAGGAATATCTGTCTCATGTCTACACTGGCAACTGCTAAACCACTATCCCTGGAGCGTCCCCAGGAACCCGATAGGGTGGATAATATGCTCTCCTTTGGCATCCAAATCCAGGGTTGGATCCACCAGTGTAATGGCCCTGCGGATACTGTGATACCCATATTTACCCCTGATTTTATCCAGCGCCCGGTCGATATCGGCCCGGCGCTGGGCTTTTTGTACCTCCGGGAACAGAGACAACTGCACAACGCCGTCCGCCGGGGTCAGCCCACTGGCCTTCACTGATAGACTGCGCACAGGCTCCTGTCCAATATGGTGCTTCCGGAACAGCTCCACGGCTGTCTCCCAGATGTCCAATGTGTTCGCTGTGGGGCGATCCAACTTGGCCTGCCGGTCATAGGACAGCAGTCGGTTGTCCCGGATACCCACCGATACTGTGGAACAAAGGCAGTTTTGCTCCCGGAGTCTGGCCCCCACACTTTCGCATAGGGCCATGAGGGTAATCTTCACATCGTCCTCACTGACCAAATCCCGGGGCGCGGTAGTAGAGTTGCCAACGCTTTTCATGAGCGGAACCGCATAGTACCGCCGGACGCCAGAGTGGTCTTGTCCGTTGGCAAACTGATGGAGCATAACCCCGTTCTTGCCAAGCAGCCAGTACAGGAGATCCATGTTGGCCTGGGCCAGTTCCCCAATCGTGGTGATCCCATACTGGTTCAGCTTCCGGGTGGTGGCCGGGCCAACGTAGAGCAGATCGCTCACAGGAAGTCTCCAAGCCTTATCCCGATAGTTCTCCGGGGTAATGACCGTTGTGGCATCGGGTTTTTTCATATCTGAGCCCAGTTTAGCAAATACTTTATTAAACGACACGCCTATTGAGACCGTCAACCCCAGTTCCTGCCGGATGCGGCCCCGAATGTCGTTCGCAATGGCCGGCCCCTCCCCGAACAGGCCCACAGAGCCAGTAACATCCAGCCAGCACTCGTCCAGGCCGAAAGACTCCACCTGGTCGGTGTAACTGGTATAGATGTCCCTAGCCTGGGCAGAGAAGGCCAGGTAGCGCTCATAATGGGCTGGAACACAGACCAGGCCAGGGCACTGCTGCCGGGCCTCCCAAAGTACCTGGCCGGTGCGGATGCCGTACCGTTTGGCAATATCGTTTTTGGCCAGTACGATGCCGTGACGGGCCTCCTCGTCTCCGGCTACCGCCACCGGCTTATCCCGCAGCGTGGGATCATACAGGATCTCCACGCTGGCATAAAAATTGTTCATGTCTGAATGTAATATTACAGGCTTCATGTCCTCAGTATATGAGGGTAGCCTCGCCTTCATCCGCGAAAGGAGTCACAGCTATGTGCGGAAGATACAGTTTAGCCCCGGATCAGTCCAAAGAGATCGCCCAGATCGTGGCTGAGGTGCAGGCCCGGTTTGGAGTTGCCAGTATCCATACCGGGGAGATATTCCCCACCAACGCCGCTCCAATTCTGCTCCCAGACGGGCAAAAAATGACCCCCAAGCCGATGACCTGGGGGTTTCCCAGCTTCAAAGGCAAGGGTGTCATTATCAACGCCCGGGGTGAAACAGCGCTGGACAAACCGATGTTCCGCCGATCCGTGCTGGAACGGAGGTGCATCGTGCCTACGACCGGCTTCTACGAATGGGATAGCCAAAAAAGGAAATACCATTTTCGGCTGCCGGGGCAGGACTGGCTCTATTTGGCCGGGTTATGGAACACTTTCCAGGGTGAGGAGCGGTTTGTGGTCTTAACCACCGCCCCCAATGACACCATCATCAATGTCCATGAGCGGATGCCGGTGCTGCTGACCAATGACGAGGCGATGCCTTGGCTCCATGATACTGGAATGGCGTCCGCAAAGTTGACAGCCTTACAGCCGGCTTTAGAGCGTATCGCTGTCTGATCACCACGGTATGCGCACCTTCTGCCCCCACAGCGTCTCAACCTGGACTCCTACCAGGAACCAGCCGCAACTGTCCATCTCAATGCGGGTGGGCACCCACCGCTCGTTGAGCCAAATGTCCATCGTTGTGCCGCAGTGGAGACCGCCGTAGCAGTCGTCACTGTTGAAACGGATATCGGCACGCCCGCTCTGCATATCAGGGATCAAAATTCCTTCTCTCATGTAGATTGCTCCCATCTAAAAATAGTAAGAAGTACCAGCCATGAGGCTGGTACTTCTTTTGCCATACCAAATCCTTTTCGTTTGTCGTAAAACTGTCGTAAAATCCAAATGCGCATTTTCAGATTCATAACAAATCACTGCATTTACACCGGATATTTCAGCTATACGGTTCGTTTTGCAAATTTCTGATGCTGATTTTTAATCCAGGGGCTTCATCGTGGGGAACAAAATCACATCCCGAATAGAATCGCTCCCCGTAAGCAGCATCACGCACCGGTCGATACCGATCCCCAGGCCGCCCGTGGGAGGCATACCGTACTCCAAGGCAGTGAGGAAATCCTCGTCCATCATGCCCGCCTCGTCGTTGCCCTTGAGGCGGTCCGCTACCTCGGCCTCGAAGCGCCGGCGCTGGTCGATGGGGTCGTTCAGCTCGGAGAAGGCGTTGCCCATCTCGCTGCGGCAGATGAACAGCTCGAAGCGCTCCGTGATCCTGGGGTCCTTGGGGGAGCGCTTGGCGAGAGGAGACACGTCCACCGGGTGCATGGTGATAAAGGTGGGCTGGACCAGCTTCCCCTCCACCTTCTGATCGAAGCACTCATACAGCGCGTGGCCCCAGGTGGGCTCTACGCCGTCCATGTCCACGCCTGCGCCCTTGGCGGCGGCCACGGCCTCCGCGTCATCGGTAATGGCCATGAAATCCACGCCCAGATGTTGCTTCACCGCCTCGGCCATGGTCAGCCGGGGCCAGCCGGGGGTCAGGTCGATATCCTCCCCCTGCCACCGGACCTGATAGCCGCCGCAGATATCCTTAGCCGCGCCGCTGAGCAGATCCTCGAACAGGTCCATCATGTCGTTGAAGTCGGCAAAGGCCTCGTACAGCTCCACGGTGGTAAACTCCGGATTATGTCGGGTGTCCATGCCCTCGTTGCGGAAAATGCGGCCCACCTCGTAGACGCGCTCCAGACCGCCCACGATCAGCCGCTTCAGGTTCAGCTCCGTGGCGATGCGCATGTACATGTCGATATCCAGGGTATTGTGGTGGGTGATGAAGGGCCTCGCGGTAGCGCCGCCGCTGATGGTGTTCAGCACCGGCGTCTCCACCTCCATATAGCCCCGGTCGTCCAGGAACTTCCGCAGGTACTTGATAAAGGTGCTGCGGATCTCGAAATTCCGGCGGACCTCCGGATTCACGATAAGGTCCACGTACCGCTGGCGGTAGCGGGTCTCCTTGTCGGTGAGGCCGTGGAACTTCTCCGGCAGGGGCAGCAGGGACTTGGACAGCAGGGTGATCTCCTTCCCGCGGACGCTCATCTCCCCCCGCTGGGTGCGGAAGACCTCGCCGTGGACGCCCACGATGTCGCCGATGTCGTACTTCTTGAACCGGTTATAGGCCTCCTCGTCCATCTCGTCCTTCCGGGCGTAGAGCTGGATGCGGCCGGACTTGTCCTGGAGGTCGCAGAAGCTGACCTTGCCCATGCCCCGCTTGCTCATGAGACGGCCGGCAATGGTGACCTCGGAGCCCTCCAGCGCGTCGAACTGGTCCTTGATCTCCTGGGCGTGGTGGCTCACCACGAACTTGGTCTCCTGGAAGGGGTCCCGGCCCTCCCCCTGAAGGGCGGACAGCTTCTCCCGGCGGACCCGCAGGATCTCGCTGAGGTCCTCCTGGACCTCGGGGGCGCGGTTATTTTCAGCCATGATCGTTCTCTCCTCTTTTGTAACGTTGCCGTTTAGCGCTCGATCTTGTCAATGCGATACTTCATCTCGCCGGCGGGGGCGTTGACGGTGACGGTGTCCCCCTCCTTTTTGCTCATGAGGGCCTTGCCGAAGGGGGAGTCCTCGCTGATGATGCCGTGCATGGCGTCGGCCTCCTGGCTGCCCACGATCTTGAAGCTGCGGCTGGCGCCGCCGGAGACCGCCGTGACAGTGACGGTGGACCCGATGGTCACCTGGTCGGTGGGCATATCGCCCTCCGCAATGATGACGGCGTGGAGCAGGACGTTCTCCAGCTCGCCGATGCGGGAGTAGAGCTTGCCCTGCTCGTTCTTGGCCTCGTCATACTCGCTGTTCTCGCTGAGGTCGCCGAAGCCCCGGGCCACCTTGATCATTTCCGCCACCTCGTCGCTGCGGGTGGTCTTCAGGTAGTTGAGCTCCTTCTGCAGCTCGTCGAAGCGGGACTGGCTCATCTTAAATTCTTTTTTCATGGCGTGCGATCCTTTCCATCTTCTGTACCGGCGTCGAAGTCTGCAAAGGCACACGACTCCGCCATACGGATTCCATTGTCATTCATAGCATTATATAAGGATTTTTCCATTCTGTCAACCAGGAATTTCCGCCAATAATGTCTCCGGCGGCAGCGCGCCCATGGCGTGGAGGGCCGCCGCCAGCTGTTCCCGGTCGCAGTTCGACTCCGCCTGCTCCGCCAGGGCGGGCGGCAGGCACAGGGGCAGCCGCCCCCGCCCGGCCTCGCCGCCGGGGTAGAGGGTGTAGAGGATGGGGTTGTTCAGGGCCAGGTCCGTCCTGGGGGAGAAGAGGACCAGGGCGTCCGCCCGGTCCAGCTGATCCGGAGACGGGTCCAGCAGCAGGGAGATGCCATACTCCCGCCGCAGGTTCCTGGCGAAGGGCCCCGCGTCCCCCCGGACGCTCAGCAGCACGTAGCGGTAGCTGAGGGCCAGGGCCTTGGCGCAGTCGGTGACCTCCCGGATGACCCGGTCGCTGGAGACCGCCGCCACCGCCTGGGTAGGCAGGAAGCCGCCCTCCTCCAGCCGCCGCCGGGTCAGGGGCGCGGCCAGGAGCCTGCGCAGGGGCAGGGTGTCCACCGGCAGGACCCCCTGGCGGATGAACAGGGCCGTGTAGGGAAAGTCCACCGGGAACACCGCTGAGCGGACCCCGGATTCCCGGAGCATCCGGGCGCCCTGACGGGCCCGGAACAGGGCCAGAGGCCCGTTGGGCCGGGCCTGCAGCCCCATTTGCAGGGTGATGAAGGTCCCGCCGGAGAGCTGGCGCTCCCCCAGCACAGGCCGCCGGGGCCCCTCGCCGTAAATAATATAACCTAACATAATATACCGCCTCCCGGTGGAGTATATGGGGGCGGCGGGGGATTTAGCACCTGTATTTACAAGGAAAAGGCGCCGCCTGCTTGGGCGGCGCCTGGATATGGTCCACGATCGGAGCGGATCACTTCTCCATCCACTGCTCTTTTCCGGCGTTGGACCAGACCACCCGGTTGCGGCCCAGGCGCTTGGCATCGTAGAGCATGGTGTCCGCCAGCTTCAGGTAGGTCTCGTAGGAGTCCCCGGATTTGGGGACCAGGCTCACGCCGCCCACGCTGACGGTGACCCACTCGCACACCGGGGAGTTGTGCTTGATGTGCAGGTCCTCCACCGCCTGGCGGATGGTCTTGAGGAACTCAAAGGAGGCCCGGGCGTCGTTGCCCACGAAGACCGCCACGAACTCCTCCCCGCCGTACCGAGCGAAGAGGTCCGTGGAGCGCTGGAAGTAAGCGCCCGCCGTCTTGGCCACCGCGGCGATCACCTGATCGCCCGCGGGGTGGCCGAAGGTGTCGTTGTAGAGCTTGAACTTGTCGATATCGAACATGCACACGGAGAAGGGGAGGCCGAAGCGCACCGCCTCCCGCCACTTGGCAACGCTGGCGCCCTCGTAGCACCGGCGGTTGGAGATGCCGGTGAGGTCGTCCACCAGGGCCTGCTGCTTGAACTCCGTCTGATAGTGGTAGAGGTGGATATGGGTGTTGACCCGGGCCTTGATGATGACCGGGCTGAAGGGCTTGGCAACATAATCCACCGCCCCCAGCAGCAGTCCCCGCTCCTCGTACTGCTCGTCGGCCAGGCTGGTCAGCAGGATCACAGGGATGTGCTTGGTCAGCTCGGTGGCCTTCAGCTCCCGCAGGGCGGTAAAGCCGTCCATGTCCGGCATGATGACGTCCAGAAGGATCAGGGAGAAGCTGCCGTCCTTGGCGGCCAGGAGGCCCTCCTTGGCGGTGTGGCAGATCGATACGTCGTAGTCATCCCGGAGGATGGAGCGCAGAAATTCGGCCTGAACGGCGCTGTCGTCGATCACTAATATTTTATCCATGATTTCTCATCCTTTCACACCGCGTTGGGCGGTTTTTCGGAGGTGATGTCACGGGCGACGTACACCACGGTCTTGGGCATGTCGTCCGGGCCCGTCTGGGCCATGATGGCGGTGGCGCGCACCAGCTGGCACGTATCCCCCAGCTCCGGGAAGTCCGGCAGCTTGCGGTACTCTACCGCCGTGTAGGGCTGCCACCAGCGCAGGGTCTCCCGCAGATGGTCCACGCTCATGACCCGGAGGTACTCCTCCCGGTCGTCGGGGTGGATAAAGTGGGTGGCGTACAGCGCCAGAGCGTTGGTGAAATTCACCTCGTCCCCCAGCACATCCGTCACGCGGTGCTGCTGGGTGACCGCCCGGAAGGCGTCCCGCTCCAAATCAATATAATAGGTGGAGAAAAACAGGCTGCTCAGGCTGGTGATCATGTAGGCCCGGTCCTCCAGCGTCTTCGTGTGGACCTCCTCCTCCCGCTTCTCCCTGGTGATGTCCTGGCCCAGGATGTTGACCATCACCCGGCCCTTCTGACGGCTGTAGAGGATGTGGAGCTCGATCCACCGGGGGTCCTCCCCCCGGACGCGGTACTGGCAGATATCCTCGCCGTAGTCCTCGATGGTCTCCGCTCGCTCCCGCAGGTGCTCCAGGGACAGCAGGGCCCGGAATTTCCCGGCGTCACCGGGATGGACATGGCGGTCCAAGGCGTTTTGTATGTAGGAGGCGTAGTCGCCGGTGAGCACGTCGTCCGCTCCCGGGGACTGGTTCAGGCGCACCCGCTCGCACAGGCCTGTCTCCAGATAGACGGTGTTCATCATCTGATACCGGGACTTGAGGATGGCGGCCATCCGGACGTCCCGCTCGGTCTGGGACAGGGCCAGGCCCTCCTGGAGCACGTTGTGGACGTCCTTGATGCACAGCAGGGCGAAGCGCCCCTCCTCCTCCGGGGAGGGGATGACCTCCATGAGGCTCCAGTGGTACGCCTCCTCCATCCGGCGGCGGTAGAGCAGGGCGGGGGCCGATTCGGCCCCGGCGGCCTGCCGCAGGCGCTCCAGCCGGGTAAAATCGGTGAATCGCTCCACGTCCTCCGGGTGGACCGCGCCGCTGCGGGCGAACTGGCCGAGCACATGGGACAGGGAGTCCCGCTCCGGCTGCCAGGACTCCGGGTCGGACAAGAGCACGTCGCACCGGTCGCGGTCCAGGTCCACCCGCAGGATCTTGCGGTAGGCGTACCCCACCGCGTCCATCCGCAGCTCCACGGAGATCATAAAGGCGGGGACCCGGTCCTCCCAGGGGATCTTCACCGTGGACACGTCCACCACGCCGCCCCAGCGCTCGCTGTAGCTGGTGCGGATCCCCTCCGGCAGGGGGCCCTCCGCCGTCACGCCGGGGCCCAGCAGGGCCGTCAGCGCCGGGGGGCAGGGGGAACCCGGCTTGGCCTCCGGCGAAATTTTACATGCGCGTTTATTTAAATAGAGCAGCTTGCGGCTGTCCTCTTCCAGAACATAGACGCCGGTCTTTACCATGGCGTCCAGGATGGCCGTGCAGCTTGTGTATTCCAAGATCATCCCTCCAACGGTTCGGACAAGATCGTCGATCGATCATAGATAAAAACATCATAGCACATCTTGCGGAAAGAATCAATCCACTGATGGCTCTCTTCCGGAAAATTCTGGCGGGAAATTTACCGGCCGTCCCCCTGGCACAGGTAGACCGCCACCCGCTCCAGCAGCTCCACCGAGCCCGCCCGGTAGCCGCTGATGCTGTAGACCGCCTGTCCCTCTCCGTCGCAGGCTACCGCCAGGGGCGGTGTGTCCGGGTCGCACCCCAGATGGCGGGCCAGAAGCTCCAGGTCATAGCTCCAGTCGTCCAGCAGGACCTGGACCTTGTCCCAGCCGGACAGCCGTCCGGCCAAGGCGGGATGCCGCAGGCTCTCCCGGGTCCGCACCAGGAACAGGAGCCGGACCGGCAGGGCGTCCAGGGCGGCGCGGCGCTCCGTCAGCTCGTTCAAAACGTGCTCGCTGGGCTCGCCGCCCTCCTCCAGCCAGACCGCCAGGGCGGGCAGGCCGCCCTCCTGACGGAACAGGTCCGGGACGCGGCGGCCCTCCGGCGTTTCGGCGGATATGACGGGCAGGGGGCGGCTGTCCAGCATATCCTCCAACCGGCAGGGGCGCTGCCGCAGGGCGATGGAAGCCTCCCCGCCCGGCAGCAGCCGGACGTCCCGGCGGGAGGCGAACTGGTTGCCGTTGGGCAGGCGTACGGAGGTGATCAGCCGGTACCGCCCGGCGGGGAGGACCAGCGTTTCCGCGCCCGCCTCGGGGTGGAGCAGCCGCCAGCCGCCGTCCTGCCAGCGGGAGAGGGACCAGGGCTGGTCTGTCCCGCTGAGGCGGAGGGACCCCGTCTCCTGGGGACGGATGGGGTAGAACGCGCCGTCCCGCCAGACCTCCGGCGCTCCGTCCAGCGGGCGCAGACGGGCGGGGACGCCCAGGGTCCGAAGCACAGCCGTCAGGGTCACCCGGCGGCTTTTCTCGTCGCAGACGCCGCCCTCCAGGGCGTGAAGGGGCGTCCAATAGAGATTTTCGTACAAGTTGACGCCCGCGTCCTTCAGAAGGTCCTCCAGCCGCTCCCAGAGCCGGGCGGGGTCCTTCGGCCAGTCCGGCAGGAAGCGCCCCAGGGCGCTCCGCCAGGGGGTCAGGGGCTCCAGGGCGATCCGGGGACAGGCGGCATAGCGCCAGTAAACGTCCTCCGGCACCCCGGCGGGGCAGTCGGGCAGATGGGCAAAATGGTCCTCCAGGACCTCCAGGGTCACGTCCCGCAGATCCTTGTCCGACAGGGTGCGGACCAGACGTTCCCGGCGGGGAGCGCCGTCTCCCGACAGGAAGGCGCGGAGGACGTCCGCGTTGCCCCTGGCCTTGCGGAGCAGGTCCAAACTCCCCTCAGGCGGGGTATAGGAGGCTGTCCGCTCCGCCCGGAGGGCGTTTCCCCGGCGCAGGGTCTCCGCCCGATGGGCCTTCTGACCGGCGCTGAGGACGGCGGGGGCGGGCCTGCCGCCTGACGGGGCGTAAAAGTCGAGATCGATCCAATCCGCGCCCTCCGCCTCCGGCGGGGCGAGGCGGAGGACGGTCTCCCCTTCCTGGCAGTCTGCTTCCGCAAAAAGGTCCTGCCAGTCCGCCAGGATGTGGAGGCTCCCCAGGCCCAGGCGGGCTTGGGCCTCGCCCTGATCGTTGGCGGTCAGGACGGCGACGGTGTGGAAGGAGGATTCGTTGAGGATCTGCAGCCGGAAGCGAGCTCCCGGGGCGGGCTTCCCGTTTGCCAGGGCGCGGAAGGTATAGATCTGGGTCCGGGCGTAGCGGGAGGTTTGGTTGAACCAGGCGACCCCGCCCTCCCAGCCCAAGAGCTCCCCGTGAAGGGAGGAGCTGCCCTGGCCGAAGATCCGGCTGTGGACCAGCATGGCCCGGGAGGCGGCGGTGACGAACCAGCCCCGGTCCAGCTCCGGCTCCGGCTCGCAGGCCCCCAGGAACCGCCATTCGCCTCCGCACAGGACTTCCACCCAGGCGTGGTTGTCGTCGCAGTGGGACCACCGGGGGGCGTAGACCTGCCGGGCGGGGACGCCCACGCTGCGCAGGGCGGAGACCAGGAAGGCGGACTCTTCCCCGCAGCGCCCGCTTCCGCAGCGGAAGACGGTGAGAGGTGAGGCGGTACGCTCATCCTGGGCCTGATAGCAGGCGTGCTCGTGGCACCAGCGGTTGACCTCCAGGGCCCGGTCCTCCATGCCGGGGAGGTCCTTCACCCGGGGCCAGAGGCCGTCATGGAAAATTTCCCGGTGGAAGGACAGGTCCTCGTCGTTGACCCGGGGGAACAGGACGTAGTGGTCGAAGATTTCCTCCTCCAGCTCCCGGCACCAGTCCGCCGTCTCCCGGAGAGAGCGGGCGTGGTCCGCAAAGCGGAGAAACAGCTCCGGCGGATAGCAGTCCAGATCGCTCTGGGGCAGGTGTTCCCGGAGGAACGTCATGGCCCGCTTCCGTTCCGGGCCCAGGTCCGCCAGGAGGGCGTCCCAGCGGAGGGCGTATCCTTTCTCCATATTCATCTCCATTCCGGCACCTCCCCCGGCTCCAGCCGGATCTCCAGCACGGTGTCTACCGGGTCCGGCAGTACCGGGCTGGGCCCCAGGTCCGCAAAGACCATGTCGGGATAGTCGCTGTGTACCCAGCTGGTGGACAGCGGCACCTGACTGCCGTCCGCCAGACGGCGGATGGACCGGATCTGCTCCCGTTTCAGGCCGTACAGGGGCAGGGGGCCGATGGAGTTTTCGTAGATGTGGCAGTAGAGCCGGTCGCCCTTCCGGGTGAGGCGGCCGTACTCCGGCTTGTCAAGTCCCGCGGGGCCGCAGCCGTATATGCTCTCGCCGTTGCGGTCCATCCAGCGGCCGATCTCCGCCAGGATATGCCGGGACTCCTCTGGGAACCGGCCCTGGGCGTCGGGGCCCACATTGAGAAGGAGGTTGCCCCCCTTGCTGACGCACTCTACCAGCTTCTTGACAAGCATGGAGGCGGGCTTGTAGTCGTGGTCCGTCGCGCAGTAGCCCCAGTGTCCGTTCATGGTCACGCAGCTCTCCCACACCAGGGGCTTCCCTTGGGCGTCCCGAAGGCCGTTGGGGGGAATGATCTGCTCGGGGCTCACGAAGTCCCCGTGATAGGGCGCGGGCCGGCAGGCCGCCAGGGAGCCGAAGCCCTCCCCGCTGACCTCCAGGCGGTTATCGACGATGACCTCCGGCTGGAGGGAGCGGACCATGTCCATCAGCTCCGAGGCCCGCCAGGCCTCCCCCCGGAGGTCTCCGTAGGAGAAGTCGAACCACAGCAGGTCCAGCTTGCCGTAGTTGGTACACAGCTCCCGGACCTGGTTGTGGAGATAGTCCAGGTAGCGGCTGAAGTCCCGGCCCTCGTTCCCGTAGGCGGGATCGTCCCGCATGGGGTGGTGGAGATCGCCGTAGTGGGGATAGTCCGGGTGCCGCCAGTCGATGAGGGAGAAGTACAGTCCCGCGCGGAGGCCCCTGGCCCGGGCGGCCTCCAGATACTCCCGGACAAAGTCCCGGCCCGCCGGGGCGTTGGTGGACTTGAAGTCCGTATAGGCGCTGTCGAACAGGCAGAAGCCGTCGTGGTGCTTGGCGGTCATGACTACATACTGCATCCCCGCCGCCTTGGCTGCGTCCATCCAGGCCCCCATGTCGCAGTGCCGGGGGTCGAACTCGGCCATCAGGGGGTCATAGTCCCCGCTGGGGATGCGCTCGACGCTGCGCACCCACTCGCCCCGGGCGGGGATGGCGTACAGGCCCCAGTGGATGAACATTCCAAACCGGGCGTTGGTGTACCAGGCCACCCGGCGCTGGTAGGCCTCCTGTGAAAAGGTGTATGACATAGCTTAGCCTCCTCGTATAATAAGTTTCAGGTTAATAAATTCAGTATCAGCAGACTTAGAGATGCCCGTGATACAATAGCTGTAGGACAGCAGGGACAAGTTCTTTAGCCTCCGGTAGAGCCGAAAGGTTGCTGCTCAGATAGTCAGTTCCCCTGAGCCGGAAGTTAGCTGCCAACTCACTGGCTGTTTGCCGGGAGTTGGGCCGCCCTCT
>ERZ808054.822-NODE-822-length-23033-cov-33.207527_pt1 | contig 23033 bp, 22 predicted proteins | sample MGYA00380201_ERZ808054 | MGnify/ENA primary metagenome ERZ808054 (study PRJEB31490, sample SAMN06133419) | mouse gut metagenome | isolation source: Z5_2 | host: mice | place: China: Chengdu | collected 2015-05 ...
GCTACTCCTTTTGGCATAATAAATCACCCCACTTGTTAGTAGTATACCATACTGTCTAACAAATGGGGTGCAGTTCAGTGTCGCACGGCGGCTTTTTGCGCTCTGCCCAAACCGCCACAAGGGGCCGCCTTCCGGCGGCCCCTCGCAGCGTGAGTAACCCCACATGAGAAAGTGTAAAACGCTGTTATTCAACAGGTTTTCGCGGGAACGATAAAGACTGCGGTCCTCAACCCAGGTGCTCCACAAAATACTCAGTGGTCAAGGCGATGACGCCGTCCATGGTCGCGGTATCGTCCGTAAAGACGTTGAAGGTATGCTCACAGTTCTCCACCAGATGGGTCCGGGAGGCGCTGTTGGAGGACGCTTTCACGATCTGCTCCGCAGACTCCGGCGGGACTGTGTCGTCGTTCTTGCCGTGAACGGCAAGAATGGGGCCGGGGTACTTGGCCAGCTCAGCCAGAGTGTCCATGGACTGAACTTCCTCGAACCAGCGCACGCCGACGTGCATGGGATCGCCGACCCACCGGGGAGCGATGGCCTCGCCCTTTTCCTTGGCGGTCTGGTAGGCGTCCTCAAAGCTCACGTCTCCGAAGATACCCGCGCCGTCCATACTGATGGCGCCCGCCCAAGTGACGACGGCCTTGAACGTATCGGGATGTGCGGCGGCGGACAGCAGGGCGTCCATGCCGCCTTGGCTCCAGCCCATGACGCCGATGGCCTTGCCGTCCACCTCTTTCAGGGAGGCCAGATAATTGGCGGAAGCCTTGGCGTCAATGATGGCGGAGGTCGGGCAGAAATCCGCGTTGTCGGCGGTGGAAGCGCCGCAGCCCATAAAGTCGATGCGCAGGCTTGCGATCCCGGCATCCGCAAGGGACTGGGCGAGGCGGGCGAAAGCGTTGCCGCTCTCATTCCGGGAAGTTCCCGTGCCGTGGAGCATGACCACCGCCGGAGCGCCGGAGGCCTTTGCGGGCAGGGTCAGCGTGCCGGGGACCTCGTGGGCGGGGATGCCGTCCTGCTCCGGAACGGAGATGGAGACTTCCTTCTCCTGATGCCCCTGAACATGCTTGAGCAGGTATTCGGCGGTAGCCCCAGCCGCCTCCTCAATAGCGCTGAAGCTGCCGGAGAAAACGTTGAAGGTATGGTCGCAGTCCTTGATCATATGGGTCTTGGAAGCGCTGTTGGTGGATGCTTCCACGATCTTTCCGGCGGTCTCCGGGACCACGATAACGTCGGCCTCGCCCTGGATCGCCAGAATGGGGCCGGGATACCCGGCGACCTTCTCCAGCACGTCGGTAGCCGCCATGTCGTCGTACCAGCGCAGGCCCACCCGCATGGGCTCTCTCCAGTCATATTCCGTCACGGTGTAGCCGTCCTTCTTGGCGGTCTCGTGGCGCTGGGCGAAGTCACCGCCCTTCATTCCAGTAGCCCCAGCCCAGGTGACCACGGCCTTGAACGTATCGGGATAGGCGGCGGCAGCCAGCATAGCGTTCATACCACCCTGGCTCCAGCCCATGACGCCCATGGCATTGCCGTCCACGGCCTCCAGCTTGGCAAGATAGTCCGCAGCCGCCTTGGCGTCGATATTGGCGGAAGTGGGGGAATAGTCCACATCGCTGGCCTTGGAGTCCCCCGCGCCCATAAAGTCGATACGCAGGGAGGCCAGACCGGCCTTAGCCAGCAGGGGAGCGGCCACATCGTAGCCATTCCCCGCCTCGTGGCGGTTGGAGCCTGTGCCGTGAAGCATGACCACAGCCGGGACCGCGCCGTCCACGCCGTCAGGCAGCGTCAGCGTGCCCACCACCTCGTGGGCGGGAACGCCGTCCTGCTCCGGAACGGAGAAGGTGACGGTCTTTTCGGAATATCCTGCCTTTTCAGAGCTTCCGGTGGAAACCAGATTCTCCGCGAAGAAGTCCGCGATGCCGTCCTCTACGACAGCAGTGACCTTCGGATCTGTCTGATAGAATGCGTAGCCGTGATTCGCGCCGGGCACCACGATCTCCTTGGCGTTGGGATACGCATTCAGGGAGAGCTTGTTGACCTCCGGAGGAACGACGTCGTCCTTATCGCCGTACATCACCAGCACCGGGCCGGTGAAAGCGCCCACGTTCTCCAGGGGATCGATATTGCGCAGATCGTCAAACCACTGCGGAGCGAGGTCCTGCACCTTGCCGTAGGGGGTGGTGATCCTGTAATACCCCTTCTCCTGCGCCTCGGCGTAGACTTCCGGGAACTGTTCCGGATCAACGGCGCCGCCCGCTCCAGCGGCCATTTTCTCGCCGTCGCCGACCGCTCCGGCCAGCAGGGCCACCGCCTGATAGCCGTGTTCGCCCTGACTGATGATGGTGGAGGTGATGCGTCCGCCCATAGAATACCCCAGCACGCCCAGACGTCCGGTGTCCACGCTGTAGTTGCCCACCAGGTAGTCACGGCAGGCGTTGGAGTCCTCCACCATATTGCTCAGACAGTTCTTGGTAAACGGCTCGGGGCTCTCGCCGCAGCCGGGGAAGTCCATCCGGATGCTGGCGATGCCCTTGTCCGCCAGCGCCCGGGCGATCCCGGCGAACCCGGTGCCCTCATCCTTGCTGCCGCCGTGGCCGTGGTTCATGACCACGGCGGGGAACTTGCCGTCCCCCTCGGGCATCGTCACCACCGCGGTAATTTTACGCCCGTTGGCGCTGATGGACACCTTCGTCTCGGTAAAGCCGCCCGACCAGGGAGCCTGGCCGTACAGCGCCTTTGCCAGCTCGCCGCGAGAAACGCTGTCGCCGTACATCGCCGCGCCCTCGGGGAGGACCCGGCCGTTTTTCGCCGCGTAAGCCGCCAGCATCCCGGTGAGCTCCCCGCCGGAAAGAACGGCATTGCCGTCAAAGCTGTCACCGGAGACGAGCCCGGCCTCCTTGGCCCAGGCCGCCGCGGGCGCGTACCACTGGCCCTCGGCATCGTTGAAGCCGCCTTCAGCCTTCGGCTTTCCCGCCATATTGTAGAGCACCTGGCAGGCCATGGCCTTGGTCACCGCGCCGTCCGGCTCGAAGCCGCCGCCGGTGCCCAGCATGTACCCCTGCTCGGTCACGAAATCCACCGCCGTCTGATCCAGCGCCGCCGCAGGGAGGGACAGCGCCAGGAGCATCGTCAGGGAGAGGAGCGCGCTAAGAAACTTTTTCATGTTTATGACCATTCCTTTCCGCTGCGCTCCAAGGCACCAAAGGGAATGAAACGCAGGTGCCCCTAACGCAGCAAGTCAAAATTTGTTAGACTGTGCTTGAGGAAGCAGGCACACTACAGAGCACGTGGAGGTGAGTAGGCCCAGTGGTGAGCTGGACTGAATGTTTATGTGTGCCGGACGCTCTTTCAAGCACCAATGAGTAGGGTGTTGAACCCTGTAACCTTATCTTTGGAGAGACGGACTACTTCAATCTTTCAGTGAGCGTCCAGTCCCCGCCTGTTTCCTCAAATATCATTCTGAGGGGATGTGTTATGCTCAAAATCGTTTACCCCATCTGCTGTGGGATCGATGTTCACAAAGGTTTTATTGTGGCGTGTATCGCCTCAACAAATGGGCAGGGGGTTACAACTTATCAAAGCAAACGGTTTTCTACGTTCACCAATGATCTGCGCCGATGTGCTGCTTGGCTGGCACAGAACCACTGCAAGGATGTGTGCATGGAGTCCACCGGGAAGTATTGGATACCCGTTTACAACATTCTGGAAGCCTCCTGCACCATTGTTCTGGCCCACCCCAAGTACGTCAAGGCAATTCGGGGAAAGAAAACCGACAAGAAAGACGCCAAATGGATCGCCGACATCTTCAAGCACGATTTGGTGTCCGGCAGTTTTATCCCACCAGCGGATATCCGCCAGCTCCGGGATCTGATGCGCTACCATTGGAAGCTGACCAATTTCACTACCGGGGAGAAGAACCGCGCCCAAAACTGCCTGACAGTTTCCAATATCAAATTGGACGATGTGTTTTCTGATATCTTTGGCAAAGCGGCTTCCGCTATTACCGCCAGACTGCTGGAGAACAACGAGCCCTTTGATGTGACCCCGTACCTGACGAAAAATATCAAGGCTCCTGTTGAGAAAATCCAGGCTGCTGTGGACGGAGAGATGTGTGTCCAACAGGCTGAAAAGCTCCGCATCATCCGTTCCCACATGGACGCCTTGGAATTGTGCAAGCTGAACCTGCAATCGCTGATCCTGACTACCGCTGAGAAGTATCTTCCTCAAATCAATATCGTTGCAACGGCTCCGGGTATCCAAGCCTTTTCCGCTATTGCAATCATTTCTGAAATCGGAGTGGATATGTCCGTGTTCCCCACCTCAAAGCATCTTTGCTCCTGGGCTGGGCTCACGCCGCAGAACAACGAGAGCGCCGGGAAGAAGAAAACCACCAGAATCAGCCGGGCAGGGGCCTACATCAAGCCCCTGCTTGTTCAGTGCGCCCTTAACGCCGTTCGTGCCAAGCAGTTCCCGGAAGTTCGCCGCCGTTACCTTGCCTTGAAAAAGCGACGGGGCCACAAGAAAGCCATCATCGCTATTGCCAGGATGCTCTTGACTGCCATTTACAATATGCTCAAGAAAAATGAGCCTTACAATCCTGACCTCTACCGCATAGCCGACCGTCCTCCCACACATCATGAGGTTTCTGTGGAGGAAGCCATCTACATTTTGCAGCGCCAGGGATATTTAGTGGCTGCTCCGTCTTTACCCTAATCCCTCAAACATATTTTCTTTTTTGCCCGCTTTTGGGGGCTTGGTTTTGTGCGCCCTTTTGGGAAATGCTACTTAAATTACGATGTTTCAACCTTTTCCTCCTAAAATTCATCGTTTTTATATAGAATCGGGATCGTCCCGGAATTTTTCCAGCAGCACCAGCTGTCCCTCCGAAATATACACCTTTCCCTTCGCAATGGACAGCATCCCCGCGTCCCGCAGCCGGTACAGGCAGCGTTCCAGCGTCTTCAGGCTGAAAAAGGCCTCGCTGGAGATCTCCGTGCGCGTTTTTTGCACGACATACGGGGAACCGGGCTCGTGGGGGGCGGTCTCGCAGTATTGTAGGAGGTAGATCACGGTCTTCTCCAGATTGGGCCGGAACGCGGCGTGCCCCCGGCTGACCGACAGCCCGTAATTCTTCTTCGCCAGCACCCGTGAGAACAGGAGCAGCAGCTTTGGATAGTCCATCATGGCTTCCACAAACTGCCCCACCGGCCAGCGGGCCAGGACGCAGCCGTCAGGTGTGGCCACGTTGGTCGCGTAGCACCGCCGCTCCGCCAGCACCTCCAGATCGCCGATAAACGTAGGCGACGGCATGTGCAGCCAATTGGACACCTTCCCGGTGACGGTGACATTCTGGGCGGAGACGGTCCCGGTCAAGACCAGATGGACATATTTCACCGGGGATTCCCCCAGACAGATCGTGCTTCCGGCCTTGTACCGGCATATGGACGCCAAGGCCATCAGCTCCTCGGGGACCGCCTTCAGGAACTCGTCCCACTGTTTGCTGCCGTTGGCGTATGACTGCAGCCGCAGCGCCCTCACCTCCCGTCCTATCTGTCAAGCATCCCAAAGAATGGGACCCTTACCCCGCATTTTTCGGCGCTTTCAATAACAGTATAACAGAAAACCGGAACGAAAAAAAGGACAACTGACTGTTTTCCCCAGCCGCGCCGGTAAGAAATTTTGAGAAATTTCCCGCAAAACCACCCGGCTTCTCCTCCGTCCACGAATCCCCAAAAGTCCGCGATATCCAAGAAGATCAATTTTGAGAAAGTAACGCCGCGTTTGTAGGGCGCGACGACTCGGCGCGCCGGGGCCGTCGCGCCCTACAGACGTAAAATCGATTTCCCGGCCGCGATATCCGAAAACTCTTGAATTTTCCTCCAAATTCGTTTACAATAGAGGAAAGGAGGCCGCTATGTTTTCTTTCACCGACCGATTCGACCGTCTCACCTCCGGCCCCATGACCCTGCAAATCATCGAAAAGGTCCCCGCCGGTCCGGACGGCCTGCCCTTTTATTTCTACGACATTCTGACCGGCGGCCAGCCTGTTGGAAAAATCAGCATCCGCGTCGGCGGGAATTTTCACACATACTATAACGGCAATATCGGCTACCAAGTAGACGGGCCCCACCGGGGCCATGGCTATGCCCAGGCGGCCTGCCGCATGGTCCTGCCCGTGGCCCGGTACCACGGCATGACATCCCTCTATCTCACCTGCGCGGAGGGCAACATTGCCTCCCGCCGCACCATCGAGCACCTGGGCGCGGAGTTCCTGGAGACCTGCCCGGTTCCCCGCGAATACTTTGCCTGGCGGGAGGGCATGGAGCGCCAGCGGATTTACCGTCTGGTCATATGACTGATCACACTAAGGAGGCCCATAATGGCAACGACTTTCATTGATAAAGCAAGGATCTCGGTCAAGGCGGGCAACGGCGGCAACGGCGCCGTGTCCTTCCACCGGGAGAAATACGTGGCCGCGGGCGGCCCCGACGGCGGCGACGGCGGCGCGGGCGGCCATATCATCCTGCAAGTGGACGACAACCTGTCCACCCTCATGGACTTCCGCTATAAGCGCAAGTACGTGGCGGAGACCGGCGCTGACGGCCAGGGCAAGCGCAAGTCCGGCAAGGACGGCAAGTCCCTGACCATCCGGGTCCCCCGGGGCACCCTGGTCCGGGACCTGGAGACCAACGAGATCATCCAGGACATGTCCGGGGACGAGCCCTTCATCCTCTGCCGGGGCGGCAAGGGGGGCTGGGGCAACGCCCACTTCGCCACCCCCACCCGTCAGGCCCCCCGCTTCGCCAAGAGCGGCCTGCCCGGCGAGGGCTTCGAGGTGGTGCTGGAGCTGAAGCTCCTGGCGGATGTAGGCCTGGTGGGCTTCCCCAACGTGGGCAAATCCACCCTTCTCAGCGTGGTCAGCCGGGCCAACCCCAAGATCGCCAACTACCATTTCACCACCCTCTACCCCAACCTGGGGGTGGTCTACGTGGAGGACGGCGTCAGCTTCGTCATGGCGGATATCCCCGGCATCATCGAGGGAGCCAGCGAGGGCGCGGGCCTGGGCCACGAGTTCCTGCGGCATATCGACCGCTGCCGCCTGCTGGTCCATGTGGTGGATGTGTCCGGCAGCGAGGGCCGGGACCCGGTGGCGGACTTCGACGCCATCAACCAGGAGCTGTCCCAGTACAGCCCCGACCTGGCCTCCCGCCCCCAGATCGTTGCCGCCAACAAGACGGACATCATGGCGGACGACTCCCTCCTGGAGGCCCTGCGGGAGCACGTGGAGGCCCTGGGCTTCCCCCTGTTCACCCTCTCCGCCGCCGCCCACGAGGGCACCCGTGAGCTGGTCTTCGCGGTAGCCAACAAGCTCCGCGAGCTGCCGCCCGTAGCGGTCTACGCCCCGGAGTACGTCAAGCGTCCGCCCAAGGTGGACGTGAGCCAGCCTCTGGAGATCACCGTGGAGGACGGCGTGTATCTGGTGGAGGGCCCCTGGCTCCAGCGTCTCATTTCCAATACCAACTTCGGGGACTACGAGAGCCGCAACTGGTTCGACAAGATGCTCCGGGAGAGCGGCCTGTTCGACCGCCTGGAGGCCATGGGCATCCAGGACGGCGACCTGGTGAGCCTCTACGACCTGGAGTTTGAGTATCAGCACTGATAAGGGGGCGGTCCGCATTTTCACGCAGCAGAGATTCTTAACTGGCGGGATGCCCTTCCGCCCCGCCGTCCGGTCCTGGGAGGGATCGTCCGAAGCGGAGATTGACCGGAAGCTCACAGCCAGTGCAGAGGACATTCTGGCCGGGCGCGTCCTGTCTCAGGACGCGGTCGATGAGCGGATGAGTGCCCGGTTCCGCCATGGATAAGCGGTACCAAACTGCCAAGAAAAAAATAACACGAGGGCCGGCACAGCGGAATGCTGCGCCGGCCCTCGTTCTGATTCTCAAGACTTTTTAAGCGCCGTTCCACCGCCTTTTTCCTGCCGAGGCTTTTAGCGTGTTCGATCAGTGCTCTGTTGTCCAGCTCCCGGAAAGTCATGTCTTGCCAGTGCTTTCGTTGTTTTTGTTCTGCCATATTCGCCGCCTCCTTATTGTAGTATAGGTACAGTGTAAAGGTTTGATATTGAATTGTCAAGAGAAAAGGCAGCTAGTGCTTCTAACACTAACTGCCTTTTGTTTAATCATTATACATTTTCAAGAATTATATCAACATTAAAATCAAATATTCCAATTCCAGCTAAGTCTTCTGGATTTATTAATAAAGTTTCTATTGCTTCTTCTTCTTCAGTTCCTGGTTCTCCAAAAACTACTTCTCCTAAAGAAGCTAATTCGTTATAGAACCTTGCCGTATATCCTTTGCCTTCTGGCCCATCACTTCCAAAGTTGAGCCGTGCATATCCATCACTTGAATTTCCTGCAACACCAATATACATTTGGTCTCTAACAGAACCGCCAAAACTGTTTTCAGCGTTATAGTCAATTTCAAAAATATAGTTAAGGTCCTCTCTTACTCCACCCTTAATTGAGTTTATAACTAAGCTTTGTGGATTTTTTAAGTTATCATCTAAGTATTCTTTTGCCTGCCTTGTAGCAAATATAGCCGCTAACGCAAGTTCAGATAATTGAACATCTTCTTCCTGAGAAGCATCTTCTCCGCCGCTGGGCGTGTTGGTGTCCCCTACTCCACCGCCGCCACAGGCCACCAGAGCGAGGGCCAAAGCCGCCGCAAGCATGAGCGCAAGTAGTTTTTTCGTTGTGTCAACCTCCGTCTAATTTTCTTGTTCGCTGGGGTATTGCAATCATCTTAGTACAAATATTTATTAAAGTCAATAGTAAATATTTTTACTCTGCTACTCTTTAGGCATCATAATGCAAAAGGAGAAATGCAGACTATGGAATACTACATTAGCTATTTAAGAGGATTGAGAGAAGATAATGATTTAACACAAAGAGAAGTAGCAGAGATATTAGGAACTTCACAGACTATGTATGCGAGGTATGAGCGTGGAGCAAATGAACTCCCAATTAGGCACTTAATAGCACTATGCAAATACTACAATGTATCAGCAGATATTGTATTAGGACTGAAAAGGAGAAGATAGAGAAAAGTCTGTAAAAGTATATCTTTATAGACACATTACCCCTTCCGCCGGAAAATTTCCATATCCGTTGCCCTCTCCCCGGCAACTCGCCCCCCTTTTCCGGACCCATTTGAGGGAAGACAAACCTCCGCGTTTTCACGTACGGAAGAAAGTCGATGCCTAGGCCGGGTACCAGGCCAGCGCAGCCGGGCTTATAAATGGCTGTCGCGGCGCACCTTGACAAGATCAATAAAACGAGGGACTAATTCCCAGGGAAATCAATTTTGCGAAAATAATGCCGCATTGGCAGGGCGCGACGACCCGGCGCGCCGCTGCTGGGCAGATCATGCCAACGGCGCGCCGGGGTCGTCGCGCCCTACGGATGCAAAATTGATTTCTCTGACAAATTCCTCCCATCCGTTGACAATCCTTCCCCGTTGTGGTACGCTGGTCCCATGACGTGAATCTTTGTTCACAAGATGGAATGGAGGAAGCGAATATGTCTTATAACGGTTTTGCCATCGACCAGTACCTGGATGCGGCGGAGGTGACCCGCCAGCTGGACGAGCTGATCAAAAAGCCCGTCTGGTCCATCCGCCGGGACAAGCTGGCGGAGTACGTGGAGAACTACTTCGACGCCAAATGTCCCAAGTCCAAGGCCATGATCTCCCAGGCGAAGAAGGTCATCCCCGGCGGGGTCCAGCACAACCTGGCCTTCAACTACCCATTTCCCATCGTCGTCACCAAGGCGGAGGGGGCCAGGCTGTGGGACATCGACGGCAACTGGTACTACGACCTGCTCCAGGCCGGGGGCCCCACCATTCTGGGCAGCAACGTCCCGGCGGTACGGGACCAGGTGATCGAGCTTCTGAACACCTGCGGCCCCTCCACGGGCCTGTTTCACGAGTTCGAGTACAAGCTGGCCAAGAAGATCTCCGACCTGGTGCCCTCGGTGGAGATGTTCCGGATGCTGGGGTCCGGCACGGAGGCGGACATGTGCGCCGCCCGGATCGCCCGTCTGAAGACCGGTCACAAGAACATCCTGAAAATGGGCGGGGCCTACCACGGCTGGTCCGACCAGCTGGCCTACGGGATGCGGGTCCCGGGCACCAAGGGCATCATGTCCAAGGGCGTGCCCAACTTCGTCTTCAAGCATACCGACGAATTTTTCCCCAACGATCTGGAGGACCTGGAGCGGAAGCTGAAGGCCAACCGCCTCACCGGCGGCACGGCGGCGGTGTATCTGGAGCCCATGGGTCCCGAGAGCGGCACCCGGCCCGTCAGCCGGGAGTTCGTCCGGGGCGCGGCCCGGCTGGCCCGGCAGTACGGGGCCCTTCTCATTTTTGACGAGGTGGTCACCGGCTTCCGCATCGGGCTCAGCGGCGCCCAGGGCTACTTCGGCGTGGACCCGGACCTGACGGTCTTCGGGAAGATCATCGCCGGAGGCTACCCCGGCGCCGGCGGCGTAGGCGGCCACGCGGACTGCATGGCCCATTTGGGCGCTGGCCTGGACTCCTCCGGGAAGAAGGTCCCCAAGGCCATGTGCGGCGGCACCATGGCGGCGACCCCCATCTCCTGCGCGGCGGGCTACTTCGCCCTGTGCGAGATCGAGCGCACCAACGCCTGTGAGACGGCGGGCCGCATGGGCGACCGCCTGACCCGCGGCCTGCAATTGCTGATCAAGAAATACGGCCTCCCCTTCGTGGCCTTCAACCAGGGCTCCATCTGCCACCTGGACAACGCGGGCACCATGCACTTCTCCATCGACTGGAAGAAGCCCTGGACCATCCCGGAGATCCTCAAGCAGACCGGCGTCCGGCAGAAGGAGATGGAGCACATGGGCGCGGCCTACATGGCCGAGGGCATCGTCACCCTGGCCGGTTCCCGTCTGTACACCAGCGCGGCCTATACCGAGGAGATGATCGACGATGTCCTCTCCCGTTTCGACCGGGTGTTCGCGGGCTGCGGCCCCCTGGAGGTCCAGCCATGACCGCCGCGGAGACCCAGGTCCGGGAACAGATTTTGCGGGCTGCGGCCCGCCTGACCGGGGAGGGCCTGATCGAGCGCACCTGGGGCAATATCAGCGCCCGGCTGTCGGAGACGCAATTTCTCATTACCCCCAGCGGCCTGGCCTACGAGACCCTGCGGCCGGAGCAGCTGGTGCTGGTAAACGTCGCGGACGCCTCCTGGGAGGGAGACGTCAAGCCCTCCAGCGAGAAGGGCATCCATGCCGACGCCTACTGCCTGCGCCCCGAAGTGAACTTTGTGATCCATACCCACCAGTACTACGCCTCCGTGGCCGGGATCGAGGGCCGGGCCCTGACGGGCTTTATCCATCCCCTGCTGGGGAAGCGGGTCCCCTGCGCGGCCTACGGCCTGCCTGGAACGGCCCGTCTCCGCCGCGCGGTGGAGGCGGAGGAGGCCGCCTGGCCGGACTGCCGGGCCTTCCTCCTGCGAAGCCACGGCGCCCTGTGCCTGGGCCGTGACATGGAGGACGCCTTCGCCGCCGCCCAGGCCCTGGAGGAGGTCTGCGAGGCCCGCGTCCGGGACCAGATGGCGGAGGGGAGTCCCTTCCCCGTCCCGCCGGACCTGGGGACCAGCATCCGCCAGGGGGACGCCTTCCGGCTGATCCGGAAGGGCCGGAACCGCCTCTATCCCATCGGCAGCGATTCCCTTCCCTGGGCCGCGGCGCTCCACGCGGCGGTCTACCGGGCGGGGCGCTTCCAGTGCGTGGCCCACGAGACGTCTCCGGCGGTGCTGGCGGTCAGCGCCTTAGGCCGCCGCCTGCGGCCCTACCTGGACGACCTGGCCCAGATCGCCGGAGCGGACGTGCTCTGCGTCCCGGCGGAGCCGGGGCGGCTGCAATGGGCCGTCCGGGGCCGGAACGCGGTGCTGCTGCGTGGCATGGGAGCCCTCTGCGCCGGGAGCTCCGAGCGCGACGTGGACGCCGTCCGTGCCCTGATGGCCAAGGGCTGCGAGGCGCGGCTGTACGCCCGGGCAGTCCCCGGGTGCCGTCCTCTGAGCCCAGCGGACGCGGCGCTCCAGCGGCTGGTCTACCAGAAGTCCTACAAGGAGAAGAAGGACCTATGCTGAAGAAGCTGTCCGAGGAACAGCTGGAGCGCCTCCTGGAGGCCGGGGTGGAGGAGTTCGCCCGTCGCGGCCTCGCGGGAGCCAATATGCGGACCATCGCGGACCGGGCGTGCATCAGCGTAGGGGCTTTATACAAATACTACGGAGATAAGGAGGGCTTCTTCCGGGCCTGCCTGGACCGGAGCCTGGAGGCCCTGGACCGGACCCTGGCGGAGGTCACCTCCCAGGAGGCAGGCTTCCGGGAGTACGCCCGGCGGATCATCCGGGCCCTGCTCCGGTTCTCCAGGGAGCACGCCGGGTATGTGAGGCTGTACTGCGCCTTGGCCGCCTCCGGCGGCGAGGAGGCCCGGCGGCTGGCGGGAGAGATCGAGGGCGTCACCTCCCGGCTGTATGCCGGAGCCATCGCCGCCGGACAGGCGGCGGGAGACCTGCGCCGGGACATGGACCCGGAGATGCTGGCCTTCTTTTTTGACGACCTGCTGATGATGGTCCAGTTTGCCGGGTGCTGTGATTACTACCGGGAGCGCTTCCGGCTCTACTGCGGCGGAACGCCGGAGGAGCAGGAGGAGCGATTGGAACGGGAACTGCTCAAATTCCTGGAATCGGCGTTTACATTTGAGGAATCGGAGATCGTCCACAGGCCATAAGGGGATAACGTCCACCCGGCGGCGTGTGGAAACGATCATGTGTGAGGAGGGATACCATGACCTATGTCTTGGCTTATGATATCGGCACCACGGGAGTAAAGACCTGCCTGTTTTCCGTGGCGGAGCGGATCGGCCTGCTGGCCAGCGCCCAGGAGGGCTACGGATTGTACCTGGTGGAGGGCGGCGGCGCGGAGCAGGACCCGGAGGAGTGGTGGCAGTCCATGTGCCATACCACCCGGGAGCTGTTCTCCAAGGTAGACGTCAAGCCGGAACAGATCGCCGGACTGTCCTTCTGTTCCCAGATGCAGGGGCTGGTGCTGGTGGACCGGGATGGGACCCCCGTCCGCCGGGCCATGAGCTACATGGACCAGCGGGCGGGGGCGGAGCTGAAAAAAGGACTGGCCCACGGCCCCCAGATCGCGGGAGCTAATGTGGTGAAGCTGCTGAAATGCCTGAAGGCCAACGGCGCGGTGCCCAGCAGCGTCAAGGACCCGGTGTGGAAGTACAAGTGGGTCCAGAGCCACGAGCCGGAGAACTTTGCCCGGACGGACAAGTGGCTGGATGTGAAGGAATATCTGCTGCTTCGCTGCACCGGGCGGGCGGTGATGACGGAGGATTCCGCCTATGCGACCCTGCTCTACGACACGAAAAAACGGGCATGGAGTGAGAGCTTATGCAGGATGTTCGGCGTGAACATGGACCATCTGCCGCCGGTCATCCAGAGCGCGGACAAGGCGGGCGGCCTGACGGGCCGGGCGGCGGAAGAACTGGGGCTGGTCCCCGGTACGCCGGTGTTCGGCGGCGGCGGGGACGCGTCCCTCATCGGCATCGGCGCCGGCGCGGCGGCGGTGGGAAGCACCCACATCTACTGCGGCACCTCCGGGTGGGTATCCACGGTGACGGACCGGCAGCTGGTGGACGTGGACGCCATGATCGCCGCCATCGTAGGGGCCCAGGCGGGGCGGTACAACTACTTCGCCGAGATGGAGACCGCCGGGAAATGTCTGGAGTGGGTCAAGGACCATCTGGCCCTGGACGAGATCGGAGTCTATCTGGAAAAGAAGGATGTGGCCGGCAGTCAGGAGGCGGTGTACGCCAGCCTTTACGACTATCTCACCGAGACGGTGGGCAGGGTCCCGCCAGGGGCCGGAGGCGTTGTCTTTACCCCCTGGCTCCATGGCAACCGGTGTCCCTTTGAGGACCCGGCGGCGGCGGGGATGTTCTTTAACATCCGCTTGGACACCGGGAAGACGGAGCTGATCCGGGCGGTGCTGGAAGGGGTGTGCTTTCATCTGCGTTGGATGCTGGAGTGTCAGGCGAAAAAGGTGCCCACCTCCGATCCCATCCGGTTCGTGGGCGGCGGGGCGCTGTCGCCGGTGACGTCTCAGATCTTGGCCGATGTGACCGGGCGGACCGTTCAGACGGTGGCCAGTCCCCAGAACGCGGGCAGCGTGGGGGCCGCGGCGGTGATGGCGGTGGGATTGGGCTTGGCGGCGGACCTGGACGCGGTGGGGACGCTGATCCCGCCGGAGCGGACCTTTGTGCCGGACCCCGCCGTCAAGGCGGCTTATGATAAGAATTACTCGGTGTTCCGGAAGCTGTACGCGGCCAACAGGGCCCAGTTCCGGGCGCTGAACGGTTAGAAAGGATGTGCGGTCATGGATCGTAAGGAAATTTTACGCTCTTTGAAATTCCTCCTGTTTTCGCTCTCCGCTGGGATCATTGAGATCGGGGCGTTCTCCCTGCTCAATGAGCTGACGGCGTGGAGCTACTGGCCCTGCTACCTGATCGCGCTGGTGCTGTCGGTGCTGTGGAACTTTACGCTGAACCGGCGGTACACCTTCCAGTCCGCCAACAACGTGCCCAAGGCCATGGCGCTGGTGTTCGGATTCTACTGCGTGTTCACGCCGCTGTCTACGCTACTGGGGAATTATCTGGCGGAAGGGCTGCACTGGAACGAGTATCTGGTGACGGCCATCAATATGATCGCCAACTTCGTGCTGGAGTTCCTCTACGACCGGTTCGTGGTGTTCCGGGATTCTCTGGATACCAACAGCGTGGCGAAGAAGAAGGAAAATCGGGAGTGACCGGATGGGCCGTCCGGCGCTGGGATAGTATGATTTAGATTTAAAGGAGGTTCAAGATGCTGAGACCAAAAGAAGTTGTGCGGTTGTGGGTAGATGCCTTCAACGAGGGGAACGTGGACGCGATCGTCGGGTTATACCATGAGGACGCGGTCAACCATCAGGTGGCAAATGAGCCGGTGATCGGGTGCGGCGCCATCCGGAGGATGTTCGAGGATGAATTTTCGGAGGCGGAGATGGTCTGCATCGTGGACAATATTTTCGAGGACGGGCAGTGGGCGATCTTGGAATGGCGCGATCCGATAGGACTGCGGGGATGCGGGTTTTTCCAGGTGGTCAATGGGAAGATCCTGTTTCAGCGGGGATACTGGGATAAACTGTCGTTCCTGAAGCTGCATGGGCTTCCGATAGAATAATTAAAAGGGTTCCCCCGGCTGGGGGAGCGGAGTTTTGAAAAATTGGCAGCAATACCCTCTTGGCAAATATTTGCCAAGAGGGTATACTGTTGCCTATAGATAGTTCCGCGTTTGGAAAAAGGAGGGGATGCCCGTATGTTGAGGCTCAGGCCGTACAAGCCCGGCGACGCCGGGACGATCCTTGCCTGGTGCAGGGATGAGACCGCTTTTCGGAAATGGACCGGGGACCGGTATGCGTCGTTTCCGATCACGGAAGCGGATATGAACGAAAAATATATGGACCGCAACGGGGACTGCCTGGAGCCGGATAATTTTTACCCCATGACGGCGTTTGACGAGACGGGTATCGCGGGACACCTTATCATGCGGTTCACGGACGCGGAAAAGACGGCGCTCCGGTTCGGGTTCGTTATCGTGGATGAGGCGAAACGGGGGAGAGGCTATGGGAAGGAGTTGATCCGACTCGCTCTCCGATACGCTTTTGAGATATTGAAGGCGGACAGGGTGACCCTCGGCGTGTTCGACAACAACCTGCCGGCTTATCGATGCTATAAAAGCGCCGGATTCAAGGATTCCGAGAAGGAAGGCGCGGAGTGTATGCTGATGGGGGAACTGTGGAAGATCATTGAGCTGGAGATGGTAAGGGAAGACTATTTTCGATGAGCGTCTTCCTGGTAAAAGAGAAACTTCCGTTGAGGCGCGTAGAGGAGGCGGGCATGAGGGGATTTTTGAAACGGCACAGGGGCGTACATATCTGGCTGCTGGGGGTCCTGGCGCTGTTCGGCGTATATTGGTACGGCATCAGCAGTCCGAGGGCCGCTAACGCGGTATCCGGCTTTACTCAGGGGATGAAGGACGGGTATGCGGGGCTGTGGTATCTGTTTCCTTTCTCTGTGGTGGAGTGGTTTTACGCGGCGTTCATCCTGGGGGTGATGGCCTGGGTCGCGGTGCTGTTCTACCGGCTGCGGACCCGGAAGGGACGGCGGTGGGACACGTTTTACGGCGGGGCGCTGGGGCTGGCGTGCCTGTTTTTGACTACCTACGGCTTCTACTGCGTGACCTGGGGGGTGAACTATTACGCCGACGGCTTCCAGGTGAAGAGCGGCATCTATGCCCAGCCGGTGACGGCGGGGGAGCTGGAGCGGGTGACGCTGTATTTTACCGAAAAGCTGGCGGAGACGGCGGGGCGGGTCAGACGGGATGAGGACGGCGTCTTCGCCGTACCCAGGGAGGAGATTTTCGATCAGAGCACCCGCGTTTATGACAACCTCTCTCAGGAGTTTCCCTTCCTGGCGCGGAGGGACAGGATGCCTAAGAAAATGTTCTTCTCGCGGCTGTTCAGCGCCATGAACTTTACCGGGTTCTACAGTCCCTACACCGGGGAGTCCAATCTGAACGTGGACAGCCCCGCCTGCCTGCTTCCGGCCAACATCGCCCACGAGCTGGCCCACCAGCGGGGCATCGCCTCGGAGCAGGAGTGCAACTTCCTGGCCGTGGCCGCCGCCGTGTCTTCGGAGGACCCGGCTTACCAATACTCCGGGTATCTTATGGGGTACATCCATCTCTCCAACGCACTGTACCGGGCGGACCCGGAACGCTGGGCGGAGATCCGGCGCCTGCTGCCGGAGGAGGCGATGGCGGATCTGCGGTACCACAGCGCCTACTGGGCCCAGTTCGAGGGGCTGACGGCCAAGGTCAGCACCGCTATCTATGACAACGCGCTGAGGTCCTACGGCCAGACCGCCGGGATACAGAGCTATGGCACGGTGGTCGATCTGCTGGTGGCGTATTATTGATCTATGGGTCATAAAAGATGGTTTGTATCTTTTTTGACAGAGCGGCCCGATGGGAACATCGGGCCGCTTTTTGACGGGGGTAAACGCGGTTTACCGCTCCTTTTCCAGCGCGGCCATGGCGGGGCGGAAGACGAGGTAGAAGGTGACGGCGGAGGCGGTGACGGAAATGAAGTCGCTGACCGGCTCCGCCAGGAAGACCGCCAGGACCTTGTTCTCAAAGAACAGAGGCAGGAGGAAGATCAGCGGGATCAGCAGGATCACCTTGCGCAGGCAGGCGATGAACAGGGAGGCCTTGGCCTTGCCGATGGCGGTAAAGGTCTGCTGGACCGACATCTGGACGCCGAACATGCCCAGCACCGCCGTATAGACCCGCAGCGTCCACACCGCCGTATCCACCAGCTGGGGATCGTTGTTGAAGATGCTGATGAAAAACCGGGGGAACAGCTGCACCAGCAGCCAGAAGGAGGCCAGGAAGATGCAGCTGACCTTCAGCAGGGCGAAGAAGGCCTCCTTGACCCGCTTGGCGTTCCGGGCGCCGTAGTTGTAGCTGATGATGGGCTGGGCGCCCTGGCCGAGGCCCTGGGCGGGGATCCACACGATCTGCATCACCGTGCTGGCGATGGTCATGGCCCCTACGGCGACGTCTCCGCCGTAGCGCTGGAGGGAGGAGTTGAAGGAGATGTTCAGCAGCGCCTCCGTGGACTGCATCACGAAGGGGGCCACGCCCAGGGCCAGCACCGGGGCCATGAGCCGCCAGCTGGGACGCAGGGTGCTCCACTTCAGGCGCAGGGTGGTCTTCTTCCCGGTGAGGAAGCGGAGCACCCAGATGCCGGAGACGGCCTGGGAGATCACCGTGGCCAGGGCCGCGCCCTCCACGCCCATGTCCAGGCCGTAGATGAAGACGGGGTCCAGGACGATGTTGCAGAGAGCCCCGATGATCACCGTGCGCATACTGACGGTGGCAAAGCCCTGGGTGGTGACGAACAGGTTCATGCCCAGGGCCATCATCACGAACAGGGAGCCGCTGGAGTAGATGCGCATGTAGGGCAGGGCGTAGACAATGGTCTCCTCGCTGCAGCCGAAGATCCACAGCAGCTCCTCGCCGAATCCCCAGAACAGGGCCGTCAGCGCCAGGGCCACGGCCACCAGGCAGGTGAAGCAGCCGCCCATGATCTTCTCCGCCAGGGCGTTGTCCCCGCTGCCCATGGCGATGGCCGCCCTGGGCGCGCCGCCCTGGGCCACGAGCATGGTGAAGGCCCCGATGAGGTACACCACCGGGAAGCACAGGCCGATGCCCGTCAGGGCCAGAGCGCCCACCTGGGGCATATGGCCGATATAAATGCGGTCTACGATATTATACAGCAGGTTCACCAGCTGGGCTACCACGGTAGGGGCGGCCAGCTTCAGCAGCAGCTTCCCGATGGGGGCCGTGCCCAGCTGCTGGGACATGCCGGGATTTGCTTGGTCGTTCATAGGATACTCCTTTCTATGGGCGAAGCGCCTGTCGGAAGGAAGTATAGCATATCGCGGCCCGTTTGTCACCCCTGTTTTTGTTCGATTCCGAACTTTTTCTAGTTGGGGATTTTGTCAACGACGGGGAGATCGATTTTGCATCTGTAGGGCGCGACGACCCGGCGCGCCGCTGACCGGCAAATCGTACTAACGGGTGTGCCGTTGATGGGGGATCATGCGGACGGCGCGCCGCTTGCATCAATGGCAAAAATATGGTATCCTTAGAAAAATGATCGAGAAAAGGCGGCGTTTTATGAGACATCTGCTTTCCTCCTGCGTTATCGCCTTCTCCACCTATTCCCGGATCCCGATGCCGCAGGTGGAGTGGAACGAAAAAAATATGCGGCACACCCTGGCCTTCTTCCCATTGGTGGGGGCGGCGGTGGGGGCGGCGTTCTGGGGAACGGACGCGCTGTGCCGTTTGCTGGAATTGGGGACGGTCCTGCGGGCCGCCCTGCTGACCGTGGTCCCGGCGGCGGTCACGGGGGGCATCCATCTGGACGGGTACTGCGACACGGTGGACGCGCTGGCCTCCCACGCCTCCAGGGAGCGGAAGCTGGAGATATTGAAAGACTCCGGCGCGGGGGCTTTCGCGGTGATCTGGTGCTGTATATGGTTCCTGCTGTACTTCGCCCTGCTGACGGAGCTGGAGAGCGCCGCCACCGCGGCGGCCTGCTTTATCCTCAGCCGGTGCCTCAGCGCCTGGGGGATCGAGCGGCTTCCCTCCGCACGGCCCGTGTCGGGGCCCAGGTCGGGCATGGGGTCGGAGCTGAAGCGGAGCAGCCGGTTCCCGGCGTGGATGCTGGGGGGATATCTGGCCCTCTGGGCCGGGGCGGTGTGGCTGTGGGGGGACCTGGTCCCCGCGCTGGCGGCGCTGGCGGCGGCGGTCGCGGTCTACTTCGTGTACCGGGCGGTGGCGCTGAGGCAGTTCGGCGGCTTCACCGGCGATCTGGCGGGTTGGTTTTTACAGTTATGCGAGCTGGCGGCGCTGGCGGCGCTGGTGCTGGCGGAAAGGATGGCCGCGATATGGTGCTGATCGTTGGCGGCATGGCCCAGGGGAAGCTGGATTTCGCCCGGCGGGAGCTGGGGGTCGCCGCCTGGAGCGAGGGCGCGCTGGGGGAGGCGGACTGCGTTCACGGCCTCCAGCAGGCGATCCGGGAGACGCCGGATTGGCGGGAGGCGCTGGCGCGCTGGCGGGAGGCCCATCCGGACGGGGTGGTCATCTGCGACGAGGTGGGCTGCGGCGTGACGCCCCTGGACCGGGAAGACCGGGCGTGGCGGGAACAGGTGGGCCGGGCCTGCTGCCGTCTGGCGGCGGAGGCGGAGGCGGTTTACCGGGTACACTGCGGCGTGGGGGTGCGGATCAAATGACGGTCTTTCTGCTGCGGCACGGGCAGACGAGGGGGAACCTGGAGCGCCGGTATATCGGCTCCACCGACGAGCCCCTCTGTCCCCAGGGGCGGGAGGCGCTGGCGGGGGTATGGGTTCCGGAAGCGGACCGGGTATATGTATCCCCCATGGTCCGATGCAGGGAGACGGCGGCGCTGCTGTACCCCGGGATGGGGCAGGAGGTGGTCCCGGGCTTCCGGGAGACCGATTTCGGCCGCTTCGAGGGTCATACCTATGAGGAATTGAAGGACGATCCCGCCTATCGGGCGTGGCTGGACGGCGCGGGGGCGGCGGCTCCTCCCGGCGGGGAGGGCAGGGAGGCCGTCCGGCAGCGGGTAACGGAGGCGTATCTCGCCCTGGCGGCGCGGCACGGCCCGGAGGACCGGGCGGCCCTGGTGGTCCACGGCGGGACCATTATGACCCTGCTGGAGGCGTTCGAGCCCAGCCATCGCTTTTATGACTGGCAGCCCCCCAACGGCGGCGGCTGGCGCTGCCGCTGGCAGGACGGGACGCTGCGGGACGTGGAAAAATTATAACGGGCAGGGCAGCCATCCTTTTTCTTGAAAGAAAAAGGATCAAAAAGAACTTTAAGTTCGAGACTAAGGTCCCTGCTGTTCCTGGATTTCCGCCCGGTGACGATGCCGCGCTTTTCGTCGGAAATCACTACTATATATACCGTGGATATCCCGATAAGTTGCCGCTTTCGATGCAACGTCTCTGCAATTGTGAATAAAAAATATCAGAGGACCAGGCTTTTGCCTGGTCCTCTGGAGTTTTACCGCTGTTTCATGTATGAAGGCGCAGGCGTCACGGGCGGTTCCGGCGCGCCGGGCGTCTCGGGGTCCTCCGGGGTTCCTTCCACTGGCACGTTGGGGGGGCTGGGGGGCTTCCGGAGCAATGTCATTAAGGATGAAACGCCCTCTCAGTCTGGCCATAGGCCAGACAGCTCCCCCAAAGGGGGAGCCAAGAAGACGGTCCCATAGTCGTAAAACGCTCTTATAGTCGCAAAACGCTCTTGCCTCTCCCTTTGGGAGAGGTGGCACGGCGCAGCCGTGACGGAGAGGGCGCTGTGCTGAGCCTGACTTAATGGCATTAGTCTTCCGGAGGCTCTTCCTCCGGCACGTCAGGCGTTGGGGCCTCCTCTGGCGGGACGGTTTCTTCCGGCACGTCAGGCATCGGGGTTTCCTCCGGTGGGACGGTTTCTTCCGGTACATCAGGTGTCGGGGTTTCCTCCGGCGGGACGGTTTCTTCTGGCGGGTCAGGGGGGAGGGGTTCCTCTGGAGGGACCTCCTCCGGCGGGTCAGGAGGCAGGGTCTCCTCTGGAGGGTCAGGAGGCAGGGTCTCCTCCGGGGGGACTTCCTCTGGAACTTCCGGGGTCTCGGAGTCTTCCGGGGGTTCCTCTTCTGATATATCCGGGTTCTCGGGTTCCTCTGGGATTTCCTCCTCAGGTGCTTCCGGCTCTTCCATCGGTTCCGGGTCCGGATAGACCGGCGTGAACGTGAACGACAGCACCGCGCCGAAGGTATCCGTATCGCTCCAGGGTTCCTCCGGATAGACGGACATCGCGCCGAACATGCGGAAGTATCCTTCTCCCCCGGCATTCAAGGTCAGCACGTTTTCGCCGGAGGCGTCCGCCAATACCTGATAGGGCAATCCCCAATATTCGCCTACCCACACGCTGGGGTCCGGCTGGAACTCCGCGTACAGGAATACGTCCTTACCCGGCGCGTCTTGTGCGGGAGGCGCGGACACAAACCCCGCCCCGCTCTCCGCCGGAATGGTGCCGGTGACGGAAACGTCCACCACCACCGGGAAATCGCTCAGGTTGATCAGCGTCTGGCAGGAATGGACGATCTGGTCCGTGGTCACGCCGCCGTCCATGTCCACTTCCAGACCGTAAGGATTGATAACCAGTTCCCCGCTGCTGGGGACCAGGACGTTGATCAGGTCTTCCAGGGGCACGGGGTCCGGCTCGGGGTCCTCCAGGAGCTCGTCTTCGGGCTCGGGCTCCTGGATATCCTCCGGGCCTGCTACGTCTTCCGGAGGCTGGGGCTCTTCCGGAGGCACATCCTCCGGGGGCTGGGGGATATCCGGGGTATCATCCGGGTCCGACACATCCTCTGGAGGCTGGGTGTCTTCCGGTTCCTCCGGCGCGGGGGCCTCCGGCGGCTCCTCCGGAAGGACCTCCGGGGCCTCTACCGCCTCGCCGGGCTCCGGGGGGACGTCTCCCTCCAAAGCCATGGCAGGCGTTATCCATTGAAGCGCCAGCAGCAGCGCCAGTATTATCGAGATCAGTTTTCTTTTCTTCATGGCAGTTTCTCCATAGAAAAAGGCCGTGGGGCCGTGAGGCCCCACGGCGGGGGTCAGCCAATTTCTACAATGGGCTTGAAAGTAAACGCAATTACCGCTTTTATGCTATCGTTTTTTGTCCATGGAATTTTGGGCTTTTTGACACAATCGCCAGTCAAGCGAAACGCACCGTAAGGCGCGTTTCCGCCTGCTTCATCAAGTTCTATAATATTTTTCCTCGTCTTCGTCATAACACGGACTGGCACATGCTTTTCGATATCGTACTCGGTGTCCCAAGCAACATCTTCCGGGTCACTAACTGCCTTGATCTCAAAATAGATAAAAGCTTTTTTGCCGGTAGTGACCAAATCTTTTGTTGATGACGAAGACAGCGTCATCGTACTGCCCTCGCTGATGGAACCGGTTATGGAAACATTGACGCTTACCGGGGTCTCGCCCAGATTTTCAATGTAAGCCGGATCGGTAATGATCTGACTGCTATCTGTGGTATCACCGATCTTTACCGGAAAACCCAGCGGATTGATGTAGAGATTTTTTGCCGCAGGCACGGTTACTTCTACCTCAACATCCTGCAGGGCGGCCACAGATACTTCCATACCGGCTGCCGCGATAGGCATCACTTTCTCCGCTTCGCCTTCTGCGGCAAACGCAGAGGGTGACATAACAAGAAGCAATATGGACATAAAAAGGGCAATTGCTGCATGTTTATT